>SDBT01015107.1_pt1 | contig 12285 bp, 28 predicted proteins | sample 2277101 | NCBI WGS metagenome assembly SDBT01 (sample SAMN10404973, study PRJNA504765) | marine sediment metagenome | isolation source: marine sediment core GS10_PC15, 103 cmbsf | place: Arctic Ocean: Southern Knipovich Ridge | collected 2010
CTACCGCAGCATGGTGGACATCGGTTCTTGCCGACTCGCAATATCTACGTCAAGGGGCTTTCGAACTAAAATGATCTGGCCGCTCCTAGTTCAATTCCTGATCTATGCGGCGATCTTTATCGCGTCGGAATTGCTGCGCCCGAAGCCGGAACTAGAAGACGCGCAAGCGGCAACCTTCGATGACTTCCAGATCCCCACGACAGATCCGAAACGGCCGATCCCTATAATCTGGGGCCGCACGCGGGTCCAGAGCCCCGGCATCGTTTGGTATGGCGATTACCGAACGGAGGCGATCGAAGAAGAAATCAAAACAGGGCTCTTCTCATCGGACGACTTGATCGTCGGCTATAAGTATTTCATTGGTGTTCAGTTTGGCATCGCACACACGATCGATGAATATGAATGTGTCGAATGGGATGACGAACCACTGATCGAGTTCAGCCCAACGATAACCACACCGCAAACCGTCAGCGTGAACGAACCAGATTTTCTCGGTGGCACGGAAGGGCCCAGTGCCGGCGGCGGGATCGTTGGTGACTTCTCGTTTTTCTTTGGTGGCTCGGGACAGGCAGCGAGCCCGTATCTGTCCGCGTTCCAAGATCCGCTGTCTAATTATAAGCAACTCGCGCACGTGGTCATGGAGGGCCCGGAGGTCGGGACCAATCCACAGATCAAACCTCCGGCGTTCATCGTGCGGAGATATCCGAATCAATTGGCGCTCACAGCCGGCCGTGAGAGAGTCGGGCTCGGCGCGAACCCGGCCGCGGTTCTATTCGAGGTTCTGACGGATGATGATTGGGGCCTGTCGATCGATGCGGCCGATATCGACGTGGTCAACTTTCAAACTCAAGGGAACACGTTATTCGACGAGGTCCACAGCTATTCGAACACGTGGAACAAGATATCCCAGGTGGGCGCTGTCATCAGGGATTTGCTCCGCCAGATCGAAGGGCAATTGTTCCTCGACTTCAGCACGGGGCTTTTCACGCTGAAGCTCATTCGCGACGAAAGCGGCGCCTCTCCCGGGCCGGTGGTGCTGAATGAATCAAACGTCATCGAGGTCGAGAACTTCACGCGCGGGAATTACACAGAGACATCGAACCGTGTTGTGGTCAATTGGAAAGATCCAACCATAAACGCCAATCCCTCGCCGGCCGTTCAGGACGACATGGCGAACCAAGCGATTCAAAACCGTAATGTGGTCGCTTCGTATAACTTCGTTGGTTGTGACAATGCGACACTCGCCACACAGATCGCGGCGCGCGAGCTTCGCGGTATTGCGTTCCCTCTGGCCAAGTGTTCACTGATCGCCACCCGCGACGCTTTCGCCTTGCGCCCTGGCGATCTGTTCGAATTCCAATGGGATGACCTTGGCATCGAGTCAATGATCATGCGATGTGCTTCCGTCGGGCTCGGCGATAGCACAGAGATTCGGATTCGCATCGACGCGCTTCAGGATGTTTATTCTCTGGGCGATGTCGTCTATGCCGCGCCACAACCGACGGACTGGACGAACCCGGCAATTACCCCGCCGCTGTCCACGCTCGCCGACGCTTGTTTTGAGGTGCCGCTGTTCTTCGATCGACTCTCACCACTGACGTCTCCAGTGCTCGCGGATACCGAGCAGAATTCGCGGATCATGCTGGCACCGGTAGCCAATCAATTGAACGTGTTGAGCTTCCGGATGATGCAGGGCGGGCCTAATTCGCCATCGTCGCTCGATACGGTTGTGGCTGACTTCGCTGAGATGTGCCCCAGCGGTCTTCTTCAGGACCCAATCATTCCCGGGGACTTCATCAACCCATCGAGCCCGAACACGATTACCGTCACGAATCCGATCTCGACCTCGAAGCTCCAGGCTGCAACCGCGGCCGACATCGAAAATCTGCTCGCGAACTTGTTCCTCGTGAACGGTGAGTTGTTTTCATTCGAGACCGCGGCGAACAATCCTAACGGCACAGTCACATTAAGCTCGATCCACCGGGCGAAGCTCGACACCGCGCCGCAAGCGCATATGTACGGTGATCGTGTGTTCTTCATCGGCCAGGGGATATTCTTTGGTGGCGGCATCACCGACACGCGCTTCTCCACCGGTTCCGGGGTCGTTGGGGCGAGACCCAACACCACGAAAGGGCTTCTCCCGACAGGATCGGCCAATGCGTGTGCGTTCACTGGGACGAATCGGATCTTTCGTCCGGTGCGCCCGGCGAACTTCAAGCTCGGGGCCGCAACAGCAAGCCCGATCGTGGCAGCGACATTCTTCCCCACCGCTCTCCCGCGCAATGATTGGGAGCTGACGTGGGACGTTCGCGATCGCACGGCCCTCATCGACGAGGACATCGACGCCGCGACCGCCCAGGGCGTCGAGGCCGATACCGAGGTCGTCCTCCAGTTCTTGAGCGACACGCTATCGCCTCAGCTACGCCGGGAAGTGGTGCTCTCACCGCTGACCGACGAGGCGTTCACTTACACGGTGGCGCAGCAAGATGCTGATTTTGGTGGGCCCGGGAGCCCGATCGTCTCGCCGGCAGATCAGGATATCCGGGTACGACTTTTCTCCAGGCGTACAAGCGCGCCCCTTTCGGGGTTAGAATCCCACGCAGACTGGAATTTTGTCGTGACTAGAACTGGAGTCGCGTGATGAGTGAAAAAGCGAAACGTACTGGGCCTCCGTTTTGCCGGCTTTGTGAACACCATCATTGGAGCCACGAGGCTCATATGTTGGCAAAGGTGAGCAATGGCAAGGTTCGATCCATCGTTCGAAAGCGTGCTAAGGCATGAGGGTGGTTTTGTTGACCACCCACGAGACCCAGGCGGCGCCACCAATTTCGGGATCTCACTGCGGTATCTGATCCGCCGCGGGGATCTCGATCGTGATGGTCTCCTTGATGGAGACATGGATGGCGACGGTGACATTGACGTCGACGACATCCGGGCTCTGGGCCCGGACAACGTAAAGCATCTCTACCACACCGGCTTTTGGTCACCTAACAGGCTCGACGAGGTGCGCGAGCAAGAAGTGGCCACCAAGATCTTCGATATGTGCGTGAACATGGGTAGTCGTCAGGCGTGGCGGATTGTTCAGCGTGCGTGCAACTTCTTTGTCGACCTTGACCCTTTGGTCGTCGACGGAATTGTCGGTCCTGCCACATTGGGAGCAGTCAACTCGATCGCCGATTTGATGGGTCCGTTGCGCGACCAACAAGCACAATTCTACGAAGACTTGGTCGATGCGAGGCCGGACCTTGAAGTGTTTTTGGAGGGGTGGCTAAACCGAGCGAGGGCCTAACAGGAAATGGGTGCGGTATCCGGGGCGACCGCGGAGATGGAAATCACAGCGAGACGAATGGCTATGGAGAACGGCGTTCTGGACAAGGTCGCTGACGCGGCGATCGTCGGTGGAGTCGCGACCTATGCGGGGCTGTCGCTCACCGAGGTAACCGGTGTCATGCAAGTGGTTTTTCTCGGCGTGAGCATCTTCGCGGTTGCCGGTGCCGGCTGGTATCACTGGACTCGTGCTTGGATCATTCGTCGTAAGCAAAACGAGGAAACCGAACCGGAGGATCAACCATGAATTGGGAATGGCTGGTCGAGAAACTCTCAGCGATCAAGGTGTCCCTGGGGCTGGTCGTGGCTGTTGTCGTGATCGCATTCTTCGCCGGACGCTATGGCAATCAGTGGTTGCACACGAACTTCGTCAGCTCCGCCCAGGCCGACGAGATTCGCGAGGACATCCAGAAGACACAAGCCTCGCTCGATTTCCACTTACAGAGTTGGCGCATTGAATCGGTTCAAAGCGAGATCGGCGACCGTCAGGAAGAGATGTTCCGGGTCCGGATCATGGTCTCAAACGATGGCCCATCCGAACTCGCGGAGCAGCGCATCGACCAGCTCGCGATCGAGATCGAGGATCTTATGAGCCAGCTTGATTGCATCCGATCGGGAGATTGCTAATGGCCATTCCATTTCTTGGTGGGTTGCTTTCGAAGGTGCTTGAAGTCGGCGGGGGGATCGCCGACAAGCTGATCAAGGACAAGGATCTCGTAGAGAAGTTCAAGCACGAACTCTCGATGACACTGACGACCCAGAATCACGATATCCAACAGATCGAGATCGAGGCCGAACGCGACATGATGGTCGCGCAGCAAAAAACCGTTCAGGCGGAACTCCACCAAAACGACCTCTACACGAAGCGGACCCGGCCGAAGATCGCCCGCCAATCGTGGTATCTGACGATTGCCTACGCGGTGTTCTCCACGATCGGGGCTCCGTTGCTCGCTCACTTCACCGCACAGACGGGCCTAGATGGCGAGTTCGTCGCCGGGGTCTTCGCCGACATCGGGTTCCAGTGGGAAGTGTTCATGGCTGTTGCCTCGCCGGCCCTGACCTACATGGGCGTGCGGACCTTCGACAAGTGGAAGAACGGCGCGAAGACGTGAAAGCCTGGAAATTCTATCTGTTCGCGGCGGTCCTGATTGCCGCGATATATCTCGGCTACATGCTCCTATTCGCGTTAGGACCCCGCATGTAAGCACCTATGGTGACAGGGCGATTTTGGTCGTGGGAGGAGCATGGTTGCCAGGGGGGTGCGGAAAACGCCCCAGAATCGCTCCCAAGGCGTCTCATAAGAAAAGGGCCTCCTCGAAAGAAGGCCCCAAAAGTGGGGGAATGCATCCTACCTTACTCGCCCGGGCTATCCGCGGATCACCGGACTTTCATCCCACGCCTTCCGTCGGCCGGCCAATTTACCGGCCCTCTCGGATGCATCCCCCCAAAACTCGTCGATGTTTCACGTGGAACATTCATCGGTCGTCATTGATGGGCCTGAGTTCGTCGAGGGCTTCGCGAATGACCGACTCCAGATCGGATTGGAGATTTATGCGGTGGCCTCCCTGATAGCTCCCGGCAGCGATGAAACTCAGCCCGCGATGAAGCACATCTCTGGCCCTCGCGATGCGGATCATGGTCTGTTCGCGGTCTTCCCAGAGTTTCTGGATGACTTCAGTCGGGTCGCTCATTCCTCAGACACCCGCCGCAGCTCGACCCGGATCTGTGACATGACGAACTCGCAACCCGGTTGTGCTTGGAAATGCCAGCCACAAACCCCGTCCTCGTCAAGAGAAAAAACTGGCTTTGCCTCAAGTGTAAGCTCTCCAAAGCCGTTGAATACGCGAAGTTCAAGCTCAACACGAATTGGTTCATTCATCGTTGTGCCTCCGCGAAGAGTGTGTCGCGTTCGGCCGCCGTCTCGCGCAGTTCGGCTATCGTGTCCCTAAGCTCTTCCTCCGCAACTTGGCAATTCGAGACCAAGATTTCGTTGTCGTTCTTCAGGCGCCGAAGTTCGTTCAATAGTTGACCGGCTAATTTGTCCATGCACCACATAATCGTGTCTTGATCATCACGCGGATCGAGCCCGATCGGCACGTAAACCGTCAAATTTCCCAGGCACAGAATTCGTGTGCTCATGTTGAAATGGAAGGCGCTCATTTCAGCCACAGGCATTCAACTCCCTGGGTTTGGCGACTGTAGGCGTAGAGATCCGAGTTCACCGATGCCAGGATGGTTCCGGCCTTGATCAGATAGGTCACGTTGCGCGACATCTCCTGCCATTCTTCAAACGAGACATCGTCTCTCGCGCGCTCGCCGACCAGATCGCCGTTATACGGCATGTGGAATTTCATGTTCACGTCGAAGCGAGCGATCGACCAGATCCATTTCTCGTCCGCGCAGATCGCGAACACCATCCCGCGTCGATTGGCCTCTGCCCATCGCTTCTCGGTGACAACCCAATATGGGCCCAGGCGATCCATGCCCGACAGATCGCAAAGCTCGCCCGCGGTCTGCTTTTCCTGCATAGCCAGGTTCATCATTTCAACGTCCACACCGGGATCGGTCTGGCGTGCGCTTGCTTGAAGGTGCTTTGAGTGTAGCCAACCTTGCGAAGCGGGAAATCCTTTCGCCTGCTCGCGAAGACGGCGCCCAATATCCGCGGGTCCCAATCGCCCGGGATTGGGTGAGCTTTCCGGACGTCATCACTCGTCACCCGGCCTTTCGATCTGGCGATTTGAATCGCGACCCGACATCCTTCCTTGATCCATTGAGATCGCAACTCAGACTCAGCTAGAAGTCCGAGTGCCTGATCGCGTAAATGCCGACCAGCGAAGAGATCCGTTTGTTGCTTGTCGGGCTCATCAATCCATCCGCGCCCTTGACAGTATTGGCAGTCGTTGTTGTCGGTTCTCATGGGGTGCGGTCGCTGATCATCTAGCCAACCAGCGCCTCCACACGCCGAGCAATCTCTCCGGGTCATCAGTCATCCTCCTGGGTAAATCTGGCATCGAACTCTTCGCGCTCTGAATCTGGGCAAGACAAGCGATGTTCCCAAGCGTCATAAACAACCGCGTATAGCTGGTTGAGCTTTTGCTCTTTGGGAACGTCGCTGTTGAGAATTTCCTCAACGCGGCGACGGGTCAGAGCCAGGCTTTCAAACTCTGTTTCGGTCACGGTCATCTCCAGAGTCGTCCTCAAACCGCGCGTTGGGATAATGCGTTTCGATGTACGTCATGCATTCCTCGCGCGTCCCTTTTTTGACGCAATCGTGTGATGGGAATATGTGGACGCGATACGTTTTGGGCGTTACCCAATTCGCGTCGAGCATCACTCGTGTGACCTCTTGCGTCATTCGCCAACCAGCCCGCGGCCGGGAGGCTTGCCGATCACGGTCTTCCCGACGATGCTCGCGCACCGCTCGATTCCTCGCGCTTCTGCGCGTAGCTCTGCGCTGCGCCGTTTCGTTTCTGAATGTTCTGCTGATTCGCGAAGCGAGATAGCGTCTCGCTCGAAATGCTCCGCGAGTTCACTCAGATCGTCAATGTAGTAAGTCACGCTGATCGTTGATCCTTTGTGTTCTGATTCCATCAGGTCAGTCTCCCAGGTTTAGGCGACCGACCGGCGCTTCGTCGATGCGTCCGATCGGTGGCGTTTCGTGTCTTCGCCAGACGCTTTGCGTTTGGTCGAACTCATTTGTCCCCGTCGCGGCGCGCGAGCTTTGCGCGTTCTCCGCGGAGTGACCACATCGGGCCTGACGTTTGGATTGTCCGCGACGACCAGATAGTCGTTCACCGGGCCCGTGGCCAATGCCAGACAGAACGTTAAAATTGCGAACGTCATCTTTCGCTTCCCCTTCCAGTTGATTTCAGTTGATTGCCTAAAGCCTAGCCCATTGTGATATCAATATCAAGCAGGCGTCTTACCAGATCGTCGATTGAACCTCGCGGCGCCGCTCGTTGCGGATCTTAACGATGACCGCCATCTTAGCGATCGCGCCCTTGACAGTGCGCGCCTTGCCGATCGCCTCGGCGATCTCCTCGTCGGTAAAGCACTCGACGATCTCGTCCCATCCGTCCGTGTAGTGGTCCAGGGCGTGGGTCTTGACGGCTTCGACTAGGTCATTCATTTCTGTTTACCATCGATGATGTCCGTAGCCAAACACCATGTGTTTGCAATGCGGGCACTGGTTCTTGTTGGCCCCTGTCCATTTCTTGTTGCACTTCACGCACCGATACTCGACTCGTGGTGGGGTTTTTGCTTTTGCCACGGTCAGCTCCCCTCTACTGCGAGTGGAGTGCCGCGATGTCCCAAGCTGACGTGGTATGTCTTGTCCTCGATGCTGAGATGCACGGCGACTTGGATCACGTCGCTTTTCTCTGCTTCCCACGCTGCAAGAACCAGTGCGCTAGAAATTGCGTGGTCATCCGTCCACTGGTGGATTTGGCGGGCTTTGCGTTCGCCGTTGTGTTCAGTGATCGCTGTGACGGTGATGGTCATTTGTCGTCCCCTTGCTTCCCTTCGAGAGCGTCGACAGCGCGATAGAACTGCTCTTCCTGGGCCGGCACGATCCTGGCGTTGGTGTAGCCGTGGCGGCGAAGAAGATCGCTCACCATCGCTTCAATCGTGGGGTAATCCTTCGAGCATCCGAGATGGCAATTGCCGTAGAACTTTCCGCTCTCGGGGAAGCCTTCGATCATCGGGTGTTGGTGGACTTCGATCTCGAAGGTCAGCGGCCAATAGTTGTCTTGGCGTTGCGCTTGCATTTCAGCCTGATACTCGTGCTCGCCGGTAACGATGATGGTTGAATGGATCATTTGGTCTCCTTGATCGCTTCCAGATTCAAAGGCGATATGTCGCTGGTCTCTGGCGCGAACTGATTTCCTTTCGTGTCAGTCCAGCGCACGCGGTAACCGTTGTGAGGGTTTGGGTTCTTGCGAACAATCGTGCCCTCCCATCCCGCCGGGGTGACAACGTGGTCTCCAGGCTTGAAGGATGGGACGACCATCGGGTTCCGTTTCATGTCGAGCCCTCTGTTGGAATTCGCCACCGAATCAACCCAGGGGTTTTTCCATGGTCTCTTGGGCATTAGTGGATCTCCACCAGTTCGAGCGTTTCGGGAGACTCCGCGCGGGCCTCGGCGGCCGCGACCTGATCGATCAGGTCGGAATAGAGAACGTAGGAGCCGTCGTCAGAGACCAGCGCCAGGCGCGTGCCATCGTGCGCCTCTTTGATGGTCCAGTCGCGGCCGTTGGTCGTGATCGTGGTGAGGGTTTTCATGTCCAGATTCCAAGTGACTACAATTGAAGGATAGCATATCTGATATCAATATCAATAAGAATCGGCTACCTCCCAGGGGTTGGTGGGGTTCTTGACCGCCAGTTTGAAAGTGTGGAGCCACTCAACCGCGCGGCGATGATGATTGAAACCCCAAAAGGTTTTGATCGCGCCGCGAATACTGACGATAGTGCGGAAAGTTCTGGTATCGGAGAGGGTTTTCATTATCCGAACATCCAACAAGGTGACTACAATTGAAGTATAGCATGATATTGATATCATGTACATGCTTTCGCCAGCTCGCGGAACTTGTCGGCCACATAGGATTTTGTGATCTCCCAGGCGTCTACCATCCGATAGCCCGAAACGCTGTTGAAATTGCGCTCTACGATTTCGATTTGCTTGCGCGTTACAACGATGCGTTTCCAGCCGCGATCATTCACGAAGACCTGCTCCGCCCATCGCCTCGCGGTGGAGGGAGACACTTCGAGTCGTTCGGCCAATTCTTTCGCGGTGAGGCCATCGATTCCTTCAGCGATATAGGCGTGCCAGATCGCTTCGACTGTGCGTTCAGTGTTGGTCATTCGAGACCTCCTAGTCGTTGCTGGCGTCGCCGTCCGACACATAAGGGAACCGATCGTTTTCCTTAGCCCACCGGACGAACTCTCGCGCTTCTTTGTGAGAATCGAAGTAGTCCAGCACCGCATAGATGGGCGATCCCCACGTTTCACCGTAGTCCCGCCAGATGCGGTATTTGCCACCATCATCGAACTTGACGACTACAAAGCTCTTGGTCATTTTTTCTCCTCCAGGCAAGTTCTGTGAAAATAGGTGCTGTGCGGGTCGCTCCACATCAGTTCATTCCGCATTTCAGAACGATCCGTGTCGCAGATCCAGCAAGGCATATGCAATTCGTTCCAGTGATCCCCGACAGGACCGCAATCCGCCACGGTGACGTCGTTGACCTCCGGTGTTCTGTAAAAGCCCATTATTTGACCTCCCAGGGGTTGGCGGGGTTCTTGACGACGAGCGTGACCTTCTCTTTGGCGGGCTCGACGGGCCTCATCATGGAATGCTCGCCATCGCCGCTGTAGAAGAGCGCAACGAGGAGAGTCCAAAGCGAGAGAGTTTTCATTATCCGAACAACCAAGGTGACTACAATTGAAGTATAGCATACCTGATATCAATATCAGGAATTGCGTCACACTTTCGGATGGACGGTGCCCGGATTCAACGCCTCCGGGCGGGGCTTTCACGGATTCGCGGCTCCGGTGGCCTCTCAGAAAGTATGCGGCGGGGGTGTAATTCTACCGGGATTATGTCGGAGCACGAACACCCCGGGGGCCGGCCCAGCAAAACAACATGCATCACACCTTTGATCTTAGCCGCCGCCGCTCGGCATTGGAGTAATCCCGGCCCCTCATCATCCAACCAATTAGACTGGCCGCGGCGCGGGGTCGACGTTGATCGCCATCAATCGATCGGCGCAGTCCTGCCAGTCCTTGGCCCCCTCTGGGTCTTTGCGGACGAAGGTGAAGTGTTCGACTTTTTCGAGACAGACATTCGCAAGCGCGTCAATGACCCTAGTCACGCCGTTCGCATTGATCAGTTGTTCGAGTTCTGTTTCTACGCTCATAAGTACCTCGGTCCGAAGTGATTGTAGTGGCGCCCGTAAACACCCGTCGCGATGTTACCGCGGACGTGCTTGGCTGGGCCCTTCCAGCCGGCCGCTTTGTAAATATCGCCGGTCTCGACCTCGATGAAGCCCCACACCGATTTTTGGCTGTGACTCTCGGTCACGATGCGCTTGTATTTGCGGCCGCCTTTGTCGATCTCGTAGCTCGGCATGTTGATGGAGTTGGGCCCGGTGAAGTACGGATCGGCCGCGACTTCCTTCGTGAGCCGTTCGACGAATGCCTCGACGGTCAGCGTCGGCCCGTCTTCGAGTTCGAACTTGGCGAGCCAGGACGGCCCTAGGCGATTCCGCACCGCTTGAAGCGGTCCGTAATCCGAGAACCGGGAGCCGGCGTTCATCCAGTCGATCGACAGGCGGTGTTTCCATTTCGGTCCCGCCCAGGCCGCATAGCCCTTGATCGCTTCCAACTCATTAGCCGTCAGTTGCTCATTCATAATTGACCCTCATTCCATCGTCCAACATGCCATTCATGGTGGACTCTAATTCTTCGATCGGGATCTCGCGGATGAATTTGTCGCGACCGATCACCGCGCCTGGAAGGTTCTTCGCGAACCATCTTTCGGCGAATCCAGTCATCAGAAAGACTATGACCGGAGAGCCATTGGCGCTATTGACAAAATTCGCGTCAATTGGTCTCATAACTCGTAAGCCTTCAGCATCCGTTTGCTCATTTCTCGTGCGTATCGTTTCCCATCGGCGATTGCCGCGCGCTTGGTCGGAAACGAACTCTGTTCGTGTTCGCGCATTCGACCATCGAAGTTGAGTGTCCAGCCCCAGCGAGTTACTTCGCTCGTTGGGCCGACGTAAGTCGTTTCACTGATGACGATTTCCACCGGGTAGCTGATCTTCATTCGCACAGAACCGGGTGTCACGAACCGACACCCATCAGGAGAAGTTCCTCGGCGCCATAGACGCCGTTCTTGCCGCAGACCTCGCATTCATATTTGCGAGCGTCGGGCTCGACGCCATCAGCATCGGCGCCGCACTTCACACAGAAGCCCGGACAATCGAGCGTTGTCGCCGCCCGTTCGCAGGCTTCGAGGATTCGATCGAGAGTGAGTTTGTTGGCCATATCGGCTCCTTTGGTGACTACAATTGAAGAATAGCACAAGGTGATATCAATATCAAGGTGAGGCAGTTTTTCCCAACATGCCCGGGTTGGTTCGGTGGGGTTCTCACTCACCCGGGCTATTAACCCTTTGCTAGTCGAGTGCTTTGGCTTCACCCACCGAATTCGAATCAAGCTGGGGCGGGGCTTGGTCTTACGGTCACCCGGTAGCTACTCCGGCCTCACACTGCCAAGTTATCCCGCCCCAAGGCAGATTTAACGTCTCAGCCCATCGACGCCCTAGAGACCCTACGGTTAGGTGATCCTCAATTGGTAGCTCTTCTTCGCGGTGACGCCCTTGGGAAGCTCGCCACTTTTTGCCGCCTTGCGAATGGCCGTCATGTCGGCCGTGAGAAGCTCGGGGTGATGTTCCAGCAACACCGCGAGGTCTACATCATAGTCAATGGTTTCGGCCAGTGATGCGGACCCCGTGCCGTCTACGCCCCATTCTCTGACTTCATCCACCGTCCGGTTGCCGAGCTTGCCGCCCGGAGCCAGGTGTTCAAGGATGCGGCCGCGGAGATAGTCGCGCTGTTTTTCGAGCCGATCGATCATCGGCTTGAACCACGATGAGTGTTTGTGAACGACCTTCTGGGCGCTGCGATTCTTCGCGGTGCGGCGTTCGTTTAGCTGGGTGATGAGACGAGCGAGGGTGTATGAATGGCTGATCGCGGTTGCGAGATCGGAACCGCTATCGACTTCCGTCTGTTGCTCCGCGGACTCAGCGCTGGCCTCGGCTTCAGTCAGTAACGTCTGTGATATTTTGTCCATAGCTAGGCATGATATCAATATCAGCAATTACAGGCAAGGACCGGGAGCCAAAACATGATGACGATCAACGCCAACACGATCGAGAATCCTGACCACCAAATGATTC
>SDBT01015108.1_pt1 | contig 12285 bp, 23 predicted proteins | sample 2277101 | NCBI WGS metagenome assembly SDBT01 (sample SAMN10404973, study PRJNA504765) | marine sediment metagenome | isolation source: marine sediment core GS10_PC15, 103 cmbsf | place: Arctic Ocean: Southern Knipovich Ridge | collected 2010
TCAGCAGCAGCAAAAGCTGATAACCCAGCAACTGTAAGAAAGGTTACGTCGCCGACTCCACCTTCAGTACCAGATGCTAAAATAGTAACCTCTACGATATCAACATTATCTTGACTAATATCATGAATCATGTCACGATTCGCTCTACCAATTCCAACTGCATTTTCGTCTCCACCAGCAAGAAACTGAGAACCACGAACGTCACCTGGAATTGCATTCGCAGAAACCGCAGCGTCAATACCTACTGTCTCGTCAGAGATATTCTGACCCCCTGCTGTCTCGGTATCTGCACGACCAAGGGCTAGTGCGTCAGTTACGCCAGTAACATTTCCGGCGAACATTACCGTTCCGCCTAAATTCTTAGTGGCTTGCCCGCTTACCGCGTCAGTTGTTGCCATTTTACATCATCACCTTTCTTTTGTATACAAAGATTAATAGCTAGCTATTAATTTATACACCACATTTAATTTCTCCGGGAAAAAACTTTTTTATCTCATCGGATAGATTTATAGAATCCCAACTGTATTTAATTATAGATTTTAATATTTCATGATAATTGCTAACAAATCCCGCAATTAAATATCCATAATAAAATAATGGCGTTGACTCTTTCTGAAGAGATATTGTATTGTCAAAATATGATTTGATTGGCGAAGATGGGATATTCCATGTACATATTGGATCTAATTTTTTGTTAAAAAGTTTACATGTATAAATATCTGATGTTCTTATTTCTTTATTATATTCTTCTTCGTATACATAATTGTCATTACACCCAAATAAATCTATTATTAGACCAGAGTGGAGTTGAATTTCTATAAAATATTCATATTTATCAGTTGCTTTTTGCAAATCGGTATAATCAAAATGAAATCCATATCGTAAGCTTTCATTCTTGTGTTTTATCATTAATTGTCCTTTATTTAAATAATAACCATTTTGTAGGATCTATTTCTGCTTTGCCATGCATCAGATCGTCTATCCTTGTAACACAATCGTCCATGTTAGTAAATATATTCTCCTGCCCAACCATGAAAATCAACCACGCACTGGCTGATTTCGAGCCATCTGGTGGCCAGATTACAAAAACTGGTTTCTTTTGCTGACAAGCAACGACTATTTCATGGATAGTGAAATATGTAGGCACATGTAAATTAGTTATTTTATCACGAAGTAAGCCAATATGTGTTTTCCATATCTCTTCACCTTCATTGCAAATTAATGGAAAATTGACAATTAGAAAGTCTGCTTTATCAACCATAGCCAAGTCTATATGCACAACATCCTTCATAATTTTTTCAAGGCCATCTATGTCTCCAGCGTCACGACATTGTTTCATTAATTCGCCCTCGTTGTTACATTTAATGTATGGATGAGTTAATAATTCCTTTTTATCAGTAGGATCTAGAATTCTATCATGAGGTATGCCTATAGTTTCAAGCTTAAGAGTGATTGCTTGACGCCATCCTTTTCCTCCGTCATTGGAAAAATCAATGGCTCCTCCTAGATATAAATGCATATGTTGCCAATTAAAAATCTGTTGACTCATTTTATTCCTTCCATATTTTATTCTTATGAATTAGAGCAATTAATACTTGTGTTACTCCAAATCTATCGGCTATTTCTCGTAAGCTAGATTTCCCTTTTAATTTTCTTATTAATCGTACTTGAAAAAGTTTTAGTTTAGCCCTGCCGTTTTTTTCACCCTTTGCTTGTCTATTTTTTCTTTTTCTATCATTAGCATCATCTTGAGGAGTACCTAAAAACAAGTGTTCAGGATTCACACAACGTGGATTATCACATTTATGGCACACCCACATTCCGTAAGGAATTTCAGCATTATGAAGAACCCAAGAAAATCTATGAGATCGAACATCTTTTTTATTAACTGTAAATTTACCATATCCATTATAGTTTAAACTACCTAACCAATTCCAACATTGATCTGTATTTTTTTTATTTACAAACTTCCAAAATCTTTCCTCGTCATTTCCCCAAAAAGATAAACCTAATTTACTTGCTTTATATTTAATGCTGTCCCAAGTTTTGTCAAACAACAAATTACATAATTCTTTACGAGATTTTTTAGTATAATTATTTCTAAGGATTTTTATTTCTCGATACCCCCATGTTTTCATATTGTCACCTTGTATTTGTAGCGACAGCTTCGTAATGCCGCGTGTAGAAGCATGTGAATAGGTGCTATTGACACATTTCTCTCTCTTGCTATTTCTGACAATGTCATATTCTTCATGAATTTATCTATTAAAATAGATCTGTGCTTTGGAGTTAATTTAAGTAATATATCATTCACCTCTTCTCTAATGTGAAAATTACTTTTAGCAACTATATCAATCTTGACTTCCCCAATACTACTTTCAAACCTTCTTTTTCTAAGTTGTGCACGATTTTCGTTTTTTATAGCATTTCTTACTCCACGTTTAATCCAATTGTTTAATGAATTACCTGCTTTTGAATCAAACTTCTGAATAGCTTGTATAATAGCCAGTGCACCTTCAGATAATAATTCATCAAAAAACTGAGGACTTCCGTATTTTTTTACACATTGACCAATATATGTTTTGTATTTAGCCAAAAAGAATCTAGCTTCTTCATCAGAGACAGTGATTGGTTCCATTCTTAACAAGAGTTGACTCCTAAAAAATATCTTTTGTAAACGTCTCTTTTCCTCTTTGCAGTAACTTGTAAATAACACTGTGTAGTATCAATGCTAGCGTGTCCTAATAAATTTTTGACTACCATTAAATCAATATCGTTGTCTAATAAATGAGTAGCAAATGAATGTCTAAGTTGATGAGGAGAAACACCACCATATTTAAGTACGTGTCTATACACAAAAAACCTATCAATTGGTTCTCCATTTTCTCGGACTAATAAATAATCTTTTGTATCTCGTCTTGTAGCCAAATAATCTCGTAAGAGACTCAAACAACTTTGTGCAACCGGCACGATTCTTTCTTGATTACCTTTACAAATGATGCGACAAAACCCTTTCTCCCAAAGTATAGAATCTTTCTTAAGTAAACAAATTTCTGAAGCTCGTAGTCCTGTTGCATAAATTAGTTCAATCAATACTTTATCAAGTAAACTATTGGTACTGGCGGACATATCGTTTATCACAAATAAATCAACGGGTTTAGGATTAGTCCTTTCTCCCGAGATTGGTTCTAGCTTGACTAATTCACATTTATGTAAGACTAATTTAACATCTATTAGAAACTTAAAGAACGAACGTAATGTCATATACTTACGTTTCGTCGTGTTGGGGCTCGTGTTTAAAGATTGAATGAACCTATTTGCTGACTGAGCATTGATTTCGTCATCTTTGATAAATTTCAAAAACTGAGATATATCACTTCTGTAGGCTTCAATAGTATTGTTAGATAACCCAAGTTCAACAGTACAGTAATTCAAAAATTCATTCATATTTGATTTCCATTAAATAGAACATCTATTTCTTCATCAGATGGTTTCTCTTGAATTGTTTCTAATATGTCAATTAGTTTTTTCATAAAGTTAACACTAAAAGCTAATGTTCCTGTTTCTCCATTTGGAGTTTCACTACTTGGGAGAAATACCGGTTCATTATTATGATAAATAATTTGACCTAAATATGCTTTTGGGTCGTTTTCATTATTTACTATAAACACATTTTTATGTTCGTCAACAGCTAAACCCGTTCCGTCAACACCGTCTATTTCGCTAGCCATGATATGCAATCCTTATGTTATTTCGTCCACCAAGAATTTGATCAAAACGATATTGCCTTCTTGACCGCCCTTGACTATCTTTTCTTGCTTTGGGGTCATTCTTTCTATCAAGATTATCAATTTCGATCCTTTCTTCTCCAAAAGATAGAACTTCGCCTCGGATTGTCTGATTTGTTTGATTAAATTCCGATTTTTTAATGCTGAAGACTTCAAAAATAACAAAGTCTCCAACTGCAAGGCTATCATTTGTGACTACTGTTTGTGACGGGGCAATATCTTCTATGTTTTTTGGTTGATCAAAATAATCGACAATTAACATTAATAATGTGCAGACCATTATGAGAGGTAACATATCCATTTTATGCTCCGTAATCAAATTGACTAAGAAGATCTGCCGTCGTCAATTCTGGATTTTCGGCTAACATTTTTTCTACACCCTCTGTAGCACGACTATGCGATATGCCAAAGTTTTTTAGTCCTGCAATAGCATTTTCGGTTTTATCATCTGATTGTGTTTGGACTAAGGTGGTTATAGGATTAGCTACTTCTGGATGTTCAACATCAGCACATCCAATATAACCCTTTAGACATTCTGTGTGGATAATTTCTTCAGAATCAAACGACTCTTCTAATCCAATGTAAACAGAATCGGGATTACACACCATTGCGTTGGATATTTTTGTTACCACATCTTTGCTTTTAAATATTTTTTTGCAAACGTCACATAAGTGCTTCACTTTCATCCCCTTCTTTATAATGATTAATTTGAACTAAGACTTTTTCCAGAAGAGTATTTATATTAAACCTTCTTTTGTTAACTTCAGATTGAGGGATTTTAAATAAATCAAAATCTATATTATGAATAGTGGCACCAAATACAATAATATCTTCTTGTAAAGCAATAAAAACATTTCCATATGGAAATTTACGCAATCTCCAAACTGCTTTGCGTTCATCTCTTACGCATGGAATGTTTCCAATTACTTCTTCAATTATCATCTGGCGTTTCCTTTACTATAGTTACAGAATAGTGTGGACGATTATCATCTGCGTTTGGCAATGACAACAAATGTTCTCTTTCTTCTTCTGTTAATTTAACTTTATCGGCTAACTTATTAATTTCATTTTCTAAGAAAAACACATGACCTACTGTTAACATAACGGGTCGTGGATTAGGATATTTAAATATATAAAGATTAACTAAAGAGTCTTCATCTACAACTATATGTTGTACACACGCAGTAACTGTTGGTATACTATCTAAAAAGAAAGCTAAGATTAAAGCTAATAAAGGCGTAGTTTGATGATCTTTAATTTTTTTAAATATCTTTTTGTTTATCATTGAATAGTCCATCAATCTCTTCGTCAGAAGGCATTTCAGAAACTTTTGACATAAGCTGAGCTATTGTTGTTAATGCTTTTTCAATAAAAAACGTATCTTTTTCTGGTAAAAAATGACAGGACCCACCATGAAATTGAAATTTACCTAAAGGATGAACTTCTTCTCCATAAGCCACGAATATCGATTTATTTTCATCAACAAATATTTCACATTCTCCACGTATTGGATAATCACCCATTATAGTTTCTCCCGAGGCATAACAACAGCTTCACTGCCATCCCATACCTTAACATATTCCAAGCCATTAAACAAGGCTGGCATTTCTTTTTCCATAATTTTTGCTATCTGAACATAGATATCTCTAATGACTGCTTCAGCATGTTCATTTGCTCTTAAGGTAATGCAATTCCATATAGCTCGTGCGTTGGCACTCATAGTCATAATAGCTTCTGTCGCTATAGGAAGAATATCTCTTGCTGCTCCTCTCGCAGCTTTTCGGAGCGTTCGCTTAGACTCACGCTCAGATAAGTCTTTTAATTTGTCCATAAATTCATCATTATCTTGCAAGTCTTTTTCTATTCTATGTAATAGGTCTACATACATCTTTTGACTATACGCTAACATATCCTCCATTTTAATTGCTGTGTCTTTTGACAGTTGTGCCATAGGTGGAATACAAAACCCAGGGTCCCAAGTGCCTTCTTCTGCTTCTGAACGTTCAATATCACAATATCTTGTACTGAGCTGACTATATGACCAACCGGCTCTATGTCGGCATTGTTCGTGCGAAAATCCACGGCCCGCTCCTACAATTAGGAACGACCAACAGGGATGCTCACAGACCGAACCGTGACTAGGACCCGGTCTAAAACTCCCGTCGGGATTACGCCCTACTAGATTTTGTATGTATTGATGATTATCTCTCGATACAGCTTTTTTCCCATATGACATATAACAATTGCCAGAAAAATGAACTTTACCATTTCGTCTTACTAAAATGACACCGTTACTTGTTGATACACAGTAAACTTTTCCTTTATAATCAACTTGTTCAAGTTGAACATTCTTATTAATTAATGCAAAATCTCTATTTTTTCTACCAACTCTATAAATAGGATGGTTAGTACCAGCTTCTATGCTAATGCTTGATCCGTGTCCAATTTGGGCTAAAATTTCTTGGCATTGACCAGCTAATTCAAAAGAAGTTGTTATTAGTACTTGTCTGCCATTTGGATATTCATGACCGTCTGTGCGAACTAAAATCTCCCATATCTCTCTCAACATATATTCAGGAAGATTTAATACCCAACGTGGGAATTTTTTCTTGTAGGATTTAGACCCACACTGTGTTTTGAAATAATCAGAAATAGTAATGCCACCACCAATTGCTAATCTTGGACAATTATTTCTCTTATCAACACCAACAGAACGGGGTAAACATAATTGTTCAGCTATAAGCAATCCGTTATCAACAGCAAATGTTCCATAAAGAACTATGCCCTTACCACTCGTCTTAGGTTCGCGTAAAGAACCTTCTGTCACATATAAAGTAATTAATTTCGCTAAAGCTTCAATATCTTCCTTTGTAGTATATACTATAGGATCAATATTAATATTTTTTGTTCCATATGATCCATATTGGTTAGATATAACTTGTTGAACTGTGCGTCCTGGTAATCTAACAGTCATAGGTATTACACAATCTCCAATGCCATTAGCAGCAGTGTGTATTTTTACCACTTTTTTTCCAATAGAAGAAGTCGTTATAAATTCGTTTATTCCGTCTTTGTTTTGGATCAACTGTCTATGATCAGGAGTTACACATAAAGAAATATCTCTTCCGTCTGCCAAAAACATTTTTTCATCATCTTGTCCAAAATTATAAATTTGATAACCCAATGGGTGTTGCCATTCTGTATGATTACTATCGGGATTTAAAGTTAAAACCTTTTCGTTCTTATTTAAATTTTTAAATAATTTCCATCCTTCATTTGTTAGGATTTCTGTTTGGTCATCAAAACAACACCTACCCGCCAATTCAACTAATCGTTCGGCGTCAGTAACACCTTCTGTAGGTGTCGGCCAATCCAATCCTTGTTCATCCAAGAAAGCTTGTAATCCCTCTTCTACTATTTGAGGACGAGCAATTAAATAAACCTTCGGCTTACGCAATATTCTCATTATTTTAGTCCTTTCTCTAGCCAGTCCATAAGATGACAAAATTTGGTCATCATAATAACAAATAGATATGCTGGCCAGATAAGAGATAATACAACTTTTTGTTCAAAACCTTTATTATATCCATATGTCTTAATTAGACCACAAAAACATATTAATGTACCTAGAGTATATATCGATAATATTAACATGATTTTCCTCTAACGTGTCTCATGGTCCAACTTCCAGGGTATCTATCTTCATAGCAATCACGTTTACCTTTACGAAGTGTAGGAAATTGACCAATAATCCTATGTCCATAGCGTTTCTCAATATGAGGAAGAATAGCTTCCAGCACATACGGTTTGATATAGTCGGGACTAACGGTAATAGAAACTAGATCAACATCGTCCATATTATTTGGAACTCTTAATGTAGTTTTAAATCTCTTTTTAATTTCAGATCTATGGAAACCATAATAAAAATGAGTTCTGTTGTCGAAACCACTATCTGCTGCAACCCAAGTAGCTTTACAGCTAGGCCACTGTCTAAGAGCAAAAAGCATAAAATTAGCACAGTCTATATGTTTATAATCATTATATAGATCGTGGTGCTCATCTACATGGTAAATATGCTTTGGTTTTGTAATACGACCTTCATCCACAAAGGCATCCCAAATTTGGTAAGCCTCATGATGCTCTATGGACATCGTGATCTTAGCATCGGGGTTAGCCCGACTCATCAGGTCATCGAAAGCTTTTTGTGGAGTTCTGTTCTTCAAGAATCCAGAACCATTGTATTGATCGCCGCACAGGTTCAACCAGTCCAAGTCGAGATCAAGCAAGACGGACATATTATATTCCTTTCTTCATCTTTTCTATAGATTTTTCTATTTCGAGAAGCAATGCCCATCGTGGCATATACGGAACGACAATAATTCCTAATTGAGTAGCAATAGCCTCTATTGATCTATCGGAACTTTCTAACTGATCTTCTAGAGTGTAGATTTCATCGAGCAATACACTATTTTGGTATTCTAAATCCTTATTCTCTTCGTCTAAATCTCTCATCGATACCCCCTGACCTGCAATGTAATTCTACCATCAGCATGTGGGACTCTAGTGACTGTAGTTCCACGTTGTCTAGCCTGTCTTTCTACAGCAACACAAGAATATTCCATCTTAAGCTTAGCCATAAAAGCAGGATTACATCGACTACGTTGGTCGTATTCACTAATAATTGCTTTGTACGAACCGTCCTCTTCTCGGGCAAATCCGATATCATTAGCAGCAGGCCCCACATGTTTACGACGGATAATAATATTAGCTTTTTCTTTACGTTCATCTCCGTGATAACCAAATAGTGATTGGGGGACTTGGTGAATCTCAATTTGATTTAACTCCCACCCTCTTTCAACAGAAGTAAGAGCTTCTACTAAAGCCTGTTGATCGTTAAATGCCGTTTCTATAGTACAATAATGCGACATAACATATCTCCTATAAGTTATTTAGATTAACAAATCATCCAGTGTATCTTCATCATCTGAGACCATCTCCTTAAAGTCATTGATAACCTCATTGAGGCGTTGACGAATATCTTTAAACTTCTCATCGTCTTTAATAAAGAGTTCGGCAGCATCCAGATCTATTGTAGAGCATTCCACGAAATTCAGTCCGTGCTTAATATAAGTTAAACCATATCTCCTTTGTGCTTCAGGAGGAGTAGGTGGCATAAGAAACGTTTCGACTTTGTCTTCTTTAATATCCTCTATAGATTCATTGATCTCCGCTATTTTATCTTCACGATCTGAAGGACCACCGAAAAATGTTAGTTCGAATAAAACACTGTACATAAATTGTAATAATGTTGGATACTGGATTAACTTATTTCTAAGTACTGGGTCAAGTTTAATGACTAGGTGTTTCAAATCATTCATTCGGCACCCAGACAAACCATAAGTGGTGTCTTTGCCAACACCGTGAATATCACACATAAAATGAGCTACATGTACGTCCCCCATGTCTTCATGTTCATCTTCATTGAGAGAGGAGCTTAGTCTTAGATAGTCAATGTTTTCTGCATGATTATCAGATTTAGATGGATCATCCAGAATTTCTGCGTATAATTCATGAAACCACGTAGTATATTCTAATACCTCTAACAACCAAGGATGTTTATCTGATGCATTTTTAAGTAAGGTAAAAAAATCCATAAGAGTAAAATCTTCAGCTATCTCTATGATAGGTAGAGACAAATGTTCTGGGCTGAATTGATATTCTTTTGTTAAACTTATATCATACATTTACTTTATCCTTTGTAAGCTCATCCCAACCTCTCCCTTCGGGACTATAGTACTGACGTTCCCATTCTAACGCTTGTTCTCTAGTTTGGACTGAATGTAATTTTTTTCCGGTTTTGGCAGAAGTCACTGTCCATTTACGCAAGTAATTATCAAATTCTACATGAGATGCTCTACTTACTTGTAATAGTCCTAACTGAGGTAGATCTATTTTGTCTGAATATAGACACCTAATATTACCATCAGGGGTTACTTCCAAAGTCATTATATTAATTCCTTTGTATTTCTCGTTCACGCTGTAACGGCGGACGCTTATTCATTTCTTGTTTTTCCACTCTATTTTTCGGTTTTCCTAAAACCTTTTCCAACGAATCTGTTGCTTCAATACATCCCCTACCTACAAAACCGAAGGCTTCCATTTTCTCAATATTACCGTCAACTCCAATGGTTATATCTACACCTTTACCTTGCATAACTTTCTCCTTAATCTAAAATAATTCTACGTTGGATTTTACTGGTGATTTCTGCCTTCTTGACTACGTCAGCCACTTCATCATGGAGTACTTTGCAGGACTGAGCAATTGCAGTAGCTACAGAAGCTGATGTGTCATGCCTAAGATTTAAGGACTTAGCATCAGTTAACTGTTCTTTTAAAGAACCAAGCTGTGAAGCAATTTCATCATCACCAAAGATATTCATGCTCTTAAACCTGTCAATCTTATCAATAATTGCATTGACACTCTTACCGTGTAATGCCCCTCGATTCTCCGCTACATGCTCACAAAATTTGGCAATCTCTCCTCTAAAACTGCCAATATAATCATTAACGAATTCGGCAATAGCACTGCTCATTTCCGTCTGAACATTTTCTCTAACTAAATCATATGCCTGTTTCTCTGATAAAGCTTCTTCAACATCAGTAGGAATCGCCTTATCTCCTCCTTGAATCTTATAAGCATGCCATTTAAACTTGAATCTACTTATTAAATCTGATTCACTAGGATAACAACTGGTAGGTACTTCATGATGATCTAGAACCCAGGATTCTCTAAGGTTGGGATAATCCTTTACTAATTCTTCCAATAAAGCGTAAAACTTCTCCTGAATTTCCTCTAATTCATTATTAACACTTTCTACATTACCCCAGGGGATAAAATATGCATCAGCGACCTCGAAGGGGTGCCCATATGTCCTAAGAACATTTCGTGCCTTCTGTTCACAATTGACAAACAAATCAGCACGAGACTTAGGAAGCAATAATTTTTTGCCCCAAGAAGAAATAGCTCTAGTAGTTATAAATGCTTGATCTACGTCAAATTCATTTTGACTATTATTTGCACGAAAAGACCATTTGCTAATACGAAGCCTATATAGCACACCTAAATCATATAAAGATTGCATGTCGTCTACCCCTATTTTCTTGTATAATGTTCTATAGCACTGACTATAATAAATACATCATCATGTTCTTTGAAAGAAATTATAAACTCCTCTGTTGGTGAGCCCATAGGTACAGCATGAATATCGGTAACTTCTCCATATCCTCTCCACTGTTGTCCAACTTCAATTCTCCAGCAATCAGGATTGCCATCGTTAATATCTAAAGGAGCACCTATTAAAACTAATTTGTTAATCATGAACTACCTCACTTTCAATAGTAATATTTTTGTTAGTTGTATCACTAATTAACCACTCTTGTAAACTTTGTTCAGGATATTCTAAGGCGTTTTTTTGATCAATTGTTGCCATAATTTCTGCCTCATCAGTAAAATCAGAATCTGGATCTAATCCATAATCTTTAGGATCAGCATCATATTCAAACTCAATTATGAATCTTATCTTTAGTCTTGGCATTTTGTTCTCTCCTTGGTTTCATCCATTGTCTAGACTGACTGAATTTGATAGATCCACATTCTTCACACCAGCTAGTAATCACTATCTCTCTTTTTATAAGTTGCCCTTTATTATTTATCTCTCGAACCCAAAGAAATTCTAAGGGCCTGCGATCTTTCATTTTATGCCGACATTTTTTCACTTTTGATCCTTTCGCGAAGCCGTTGCATGATACAGTTATCAAACTTTTTGTCTTCATTGTCTAGTAAACAAAACATTGCACTAGTATACTTACAGTTTTTAGCCTGTTCTGCAAAGTCTCGTCTATTTTCAAATCCTTGCAATGAAATTACATTAAAATCATGATAGGCTTGTTCCGCTATTTCAAAGTATCCTAGTTCCAATTGACATGCAATGCTTGTTGCTTTTCCTTTAAAATCATCAGGAAAGATATCAAGAAATGCATCATAAACTTCACCATTGTGCATGTTCCTCCATAGATTCATTGGGGTTAGTAGGCGAATTGCTTGGGCTGCTTTTTTATATTCATCTCCTTTGATCTTTAGACGAAAATTATTTTCAAAACGTAAAACATAACCCTCTTCGTTTAATCCTATGTTTTTAGCCGCAGTTTTTGCGTTAAATGCATTCCAGTCCGTATAAACTTTTGGCAAATTAAAACCATAAGTTCCAGCAAGAAATATAACATCGTCCCAACATAACTCTTCACCGGTATGACGATCAAAAGCTGTTAATAAAACTATATCTTCTCTATCTTCATAATTAACAACTAGGTTTGATTCTTTACGCAAAGACGGGTGTATCAATTCAAATATAAGTGTAACATCATCGGAAAGATTTGTCAAATTAAAATTTTCTTGTAGGTGTTTTGTGCTCCATTTAGCCCCTATGCTTTCGAAAGA
>SDBT01015109.1_pt1 | contig 12285 bp, 23 predicted proteins | sample 2277101 | NCBI WGS metagenome assembly SDBT01 (sample SAMN10404973, study PRJNA504765) | marine sediment metagenome | isolation source: marine sediment core GS10_PC15, 103 cmbsf | place: Arctic Ocean: Southern Knipovich Ridge | collected 2010
CCACGGGACCCGTAAAATAAATAACATTATTGTTTAATTTTATATTGACAATATTCGATACGCCCTGTAGGGTCGGACGCGAAATGAATGACAAGATTATTGATAAAGGAGAGTGAAGTGAAAAAGGCAATGAAAAAGGCGATTGCGTATCTGCGGGTGAGTGACGTGTCCCAGATTAAAGGCGATGGATTCCCTCGACAACTGACGGCTATCAAGAGGTATGCCAAAAAGAACGGCTTTACCATCGAGGATGAATACCGGGACGATGTTTCGGGAACCAAAGATTCGAGCAACCGTCCGGGCCTGGCTGCCTTGCTCGATAGGCTTGAACACAACGGAGTCAAAGTGGTGCTGGTGGAACGCCCCGACAGGCTGGCCCGTGATTTGATGGTGTCCGAAATCATCCTTGCCCAATTCCGAAAACTACACGTCAAGGTTATCGAGGCAGAGGGGGGGAACGATTTGACTGTCTCCGATGGGGACCCGACGCGGACGCTGATTCGGCAAGTCATGGAGGCATTCTCCCAATTCGAAAAATGTTGTCTTGTGTTGAAGCTGAAAGCCGCCCGTGATCGAATCGCCGCCAAGACTGGGGTTCGTCCAGAGGGACGAAAGGCATACGGGGATCGACCGGGGGAACAGCGCGTCGTCGAGAAGATCAAGAAACTTCGCCGCAAGAAACCTTTAACCAAGCGCATGTCATACGAGAAAATCGCCGCTCAATTAAATGAGGATGGGGACGATACCAGGTACGGCCGCCCCTGGGGTTGGACAACAGTAAAGAGCATTTGCGTTTTAAGTTCAAGCTGAATCAATGGGCCTGGCTTTTATTTCGGTGGTTCGATTCATTCAACCGGGTCCCTTATACAATCGCCGGACAACAACACGATCCACACCACGACCAGGCCCGGTCGGAGAGTTGCCTTTTCTCTCCGCCGGGCCACCGGCGAAAACCCGAGGTGCTGCGGGATGCCTTCATCAATCGAAACGTCGTGTAGAGCAACCTCGAAAGAATCTCAAACCCGAAATTGGTCATAATCGAGAAATTGAAGTGAGGCCACGGAATGAGATACAAAAACTCCCTTGATTTTTTGATTGCCTTGGCCGCCGGGATCATCGGCGCCATCGTCTACGGGATTGTAAAACTTATCGCCTGGCTGTTTTCCTGAAAGGTTTGTCATGGCCTTGTACGCAAAGCCAAAGACGAAAGCCACGCTGGAGGGGGAATCCCAGAGGCAATATAATTTCGAAAGAGGGTTAAAATCATTTTCACAGATCGGCCAGGGGATCGACCCCAACACGTTTACCGACGACCGGCCAGGTTCGACCCGGTACAGATATAATCCCGTGGATTGGGGAATCGACGTGGCCGGGACCGACCGAACCGAACCGTTCGCGCAATGTTGTCGCCGTCACGCCAACTTGCAAGGGGTTCGAGGCCGATACGGGGATCAAGTTTACAAAGACACCAGCGGCGGGGTAGTCGCTTACCAATGTGAAACCTGTGGCTGGTGGAGGTATGGGGATTTATGCGGACCGTAGTAAAAAAGGATATTTTTCAAAATGGCATGGACGCAACCGCTTTATAAAATCGACCTGGACACCGGGGGGATCGTCCTCACCACTGACGATGCTATCGGCTGGCCCCTTCACTTCTTACCTTGCTTTCCCGATGGGGAGTTATACCATAAACTGACCCAAGACCAGATCAAACGCCGCGCCGATCGGTGGAATGAGTTGGGCAAGATGCAATATGTCGCTGTCATCGAGAGACTACTTGCCGAACGCGAAGAGCGTCGGGAGAAAACCAGAACTGAAAGGAAATTAAAATGTCAAAGCCACGTTACAGAATCGACCCCGACACCGGGTTCGTGATCGATGATCCGAACGGCCGCCCCCTGGGTGAGTTGCCATTAGGCCCTGGAGGAAAACGGTTCGAAGATTGCACGGGAGAAGAAGTCCAGGAGATTGCCGCTCGGTGGGATGAAACGGCGAAAGGAAAAAACCGGCCACCGATATAAATACGTTTCAATGACCGGCCTGGCGACATCAGGGAGGAGTCGCCTTTTAGGAGAGAAAAGAAGCGGAGAAAACAGGCCACTTCAATTCACGCCCTGCGCACACGGGGCAAGCGTAGTGTACGATATTCTCACATAAAGGCAAGAAAAAAAACGCCGTCTAGCGGCCGGCAAAACCCTCTGACCTCGTTTCGTGCTGATATAGTTGACTTATATTGGCCTAAAAAAAAGGTGAAAAAAGATACAAAATACGGGTTTCTTGTTGACAGTCAAGTACAGAATGACGTATAATCACACCGTCAAAGAGATTTTATCGAAAGGAAGTTAAAATGGCCAAGCGAAAAGAAGTTATGAAGGGGTTTCGGCTTGCTCCAAGAACCGCTGCCAGTATAAGAACACTTTCTGAAATGAACGGTCAGAGTCAATCTCGTATTGCCGAAGCTGCTATCCGCCCGTATGTGGAACGGCACTTAAAAAAGTTTGATGCTGGTGAAGTGGAAACCTTCACGAGGATTATTCAAAACTCGAACAAAAATTAAGGCCGGGCAATGTGCCACGGTCAGTATGTAATCGGACTTGGATTGAAGTGAAGGGGTTGCAGCCGATGAAGAAAACAATGTGGAGCATCGACAATGGACGAATCAAAAAGCACCCACGCAGAACACGTCATGGCCGCAATCGGGAAGTTCGAAAGTTCTGTTCATAAAAAAAGGTCGCCAAAGGCTGGATTCCTTCGACGACCACGATTCAACCGAAAGCTAATACCCAAGCTTATCCTCTCCACCGGCTTTCGTCAAGCGGAATTTGGAAAAAATCTCCTCCTGCCCTTTGTGGTCCTCGCCACGGGGGGTGTAACATGATTAAATCAACACACCCTATCGACAATGTTCTAAGCCGCCTGTCCAACGTCACGGAAAAAGGCGAGAATCAATATCTTGCCACGTGCCCGGCACACGATGACAAAGACCCGTCGCTGTCGGTCAAAGAAGTTGCCGGTGGAACTGTACTCCTCAAGTGTCACGCCGGATGTACCGCCCTTGAAATCGTTTCCGCGATCAACCTTTCGATGCAAGACCTGTTTATTAAAAAGGACGGGCCCGCGTCCGCGCCAAAGAAAAAGAAGTCTGGCAAAATCGTCCAGGTATACGACTACAACGACGAAACCGGGAAGCTGTTATTTCAGGTTTGCCGACGTGCCAAACCCAAAGACTTTTCCCAACGCCGCCCGGACGGTAACGGGGGCTTTGTCTGGAAAGGTATTTTTACGGATGGTTGCCGACGTGTCTTATATAGACTCCCGGAACTACTCAAGACCGACCTGGCCGAAACCATTTTCAAGGTTGAAGGTGAAAAGGATGTTGACTCCCTGGCCGCTATCGGACTGAAGGGCACAACCAGCAGCGGGGGGGCCGACAAGTTTCACCTGACCGACAGTACGCCCTTGAACGACCGACCCGTCGTTATGCTCCCCGACGACGACCCCGCAGGACAAAAGGACACAGATCGGACCGCCGCCGCCCTGATCGGCACTGTGGCAAGCCTTAAAGTTTTACGACTTCCAAACCCGGACAAGGTTAAAGGGTTTGATGTTACCGATTGGATTCTCAAGCACAACGGGAAAGCCGACGATGCGATCCGGAACGAACTATTGAAGCTGGCCGACGACGCGCCGCTCTATGAACCGGCACCGATCACGGCCAGGCCGACACCGGCACCGCAAACGAAACCGACAATCGAGATCACCGGCGAGGAAATCCAAAACACCGACCTTGGAAACGCCCGTCGATTTATCGCCGACCACGGGGACAAGGTGAGATATTGTCGGCCGAAAAAGTTATGGTATTTATGGAACGGCCGATATTGGGAGCCTGACGAACGGGGAAAAATAATATTTCTGGCAAAGAAAACCGTGGCCGGGATGTACAAACAAGCCGCCGACCTGGACGATGCCGACAGAAAAAAGCTCGCCGGTTTCGCCATTAAATCCGAGAGCGACCGGGCAATTCGGGCGATGCTTCACCTGGCCGAAAGCGAACAGAAAATTGTCGTGTTGCCGGTGGACCTGGACGCCGACGACTACTTATTGAATTGCGAAAACGGGACCCTGAACCTTGAAACTATGGAGTTGCAGGAACACGATAAAGACAACCTTATTACAAAGACGACCGGCGTATCATACGACCTGGCCGCTGAAAGCGAACTGTTTGAAGGGTTTAGAAAAACCGTTTTCTGTAATAGTACCGAACTAGAGCTTTTCACTAAAAAGGCTTTCGGTAGCACCCTCGAATCAGGGAATCCCGACGAACATTTTTTCTTTCTTTTCGGGCCGTCCGGATCGGGAAAAAGCACCTTGCTTGATGCCGTCCGATGCGGAATGGGGGACTATGCTAACACGGCCGACTTTGCCGTTTTTCTAAAACATGACCGACAAGGAAATACGCCACGGACCGGACTTGTGCCCTTAGTTGGTTCAAGGTTCGTTTCATCGTCCGAGGTCGATGAAGGCAAGGCCCTGGCTGAAGGTTTGTTAAACGCAATGTCGGGGGGCGATCATTTACGTATCCGGGACTTGTATGAAAAATCTTTCGAAGTGAAACCCTCCTGGACTTTATTCCTTTCGGCCAACACAAAACCACATTTGACAGAGGACGAAGAAAATGGAATCTGGCGTCGAATCCTAATGGTGCCTTTCGTCCACAAAATAGACGTCGATGAACAGGACCCGGAAGTTAAAAAAGAATTGAGCGATCCGGAAAAATCGGGGGCCGCGATCCTGGCCTGGCTGGTTCGGGGATATGTTGCATGGAAAGAAACGGGCAAGTTGAAGGCTCCACAATTTGTACAAGATGCCGTCCGGGGATATCGCCTTGAAATGGACATAGTACAGGGGTTTTTGAAAGACATAAAACAGGACCCGAAAGCTTATGTTGAAAGTGGGGTTTTGAAACGGGCTTTCGAGGAAGCAACAGGCCGAAGATGGACTAGTAAAATTATCAAAAGACTGAAAGAACTAGGTTTCACGCCGACCCGCGAATATATAGATAAAGAATCGCGTAGAGTATGGAAAGGGCTTTCTGTTTGAAAAATGCGGTTTACGGACGGCACGGACGGCACGGCGCGGACTTCCAATAAAATACAGCTTACAGTTCACGCGGAAAAAAGTTTACCTGAAAAGGGTGGCAAGGCGTCCGAGGCGTCCGAAAACTTATGTGTGCCCAAGTGTCATAATGAAAGACGGCTGGACGCCGGACTGGTATTATCCGGGAATATGACATGCTTGTTAGTAGACGAAAAACAGACGTAATAACAAAGTCGATGCCGAAAGGTTTTGCTCCACATTCCCTTTCGGTTATCGCCCCGCCCGCGCCCTGGGTCTCATCCCCCCAGGGCCGGGCAACTTTATTGATGCCGATGCCGGGACCCTCGAATCCTTCCGAGCGGTTTCAGCAGGCCCCGCCCGGTTCCGGGTTTCATACCTGCCTGGAGCCGGGCTTTTACTGAAAGGAATTGAATAATGGTTGATGAAAAAAAAGGGAAGCTGTATCCAAACATTGTCGATATGCCCCCCATGATCGACGACGATGAATTGGATGAACGGTTCGAGGAATTAGTCGAAAGGCAGACTGCGGTTGCGAAACAGATCGAGGGCTTGCTCAATCAGGGATTCGACCTGTCGCCCCAGGTTGAGACGGCAATCTGCGAACTGGCTCGGTTGCTCTATGCCGACAACGATAAACGCCGCCGGGCCTGGCAAGCGCATCGACGACCAGAGGGAGATCACGACCATGAATAATTCGGAGATACAAACAAGCGACAAGGAAAAAAACGTCGCCGATGCCCTGGACAATTTACGGCTGACCGATACGGATCTGACCGAACCGGGACGCCACCACCTGGCAAATGCGACAGTGGTCTTACAGTTGACGATCCATGCTCGAAAGGAACAACGGGAAAAGACCCTGAAGATGCTTCGCAAGCGAAAACGTATTATCAATATGGTTTCACCAATCATATACCCGGAGGATGAACCATGATTGGCAATCACCGTCGAAAAAAGGAAAGCCGCGCCGCCCTGAAATGGATTCAAAAAGAGACTGGAATAAATAAGAGTCGCCCCCCATTACAGCTATCGTGGAAAAAATCAAAGCGCATATCGGCTAACAGGGGCAAGGGATGAATGGAATCGAGTAACATACATTTACAAAAATATGTTAGTTATTTAAGGGCTGAAAAATGGTAAAACCGATCATCGAGGCAAGCGACTTATCGACTTCGCTTCAGACGTTCATCGAGGAAAACCCGGACGCTAGCCGGGAAACCCAACGGGCTTTAATTGAGGCACGGCGAAAACTGTCGGCCGAATTCATAGCACTCTGGCCGACCCCGGCCATGAAGGGCAACCCCGCTCGGATCGTGACCGGGACCGACTAAAGGAAAAATCGACCGACTTGGATAATTAGGCAAGGCAAGTATTGAATTGAAATGGCCCTTGCCCCGGACACCGGGACAGGGGCTTTTTCGTACACGAACAATCAGGAAATAAAAAAGGAAACGGGACGATGCGAAAAACGGAATTACTCAAGACAAGTGATTTGTGCATCTGTTCGACCCCGGAGCAGGAAGCGATCCCCGATTATGAAAAAAAACTTGATGGGGCTGTGGCACGGGCCGTTAAGAAAATCAATACCCGGATTGTAGAGGCCAACGCCAACGGGACTTCGATAAACTGGCCGACTGACAATAAGGTTGAGGATGGGAATTAAACGAAAGGAAACATGATGAACCGAGCCGAAGCACAAAAAAAGCTTTCCGATGCCGTCTCCGCTGATCGTGACAAGGTAGGCCACGCCAAGTTTCTTGAGGACATCAAACGCGCCACTCAAGACCTGGAGCAAGCCAAGGACCCTAGCGAACCTCTTGTCTGGACATCGGGAACGATGAACGGCACGCAGTTGACTAAACATATCATGGAGCTGGAGGACCGATTCAGGCGGCTGCTTATCAAGTTGACAATCGACATATAGGAATCCCAACAATGCCCGACGTTGATATCAGTTTTGCAATCGGGGGAGACATCCGGACCGACCACATCCTCGATGAAATCGTGAACACACTCCGGGACATCCGCGATAGTATTGGGTCGAAGATACGAACTGCCTTTGTCGGGACCCCCGACGCCGACGGTAAGGGTGGGGGTAAATCATCGGTGGGCTTTTTCGGTTCGCTGTTAGGAGGTCTAAGTGGCGTAGGGGGTATACTTGGCGGAGTGATGAAAGGCTTTGCCGTCTTCGGTCTCGCCCTGGCCGGTGTCAAGCTTGCTTTCCAAATGCTGAAAAAGGCCCTGGAACTTTTCGCCGACGTGAACGCGACGATTGCGGTTGCCTATGAAAGGCTACTGTTGTTCGTTCGCGGGGTGCTGGTTGTCATGGCCGAAGTTCTGGCACCGGTCCTGGACGAACTGGCCGAAATATCGAAAGGAATTCGGACGATCCTCTTAAACCTATTCGTCGATTTATTCACACTAATTAGGCCGACGCTGCTCTCGTTCCTGTCGGTTATAAAAGAGATTATCCAAAATATGAATATGTTTTTCGGCATCAAGGCCCTGGATATCGAGGAGCAAGGCTTGAGACGGTCGGCCACGGGAGTCGCTAACGTGCTCGAACAATTCGCCGCCACAGCCGAAAACCCCCAAATGGCACCGGATGTTAATATAAATATAGGTGAGGGGGAGTTTGATGACCTCGATATGCTACTGGAGGAAACGGTCGCAACGGGCCGGGCAATGCTAGAGGAAAGTTCTATCCTTCACGGCCGACCACAAAGTATTTTTCAAGGTGGAGGGCCAGGGGGTTTAGGCCCGTTTGCAGGAATCGAAGATCAACTAATGGGTGATGGTTAGCAAGGGAGTTGCAACATGGTTTTTGAAAAGGGCAATAAACACGGGAAACGATTCCCACCGGGCGAGTCGGGAAATCCCGCCGGCCGACCTCCACGTCGAAAGTTTCACGAAATCATCGAGGAGCTTCTTGAGTTGAAGGTTCGAGAGGTGGAGGGAGAATTACATGACAAGGCCCTGGCCGCCTGCGGCGACAAGGATAAAACGATCGGTGAGGCACTTGGAATTAAAACCGTATCCGAAGCAATGGCCGGGGACCTTGGTTTCTGTCGGATGCTGATTGAACGCACTGACGGGAAAGTTTCCGACAAGTTGCAGTTCACAGACACCGACGCGGAAATGAAAGCCGAACAATCCCGGAAACTTCTGACCCCGCTGGTTATAGCAATCGCAAAAAGAAAAGGGATGATTGTAGAAAGCCCGGAACTCAAGGCCAAGGTCAAAGCCCTTGAAGCGGAGATTAGACAACTACGCGCCACCCCCCGCGAAACACGGGACCCGGACCCGGACACCACGTCGGCCGACCGCATCGAGGAACCCCAGGACCCACCGGGCCGGATATTGAAATATGGTGGAAAAACTTATCGGGAGTTGCCGGACGGTACCCGCGAAGAAATCGAGATACCAACGCGATGAAAAAAAAAGCAGTCGAAGTTTTGGAACAACGCCCGGATCGTAGATGGGTCAAAGTTCTGCCCGATGGGAGTCGGGTTCCTTTGCCGAAACGGTTATGGCCGGAGCCGACACCCGAAGAAAAAGCAGAACGTATTTACGAGGGAATCCCCGACCGGACATTTACTTGAGGAACAAACCATGACAAGCGAATTCGACAAATTGAAAAGAGGTTACATCGAGGGCAAGCTTAAACAGTTTGCGGTTGCGAACCCCACGGCCGCCTTCGCCACGGCCATGACATTTAACGCCACCGAAGAAATCGACAGGTACTTCGACGTGTTCCCCGAAGTCGCGGTCAAAGTGGACTTGCCGCCGATGATCCCCAGGAACAACGCCGGTGATGTTAAAGGTGCCCTGGCCGAGAATGCACGGGAGCATTTCGCCAAGATGTTCCAGGACTTCGCAAACAAAAACAACGTCGATATGGGGGATCCCGAACAGGTGCAGAACGCAATGACCACATTTCAGCGCATAAACCCCGACGCTTATGACTACGCCGCGAACCTGGAACCCGGTGAAGGTGACGCTGACATTGAAGCTGGTGTGCAGGAAATCACATAATGGAAACCAGAACCAAAGACGTATTGGATCACCTGGCAATTCACGAAACCGGACACTTGATAGTCGGGACCGCACTTGCCCGGACGTGTTATCAAGTGACCCTGGCCCCCAACAGGGAGAAAGGCCACGCCGGGAGCTGCATCATCGGGGAGCACTTCGATTCGACTGACGGCTGCCGTCGTGCGGTTGCCGTCTTTGCCGGTGGCATCGAGGCAGAGAATCTAATCTTCGGTTCCCCTGTTATCAGGTGGTCGGGTTCCGAAGACGCGCTTCGGGCAAAGGACGCCGCCCGGAAGATCGTCGGCATGATCGGCACGGTTGCCGATCTGAAAGCGGAGATCCAAAGGGGCCGGTACCTGGCCCGGAAGATTCTTGAAATGAATGAGGATCAGCTACGGGAAATCAGTAACAAGATGCTGGCTTTTCACGTGGCGTTTAACCAGGTTCGAACCCTGGATATGATATTAGAGGAAGCAATGGACAAATCTTTTCAGGAGTACAGGACGGCAAAGAAAAAACAGCGGTCAATATCCAAACGACGAAAAATAGCTGACAAAAAAAGGACGTAAACGATGGGACTTTTAGACAAACTAAATGAACGAAAGCGGCAGAACACCCAAACCGCCTGGAATCTTTACCGGGCAATCCTTCAACGCGCCGATTCGCCACGGGCCAAAGATGCGGAAAACCTAGAGGCCCTGTTCCCGGAACTTGGAGTATCAACCGCCGACGTCGCCGCCGACCTCCAAGCATTGTCACGGGTCGCCGAACTGATTGACCTGACCGGGGGCCTGGCCGATGCCGTCGCCGAAGCTCAAACCGCCGGGAGTGCATACACCCAAAAGTTAGCCGAAGTCAAGGCGGAAAAGTTTCGCATCGACCGCGAATTGAAAACCTTAAACGAGAAACGGATCGGCAGTCAAAGCCGACGAAACCGAGCGCAAAAAGCCAAGCTTGAGCTTGACGCTTTAATGACCAACAATCCCAGAATCTTTTCAACTGAGGAGTGCACACAATGCCGAACGATAACCCGATTTTCAGAAACCGAGCGGCCGAACTTGTCGCCGAAAAGCTGAAAGAGGGCAAGACGCCCGAAGCAGCTATCCGCGAACTCAAGAAAGAAAAACCACGGCTGGTTGACCTGGCCGACGCAACCGAACCCAGACAAGCAGGAGGGTAAAATGATTCCAGAGACAGTTTTTTCAAAACAGGTTGAGGTCCTAATGAGAAACGAGGGCCTGGATCAATTCGAGGCTATCAGGAAAGTCACCGAGACCATGCCGGGCCTCGGCCAGCATCGAACCCCTGCACCGGAAGCACGGCAGGCCGCCCCACCGTCCAGGGACCCGGCTGCCGCGCTACGGCTGGCAAAGGACGTCGGCGTCGAACCGGCCGCCCTGCTGGACGGCGTTACTCAATTCGATTCCTTCACAGACATCACGATATTCGAGGACGTCGAAGGCGAAGTCCCCGAGAAGTGTGAAGGTGATGAACCCCTTCGGGTTGAAGGCCCTGGCAATGAGGGTCCGCGCAAAGAGAAGCGTAGGACGCTGAACCACAAAGAAGCGTCGGCGCGACTCACACGCATCGAGCACACGCTTGATATGCACGAGGCCGAAGTTGCCGGTTTGCTCCAGGACGCCGGTTTATGACCGATCGGTACAGGAGCATACAGAAAGGAAATAGGCGACGCATGGCCGAGAGCGGCATTTGACCGAATTCGGGTTTGAGGTTCGCTCCAGGTTGGCTTGTAACGCAAAGCGATTGAGGCCGGTACCCCATAGTACCTATGTTCTTTGAAAAGTTGAACAATTCCCCGCGACATGGACGATACGACAAGCGACGGTGACACGACATTTTCGCTTTAGGGGAATTGATATGAATGAGCAATGGGTAAACCTTCGGGACGCCGCCCGGATTATGAGAGTGACGCTGCGAACGATTCAGCGACGGGCAAAGGACGGTACGCTTGAATCGAGGCATAACGGCCAGGGAAAGGAAGTGTGGATCGACCTGGACGACATTCCCCAGGACGACAGCGACAACGACGCGACGGCGACGTATTTTAAAGAGCAGGCCAAAGGACAGCTTCTAACCACGGGGGCTTTAGTTCAACAGGCCGACCGCCTGGCCGAAACCTTCAGGACCGAATTGAAGCAATCCCGACGTTGGGGCCGGGCCGGTTGGATAGCCGCCGCGATCCTGCTTGTCGCTACGGTCCCCGCCGCCTGGTGGACGGCCAAGGGCCTGACATCGAGGGACGCCAACTTGCGCCACGCAACCGTCACGGCGTCGATGCAGGATAAGGTACACCAGGCCGCCCAGGAGCGCATCGATGCGCTGGTGGACGAACGGGACCTCCTGCAGGAGGAACTGAACAGCATCGAGGGCATGGCCGAAACATGGTGAAAGCGGAGTAACGTCGAGTGACCCCACTAAGCGAGTCGGCATCGAACTCCCTTACATCGGGATAATTGTAGCGAATACATAGACTTGCTCCGACGTCGGAGCAAGTTACTACATTCGCATCACTGTAGCAGGCGCATAGACTTACGCCGCCGGCGGCGTAACCTCCGGCACGGTAGCAAAAGAATTGCATTGTCACGATGTCGTGACAATCTCCTACATTCACTACACTACCAGACGGCCAGTTTAATCCGCTAGAACCCCCGGACCGCCTTACCCCCCCCCACGTGTACCCGTAATCAATCGAAATCGTTTCTGGAGCCTCTGGCCGCTCGACACGACGCGCCTGACGAATCCTCCAGGACCACCGGGAACCACTGGTCGTCTCGCTCGACTGGTGATATAATCGGTGACACGTTGTAACCGAATACCCTATCGGTTCTACCCGTCACCAGTGGTTACTGGTAGAGCGGTTCCGGAGAAATCTACCAAACCGCCTGGACGCCCCCTTAGTCGGTGCCGGTTCAGATCTGAATAGGGCTGGAAGTGATCGACCCCGCTTGGAAGTGTGCCTCGTGACTTCCAGGGACCCGCCGCGCATGGCCACGGGACCCGTAAAATAAATAACATTATTGTTTAATTTTATATTGACAATATTCGATACGCCCTGTAGGGTCGGACGCGAAATGAATGACAAGATTATTGATAAAGGAGAGTGAAGTGAAA
>SDBT01015110.1_pt1 | contig 12285 bp, 14 predicted proteins | sample 2277101 | NCBI WGS metagenome assembly SDBT01 (sample SAMN10404973, study PRJNA504765) | marine sediment metagenome | isolation source: marine sediment core GS10_PC15, 103 cmbsf | place: Arctic Ocean: Southern Knipovich Ridge | collected 2010
GTTGTCGAAGAAGCCTGAGCCACCGCCGGACGCTGCCTTCATGGCTGCGGCGCGGCCGGGGTCCTTCGTAGCCGACATCGCGTCCTGCGCCAGATTCTTCTTGTTGCGCGCATCCTTGAGGAACGCCGCGATGGTGTCTGTCATGTTCTTTTCGTATGCCTCAAGCTTCGCCTTGGCCTGCTCCAGCTTACGCTCTTCCCGCCGGATTACCATCTCACCTCGTGAATCATCGCTCATATTACCTCCTCTCCCTGTTATCTGTCGTCTCGTATTCGCCACATCTTCACTGTGGTGTAGATGTTTGGCGTGATATAAAATGCGCCGTCACTCCCGAAGCCATTGTTGGTCTGGGAACTGGCGCACTGATGTTGAATCTCCAGAGTCCGCTGAGACGTAAGCTGGAACTTACCGGAGATTATGGATCTACTCTGGGTCGCCGAGGACAAGAATATCAGGTTACCAGAGGTGTATTCCCAAATGTTGTTGTCGGCCGCGAACTCTGAAGTGCCAAGTACGACAGTCGAACCCGTCGATCCGGGGTTGTCTGTCACATCGGCCAATCTAGCAGTATGCTCATCCACGCTCAAAGCGGGACAAGAGGCTTCGATGTAGTAGACCCCCTTCTCCAGTGTGATCTTTCCGCCTTCACCGGCAGTGGCCGCATCTCCGGCCAAAAGATCGTTGGCCCCTGATACTACCGCCGTAGCAAAATCATTGAACAATACGTTGGTTAGATCTCTGGTACGCCAAGAATGCGCACCTCCAGTCTTTCCAGTGAAGGTGCCTCCTTGGTTGCCATTGGCCTTTCGATCAATGACCTCCAGATACGGGGAGTCTAGTGCTTTGTTGAACTTAGCATTGCCGTCAGCAGCAAATTTGCCCTTGACTACGTGGTCTCCCTGGGTCTTAGCCACTGTTACGCTCCGTCAGCGCTGTGTGCGATCGTCACCGACACTGCGGCGTCACCCTCTGTAGCGATGGTAATCCCTGCGCTTGAGATCCAAGACACCTCGTATCCGAACGAGTCTCTCGCAATAACAGCGATCGACAGGATCTCAGTACCGGCGGCATCACTGAAGACGACCTCGATGTTCGAGGCGGTCGCGTTGCACACGAGAATGTGATCAATCCGCACGGATCGAGTAGCTACGAATACAACTCGCTCCGCGTCGAGTTCGACGCGAGTTAGAACTGTTGATGCCATTATGGCTCCTTTTCCCTAGTAAATAATACCGTGAGGCGCTAAGAACGGGCTTTTTGGTTAAGGTTGATCTTAGTGATTAGCTATATGTAACGATGTCTGCTGCCGTGGTGGCTGTAGAGTCCTCGTTCACATTGACGAGTGCTGCGGCATTGCCCCAATCCCGTCCGAGGTCCGAACGGTCGAGACCCAGCCTCCAGTAGTGCATCAGATTGTCCTCGCTCGTATAGTTTCCAATGGCGAAGCGCGCGTCCACGTCAGCGTGAGAGCCGCCGTTCTCCAGGGCAAGGATCGCAGCCGCTGACAGTGCCACGTCCCACATAGCGACAGAGTGCATGTTAGCACTCAGATCAGCGAAGTCAGAAGTGCCCTGATTGGCAAACGCGATTTCTCTTACAGCATCTTCCATGGTCCCCGCGTTGTCAGTAGACTTGGTGACATTGGCGACCTGATCCAGACCGTCTGCGTAGAACAGAAGATCTGTACCGTCCCAGGTTACCATGTAGTTGACGCTGGTGCCTACAACGACGTCGATGTCCCAAAGATAATCCTTTATGGTACCGCCAACCGTGTTTCTGGCGGTACACCGAACGGTCTCAGGGGAGGAGTTCCCATTAGCCAGCCACCGGATAGACCCCTTATTCGAGTCGTCGTTCTGGATGGAGACGAGATAACTGTTCTGGTTACTGAGATCGTTGTTGTGAATGCACTGGATACTCCAGGCATTGTCTATGCTAAGCAGATCCCCAGCCGCCTTGTTCTTGAGCCACTCGTTACCGTCAAAACTGAGGGCAAGGCCGTCAGTGTACGCTTGGGCTGCAACCGGTACCGTGTCGTCCGTATAGGCCAGGGTCACTGCCACGCCCGAGTCATTGAGCCCGGTGATAATCAGACCGTTATCGGCGAAGAAAGACACCTTGTACCTTATAGTCTTTCTAGTCGGTACAGCGATCGAGAGGATCTCCAACCCGTCGTTGTCCGTGAATACCACCTCGTAGTTGAGGTCGGAAGCGTTCTGAACCGTAATACCATGAAAGAAGGTAGACCCCGAGGTGATTCTCCGGGTCTCCTCTAGCGTAACCTTCTGGATTTCTGTTGCTACTGCGGCTTGCATAGCCTTTTCCTTTCCCCTAGTTTACGGGACTGTATCCTTCCCGATAGAAATGTATGTAGTCGAGCGAGCCAGTCCGGCGATGTTTCGAAGGTGAACGCGACTCAGTGGGAGTGTGGATGGTACAAACGCCATTTGATCGCTTTGGTCGTTGGTATCCCCCACAGTTTCAGCTTGAATCGCCATCGCGGATAAGTGAACTTCTGTATAAGCCTCCTTGAGAGTCACCGCAGTCGTAGCGTCTGCGTTTATATCCACAGTATCCCACTGAATCTTCAGGCCGTTGGCGAACTTAACTATCCCAGATGTGAGGTCGGCGCCGTTAGCAACGTCAGTAGCGGCACTGAACTCCAGAATAGCGGGGTCGTTACTGCTCCCTTTCAATGCTACGCTACCGTTGATCAACATTAGACTATACGTCCCTTCCAATCGAGAGGTACATAAAATGCCTATTGTCTTCACCGATATTTTCTATGATCACGTGAGTCAGGTTTCCCGTTTGGGGTTCACCATGCAAGCAGTGATCGTTCACACCTGTGCCCACCTCGTCAGCGCAACTGACAAGAACAGTATAGTGGGCATCGGTGTAGGCTTCCGGCAGTGCAAACGCTTCAGTCGAGTTTGCAGTAACAATGACTGTATCAGACTGTATCTTGATACCATTCGGAAACGTGAGCACCCACTTCTTCTCTTGGCCCTGTTGCCCTCCAGAAGCAGAATCACCTACCAGAGATAGAATAGAGGGACCAGCTCCCTTCACAACCTGTTTGCCATTGATGTCCATTATACGTCAAATCCAAACGATAGGAATGCAACTGACTCAGTAGCTTCTGCATTCTGCTTAATTTGTACGGTGTCCAATGGGGTAACGCTACCCTGTCTAATGCTGAGCGACGACTGGTTAGCGGTGTCAAGGATGTTGGTAGCATAACAACAGATGTTCACCAAATTTGCGCCGGTATACGCTTCCGGTAGAGCGAAATTAGAGTTCTCATCAGAGGTTAATTCAACCGTATCCCACTGGATCTTGAAGCCACTAGGCCACGTAAGCGTGCCCTTCGTACCAGTGCCCTGGCCGTTAGTGTCCGTAGAGTCGCCAAGGTTGGTCAGCTCAGGAGAGCCCGCCTGTGAGCCTAGCACTATCAAGTCACCGTTGAAATCCATTATGCTATCCCCAGAATGACGGCCTTGCCTTCCTGTGCTATTGCAAAGTAGAAGAAGGTGGTATTCGGATTACTCACGTCGATCTCATCTGGAATGACCAGCTTGCCGTTGCTCTTGTATGCCTGACAGATGAAGGAGGTACGAGCGAGGTTATGCCCAACCTCCCACTCTACAGCAGCCGCGAAGTTCTCTACGTAGGACTGGGGAGCTTCGCCTCCTGTGGTCAGGTAGAAAGCTTGCGCTTCCACAACGCCCGCCACGCGCACACTCTCCGGCCGGAAGGATATGACCTGGGCTCCGCCAACTGAGACAGCCACTTCGTTGGCTGCTGGACGGTAGATGCCGGTGTCGTCGTCTGTCACGAAGGAGATACTCGGAGCAGCGGCCGTGCCGTCGGCGACTTCCAATCCCAACGGGCCTAGCTCACCGCCACCTTGGACGTAGAAGCCCTCGGCGGTGATGTTGTTGAAGTTGGTTGAAGCAGCTACCGCGAGCGCTTCAATGGTCATCCATGTCAGCGCACTCGCCTTCGTGTCTAGGTCGTTACCCGCGTCGTGAAAAAAGATCCCGTAAATCTTATCACCCGTAACCACCGGCAGGGTAACCTCGCAATGGAATATCTGACCCGTGGACCCCAGAGCGTCTTGCCGGTTCGTAGCTCGAATAACAGGAGTAACCAGACCTGCCCCATGGTCAATCTGGAAACTAACCTCTCGGCGTCCATCAGCATCAGAGTCGCAAGCTAGTTGCAATGCCACTTTAACGAAGGACACGCCTGTGGGCACGGTGAAGAAGTCATCGCCAGCAGAAACTATCCATCCACCAGCATCATAGATTGGGGTGCCCCATTCAAGAGTGACATTGGAACTAGCTGAAACGGTTTGAACATCGGCGTTAATCATTCCAGCGCCAGAGAACTGCGGTAGCTGTCGGTGGATCGTTATCTCGCCGCCCGAGGTGAAGTAGAAGGCGTCCGCGATAATGCGGTTTTCAACCTGAAGGCCGTGTCCGTCGAACTCAGCTTCCTTGTTACCTCCCACAGAGACCGCCAGCTTGTTGGGTGCCGATCGGTAGAGCCCCGTGTCGTCATCAGACACGAAGGAGAGACTCGGTGCTGCTGCGGTACCGTCCGCCACTTCCAAGCCAGTAGCGTCTAGCTCGCCGCCGCCCTGAACATAGAAGCCCTCAGAGGTGACGGTGTTGAAGCGCGGGTTGCTGCCTCCAGCCAAGGTAACCTGTCCGCTGCCATCGTCAGTCAGGGTGCCGTCCTGTACTACAATGGTGGTTACACCGGAGACATTAGGAGAACCGTCCGCCTCCTTGACAATGATGGAGCCAGTAACTTCGCCTCCGTCCTTGGTGTAGAAAGCTTCAGCCGTGAGGGAGCCAGTAATACGGTTGTCACCCGTGATGAGACCGATGCCCGTGAGGTCGTTACCTCCGAGATCCACGTTGCCGGTAAATGCCCGGGTGCCGTCAGCCCGCGAGTAGTGGGCATGATCGTCGTCCGTGAGGCCGCCTACGCTGCCGTGGTCTATGCTGCCTTCTGTGAAGTGGATAGTGCCGTCATTGATGTGGGTGTCGATCTGAGGGTGAGTGTTAGCCCCGATGTTGCTGAGAAGGAGATGGCTGGATTGGGTGACGTTTTCGATTATGTCACCAGCAGCGGTGTAAAACGACTCAGCTACGACCTTGCCAGTAACGGACATCTCGTCGTCAACGACCACCTGCCCGTCGCGGGACTTGATGACCAGATCCTTGCCACTCGGACCACCCTTGTATATCTCGCCGCCCGATCCTTGCTGTAGGTAGAAGGCTTCAGCGGTGACCGTGTTAGCCACGTGGAGGGTGTCGTCCATTTGGACGTGCTTCTTGAACGGTGAGCCTATGTTGTCAGTTAGACTGATGATCGCCTTCTTATGGGCTCCACCTGCGCCAGCGTCAAGATCTACGTTGACGTAGAAATGCTCAGCATCAAATACGAGGTCCGCATTTGGCCTCAAAGTGTTGTTGGGGGATGAAGGATCGCGGTGTGTGCGAATAGAGAGATAGAACGGATCACGCGGAAGGAGGCTCGCGGCGCCTAGTCCGCCGGATGCGATGTAAACGCTACCGGTGAACGGTTCGTTGAAGTAGAAGTATGCGGTATTCGGATCGGAAACGTCGGCCTTGTCGGGGATGACAATGCGGTCGTCCGCATCCATGACCTGGGCCATGACTGGCGTGATGCCGAACGAATGGGCAACGGTCCATTCCTTGCCCGCCTTAGAGAAGACCTCGGCTCTGCCGAAGGGCTGAGTGAACGTGATCTCGGGAGCGCCTCGATTAGCGCCGGAGGCAATGGGGGTAACGCCGAAGCCGTCGTCTGCATTGAAGAAGAGCCTGACTGGGTTGAGGACTGTGGTATCGGCAGCCGTGCCAGTCTCGCCGATCTCCTTCATACTCTTGAGGGAGTCGTCGTCGGAATAGAACCCTGCGGTGGAGGAGATGCCGCCTGTGGAGACGACTTGGAACTGGCCGTCGTGGTGTCGCACGCACCACGCATCGGTCCAGACGGGAGTGGCTACTGTGCCGTCATTCTTCTGGCAGCAGATCTCTTTGGTAGCTTTGTTGTAGAAGAGGCGGAACTTGTTGCGGAAGGTGAGGTCACCGTACGCTTGACCGAGCAAGGAGCGGAGGGCGTTGAGTTCATCGCCGGAGCCAAGCTCCTGAACGGAATTACGGGCGATAGCCTTGAGTTCGGCTTGATTGGACCGGATCTGTCCCCACTGGAGATTGAGCGCCTTGCCGTCTAGGACAGGCCAGATAGGATAGAAGGTGCCTTCTCTAGTGGGCATTTAGTCCTCAATGCCGCCTAAAATGTACCATGACGGGTCCGGGGTATTTGTGAAGGTCCAGTCGTCCTGTCCGTGCTGAATGCCAGAACGCTCTGGAGAAAGTGTGGGTTTCAGGGAGAGATCCTTCGGTTTGATCATCAAATCGCCTGGAGCGGTGGTCTGTTGCTCATGCTGAGTGGTGCCTGAGGGAGCCTTCCATTCGTACTTATCAGTCTTGGACACCTCCTCTGTCGGAGTCCAGCGGTCATTTGCCATGTGTAGACTCCATGCTAGCGCCCCGGGCGAGGTGGTCGTCCCGATTCCTTTATCGGGAATACGTTTCGTTCCTCGCCCGAGGGCGGCCTACGGACGTACCGTAGGGGGGGTATAGGCGCCCCCCTAGATTTGGGGGGCTGTGGCTGGCCTGCCACTACCCGATCGGAGTGCTACTCCTGCTGGGCGCCTCTGGCAACCGCACGCTCGTAAGCGCGGGCGCACTTATTGGCCTTGCGGGCCTTGTTCTTCTCGCGCCGGCCTTCAACGCGGTATCTTGCACACTTCTTGAGGTCCCGCCCGTACTTGCGGCACGAGTGGGAGCCCTTTGCGGTCTGCTTTGCCATATCATTCTCCTTGCGCCGTCATGGCGCTAAAGTGTGAATGACATGTTTTGACCTCCGGCAATTAAAGTGCAGTAGTCTCTAGTAAATAATACCGTGAAACGCTAAGAAAGGGCTATTTGTTTAGCATTATTGTTAGGATTTCGCAAGATAATTGAGCCAAGGGCGTCAATTTCACGGTATTATTTACTAGAGGAGTAACACAATGCAGTTCGAAGACACATTTCACGGTCGCCCCAACACCATCAAGACCTACACGAGCCTGTATCGGAATCACATCGAGCCCACCGACTACGAGCCAGATTGGATAAAGTGGAACGACGAGGCCACCCAGCTCACGCTGGATGAATGGGGGCGCCGAGGGCTGGGCCGGAGCACTAAGATCACTTTACTCAGGCTATTGCGGCTCTACGTTAAGTTTCAGGGAGGCCCTGAGATCGAGATCAAGCAATTCATCAAGACGCTGGAGCGGAGCGAACAGCAGCGAGAAGTGACCACTCTAACCCCCGCAGAATCGTCCTCTCTGATGAAACGGGCTAAGACGGCCAAACCTGAATTCTACCCCGTCCTCCTTCTAGCGCTCCATGCTGGCTTACGGCGAGGGGAGATCTTCGGCCTCCGATGCAAGGACGTGGACGTCCTCAACGGCAAGATCATGGTGTCCCACTCCTACCACGGCCCCACCAAGAGCGGCCGGAGCCGGGTAGTTCCAATGAGCAAGGAACTTTCGAACGCCCTGACTGGGACTCGGAATCTGCTACTGGGGGCGCCGGACGACAAGATCTTTGAACAATTCGATCCAAATCCGCCCCTCAGAGCGCTGTGCCGGAAGCTGGGAATCAAGGAGATACGGTTCCACGATCTGCGCCACACCTTTGCCTCCCTGGCGCTGACGAACGGAGTCAACCCCAAGCAGGTGTCTACATGGCTGGGGCACTCCTCCGTGGTGACAACTCTGTCCATTTACTGGAACCTGACTGCCGAAGTAGCCAATCTTGACTTCTTGCCTGATTGATCAATCGTAATCAAAAAGCCCATTCTTAGCCCTTCACGGTATTATTTACTAGGGAGCCCCTGAGATGAGTGAGAAGAAAGAAGCAGGCATCGACGGTTTCAACGAGTCCAATGCGTCAGTGTTGACCGAGATCCTGATCGACCCTGCCACACCGGAGTCAGTCCGGCTTCAGATCATCAATGAACTGAACGAGGGTGAGAAGTCTAACTCGTTCTTCGAAACAATGTTCAAGGAACTGTTGACGCTCGGGCCTTGCCCGTGCTGCCACCACGAGAACCACTGGCTGGTACCGGAAGACGATCTCTCCCAAATGGGATGGGTCACTCCCGAGAAAGACAGCCGCGTCCCCAAACACACCGACAAGCAATCATGCCCCGAGTTCGCAGAGGCGTGCAGTAAGAAAAAAGTGTCAGTATGACCAGGATCTGTTGCAAATGCAAGGAGGAGAAGAATCTCTCTACGGAGAACTTCTCACGGAACCGTACGAACCCCAAACACAAGGGGTTCCAGGCCAAGTGCAAACCTTGCTCCCAGGCTGACTCCACCGCTTACTACAGAAAGTGCAAAGCAGAGAACGACGGAATCCCGCCGTACAGGCATAAGGCGAGAGAATACTCTCTTCGACACGCATACGGCCTCAAGCCCGAGGATGTCCCCGATAATTGTCAGGTCTGCGGTTCTACCGAGAAGATCTGTGTTGATCACAGCCACGAGTCTGGACTACAACGTGGCTTCCTATGCAATGCCTGCAATCTTACACTAGGATTCGCAGAAGATGACCCCAACCGCCTGAGGGCGTTGGCCGATTATTTGGAGAACGAATGCCGCTAAAGCTCTTGCAGAAGGAACCGGCCACTCCCGCTCAGCGAGAAGTGATGGGCGCCCCCGTGGAGCCACAGTTCCTCATGGACACGGAGATGGCAGGGCCGCACCGCACGCCCGTCAAAGACTTCGACGACAAGTCACTCGAAGGCGCCATTCTTGAATCCACCCGCATTAAGCCTCAAATAGAGCAGGGCACTCCTGTGTTCGCTGATCAAGCATCAGCAGAGCAGATGCGCAGTGACGCTGAGCCCCTGTCGTTCAGTCAAGCCTTTAGAGCCGCCCGTGATAGCGGTAAGACCGAATTCAAGCACAAGGGCTCCATGTTCAACACTCGGCAGAGGGATGAGTCAGCCTCTGACTGGCAGGAGGTTCTCAAGAACCAGAAGGGTCCGATGCTTACCGACTTCGTTGCAGGGTTCGAGCGCGAGCGGGACGTGGAAGACATACCCGCCGCTCCAGGGCCTGAACTGCTCTCCGTGAAGAACACCCGGACTGCCCCCACGTTCAAGCAGATTGAGACCATGCTAGCTCCCGTGGAGATGAAGCTCTTGCCCGGTCCTGAGTATCTGGACGTGGTGAACAAGCGAATACCTGAGACCGCTCCACTCCTACCGGAAGACAAGCAGGCCCCGGCCCGGGACGTGACCGTCTCATTGAACAAGCTGCGGGATGACGCGGGGCTGAGACATTTGGATATGAACTCCGGGTACAGAACTCCTGAAGAGAGTGCCCGGACTATGATGAACAGCGTAGCAAAAGCTAAAAACTGGGACGCTCTGGTTGACGCTGGTTACAACCACCACAACTATCCAAGGCTGATCAAGGCATATCTCGCAGACAGAACTCCAGAGAACCTGCAAGCTATTGGAGATGAGCGCCTGAAGAGAGAGAACTCTGGTCTTCTCAAGGGAGGACACGGTACGAGTGACTCCGCTGATTACAGCGTTCGTGACCTCACGAAGAGATCGGACGCGCTGGAAAGAGTGGAATGGCTTCGGTCGCAAGGGCTCACCGCGACCTTGGAATACTGGGACAGTGAAAAGAAGGACGAGAACGCCCATATTCATGTTGGCGGTATCAACGCTATGTATGCTACCATAATGAAGGTGAACTAATGGCTGCTGTTGAAGACATAGCCTCCAACGTCGCGGTACTCACCCAGCGTCTCACTGACCATACGGAGCAGGATGACATCAACTTCGGTAGGCTGAGCAATAAGTTGGACGGCCTCGATGAGAAGATGGACTTGCTCCTGATCTATAAGGCTTTCGAGGAAGGTGAGGCCAAGGGCATGCGCCGCTCGGTCTATGTCATAGCGACCCTAGTTTCGATGCTGATCGGTGCAATCAGTTGGGCGGCCCCATACTTTGTCAACGGATAAGCTAGCCGCGCTGCTACATGCTGCGGGTGCGCAATCCGTACCCGAGAAGCCTGACGACCCGGATGCACGCCGAATCGAGGCGATGCAGAAAGCCCTAGATAACACCACCCCAGAGCGAGCAGGATGCCCATGGGATGGGGAGGATGAAAGTGAGCAACGAGAAGAACCCGGAATCTGGATTCCCGCCGGAGACTAGGAAGAAAAAGAGGATCGCCCCCAAGGAGATCCATTTCGCCAAGCTCATGTATAAGCAGCACATGGGTGGCATCGAGGCTGCCCGCGTTGCGCTAGGCTGGCCCTGTGAACCTGGGTCCAAAGAAGCTGAGCGGGCTAGAAACCTTGCTCGCTCCGACCGCGTACAAGCCGAAATCAAGAAAATGCGAGATCGCGATGATGCGAAACTTCTAGCCTCTGAGAAGGCGAAGGAGTCGTTGCGCGTTGATTTCGGCGAGATGCACAAGGGCAACATGCGGGAGTACGCCTTCCGGGTGCTAGAAAACCTACGCGACAACAACACCGCCAAGGCCACCGACCGATTCGCCGCGATCAAGATGCTCAAGAAGCTCCACGACCCCGGCAAGGATGTGAACCTAATCTACAAGTGGATCGACATGGCGTGGCGGTACCAGACTGCCCACTGTCCCTCCTGCCACAACTCCTTCGGCCTGGAGGAAGTGAAGAACGAGAAGCTAGACGAGTGGCGTGACCGTACTGACGCCGCTAAGGCCCCCAAGAAGATGACGCGCAGATTCGACCGCCAGATGGAGGTCATCAAGCTGTGCGATAAGCGCCGGACTCCCCATCCGAGTCAGGTCAAGATACTAGCCGCCCTTGAGCGGCATGTCGTTGGTCAAGGCGCTGCGCGTGGAGGCAAGTCCTATCTGCTAGCAATCTTCGCCGTGATGGGCTTTCTCCTGCCGGGGGTCGAGATCTGGATTCTGGCTGAGACATACGACCGGGCGTCGAAGGAGGTCGAGTACATCATGAACTTCCTTAACGCCCTGTTCTTCCCGTACGTTAAGCAGATGGTCAACACCGTCCATGACAAGAAGACGGGTGAGATGATCATGACGTCCAAATGGGGGTCCGAGATCCGGGTCAAGTCAGCCAAGGCCAAGGGCTCTATTACGGGTCATGCCTTGGAATTCGCCCTGTGTGCGGAGCCCGGATGGCTCCCCCCGGACATCTACGAGGAACTCCGAGCACGTATGTCGGAGCGGTTAGGGCGCATCATTGCGCTCGGTACCCCTAAAGGTACCGCAGGTTTCATTGGCCGTCTAACCAACATGTCAGGACGTGACCCCAAGACCGGGAAAATGATCCGGTGGAAGAAGGAAGACCGTCTGATCGAGAACGGCTGCCCCTGGGGCGTGTCGATGCTAGTAGTTCAAATGGACCCCAAGGACAACCCTGAGTACGTGAAGTCTGAGCTTGAGAGCGCCCGGATGGAGCTGACTGACGCGGAGTTCGCCCAGGAGTTTGAGGGTATCGGGGTGTCTGCGTCTGGCCTGAAGTTCGGCCTAGTCAAAGAGCATCACCTCCGGTTGATCGAGGACGACTTCTTTGGCCGCGCTGTTTTCATGCTCGGTATTGACCAGGGGCCAAAGAACTTCGGTGCCTGCCTCATCGCCTACGACGGGACCGACATCGTGACCGTTTGGGAGTATTTCAACTCCGACGAGCGGACCACCATGAAGCGCAACCTCAAGAACCTACGTGCCCGGGTGCCCGGGTGGATCGAAGCCGTCGGCGGGAACCCCGACCGGTGGACGATGACCATCACGGATCAGGACCCCATGCTGGACCCTATCTTCATCGAGATGGAAGAAGAAGGGCTGTACTGGCCCACGGACGTTGTGAAGCGTCACAGGAACATGGCCGCTCTACAGGAGAACTGGCGCCGGGAGAACGCGGAATTCATCAACAACATGGCGAAGACCAACAACATGTGGTTCCACCTATTCAACGTGCCGATCCAAGGAGAGGATGAAGCATCCGGCGGATACCTGCTTCACGATCAGGTGATGAATTGCGAGGACGTGGCAGACGATCCCGACCGAGAAGGCAAAGCGAGCAACCACAAGGGCTGGATGGTGAGTGACCCGAACCGCGCTGATCACGTTCTCGATGCGTGGTATCTGGCAATCTGGCTGGT
>SDBT01015111.1_pt1 | contig 12285 bp, 12 predicted proteins | sample 2277101 | NCBI WGS metagenome assembly SDBT01 (sample SAMN10404973, study PRJNA504765) | marine sediment metagenome | isolation source: marine sediment core GS10_PC15, 103 cmbsf | place: Arctic Ocean: Southern Knipovich Ridge | collected 2010
ACTTTATAATTTCCTCCTCCTGTGGGAATGCTATCCCCTAAACTCGCAGTGAGTACTATCTCATTTGGTCCATTATATGTAACCGAGGATACCTTAATCTGCTCAACTGAAGCTACAGTATCTGTATCCGAGGCGAGAACAAAGTTTGCCGTTATACCTGTTCCCCAATTATCAAAACCTGAACCATTAACAGTAATATCAAATTGTTTTGCATTAAAGGGCGCTGTTGAGGGAGTTACTGAGGTAATTGATGGGGCAGGATTTGTGGAAATTGCAATTCTATCAAAATATACATTCCCATCCTCAGCACTCCAGACAATAGATAGAGGATCTGGCGAGGTTACCTCATACTGGCAGAGGGGAAACATATTTTCATAAGTGTCCTCGATCTTTTTCTTCCATAGATAAGGAGAATTCCAGGAAGGAGCAGAAGTGGTAAATGTATCACTTTCTACAGCATAAAGTGCACCGTTAGAATCTACATAGACAACAATAAGTTTTTCTGTTCCATCGCCATATTTTACCTTTCCAATTGATGGGTTTCTGTTTGCGGTTGTCCCATTGCCAATATCTGTTCCTGCAGCTAGGGCACCACCAGCAGAACTATCTGTATATCTTCTATAATATAAATATCCATTGGTTATTGATGGATGGACGATATGGGCCTCATAATTTGCATCAGCCACTGCTGAGATTATATGGTATTCATTATTCCTGTTAAGTTGCTTATCACCAGTTCTGGTTGCCTCACCGTAATCAGCGGGGCTTACTCTTATCGATCCATAAATATCAAGGTCAGACTCTACTTGGTCTGAATTACCATCACCAGCATCAGATATAACAAAAAGCTGGGTACTAGAGTCTGCCGGAAGAATAACAGGATCGTCATAATAATGTGCATTATCTATATTTCCACCCAGCTGGCCGTAGCCACTACTAAAAGTATTAAGGTCACCACTCACAAAAGAAAAGGCCACCTTTCGGTCACCATCATCATTTCCGTCACCAATAGGAGAAGCATAGGCAACATAATCCCCACCCACAACCTTACTGATTGTAACGTAACCCCTGGCTAACACGTTCTCATTGGCGCTTGAGGTTCCTTCATTCAGGTTTGTCGTTGTCTTTATTGAACCCCAGTTGGGTTCTCCTCCCTGATTTAGGGTTGCTTTGGTGAAATATAAACTATATGACCATCTCCGTGTGCCAGTAATCGCCCAGACAGTTTTGGTTGTGGGGTCATAGGCAACTGAACCACCTCTAAAAGCATCTGGCTTTCCTGGAAAAACCTCAGTCGGTGCTTGCCAGTTTGAACCATCAGCACTATAGGATACCATAAATCCACCGCCACCATCACTTGCATCCTGATCTGGATAACTGCCGCCAGCATATTGATTGTCTGCTCCAGGAGGATTGGATACCAAAACAGGATTTGAACTAAAGAATACCCAGAATCCATACTCATTGGCAATAACCTTTCTCTGGTTCGACATCTGGGTATGGCCTTCGCTGACAAACGCGGTCCCTGCCTCCACAGAAGGGCAATCAAAAAGCGAAAATGCAAAGAAAAGGAAAAATAAGATAGTAGCTGCAGGTCCGACAGGACTCCGAACAGGCGTCGGACTCCTTCGGAGCTTCAGCCTGCTGAAGATAGAAATCGGCAAGCTCCCAATTTTTTTGTTCTTATGCCAGTTTCCTGAGCTCTCGTCCATTATTTTCTCCGAAATATTCAACAGCTGGTCTTGCAGTAGCGACTACTCTTTCAACTTCATTACTTTCCAAATCCCTCATATTTATTGCTCCCACGAGTGCTTTCTGGGTAAACAGGATAAATCCCAAGACGCATAGAAATGTTAAAACGAGGAAGAGAATAGAAGAACTCCCACCAAGGTGGATGGTCTGAATTGAAGATTCTCTTCTTTTGCGCGTTCGGCTGGAAGGTGGGTAAATATTGCGGTGAGTTCGAGAATTAGAAAGGCACCCCTCGAGGTCTTGGGGCAAGTAATTTCTATTCAACTGCGGTTTGGGATTTCCTTCTTTCAATATATTCTTCTCCCTAATGTAGCGTCCAGAATTTGGGTCCATCCTTCGTATACTCAACTCGATAGTGCGTTTTATTCTTCTTCATTTGGCTCTTTCCAGATGATGGCGACCGTGGAAGGTCGTTTTTACGCGCATTATCGGGCGACTCTTGAAGGTCCTCTTTACGCTTCTCTTCTGGTTCTGGAGTCTTCCTAATATCTCTTCCGATAATAGAAATGATGAAGTCTTTCCCTTTAAGTTTTTTCTTCATAATTTTCTCCTCAATCCCCCTCACCCCTCCCTCTCCCCAAAGGGAGAGGGTGAAAGAGGAATGAAATAAAAAAAGCCGAATTAACAACATCTCCCTAAAGGTCCCCTACCAAAGGGTGATGCGTCAATTCGGCATCATCTACGCGAGTTAGGTTAACTAACTGAACAAAACTATCCTTCCAGATAGTCCTCTCGGGCGACCATAAAGGTCGCCCCTACGCTCCAGAACTACTCTTCGGTAACCCGGCTACCCCGATCTTGATCGGGGCCCGTGGCTTTGCGTCCCACCCTTTCGGTATGGTTTGCCTTTATCGGAGTAACCTATTCAATTTTCAAAGATTTTTGTGAATGTTTCCGAACGCGCTTTTTATTTCTTCTTTGGTCTTAAATAAAAAAGCCGAATTATCAAAATTTTCGAACCCCGCCCTCGGCATTTCACCGTAAGTGTGGGTTGATAATTCGGCTCGACTCTTCGGTGACCCGGCTACCTCATTATAGGGGTCCGTGGCTTTGCGTCCCACCCTTTCGGTATGGTTTGCTATTATCGGAGTTCGTATTCTACTTTCGCTATTATATTATCACAACTTTTCTTGATTGTCAAGGGCAAAATTGTAAATTTCACGCATCTAAAAATCCACTATTCTTTAACCTCTATTTTAATAGACCTGCTATAACCAACATTGGACCAGAAATCCTCAGCTCCCACCCTCAAATAGTAGAGGCCCTCTTCCAATTTCCCGGGGTCAAGGGTAATGGAATATGGGGCTCCAAAGGCAATCCTTCCCGTTCTTACCCATTTCTTAGCTTGCTTTGTGCTTTTGTCCCGGGATATTTCCAGCCACGCTCTCACAATATCTCCACCTGATACTGAAGCAGTGACCACCCTCTTTTCTTTAATTTCCTCGTCATCGCCAATATCGAGAATTTCCACGGAAACCCTCTTCTCATTGGGTGGCACAAGTTTAATAGCCAAGGCAGGTTCGAAAATAGACACCGAACGGGTCAAAGAAGAAGGGGGTTTGCCTTTTGACTCTTGGTCAAGCCAGGTATTAGCCTCCTTGCTTCCCCAGGCACTAGCCAGTATGGGAGATACTTGAGCTGAATTAAGGTTCTCATCCGGCGACCAAATAACTACATAGTTCTCTTTATCGAAACTTACCAGATTCAGGGGAATCTCAACCCAGAACCACCTTGCCTCCCCAACTTCCTCCAGAGCCTCCTCAGGGTCGCCTTCCAGTGGAATATCTTTCTCGGAAACTAAGAAAAAAGAGTGTTTTTTATCCCATTGAGGAGAAGAATTAATTCCAATATATATCTTACCCGAATGCGGTGAGGATAGTTTCTTTTCCAATTCTTTTATCTTTTTACTTATCTCCTTGAAACTCTCGTATTTCAACTGCTTTGCCGATGCTTCTCTTTTTTCCTTTGGCAAATTCTTTAACCGCTCCAAGTGATTCCTTGCCCGCTCAAGCTGCCTCCTGATAACGTTCTTAGCCCTCCCCAGCTTGGCTCCCAAATAAGCTTTGGCATAATTACCTTCGGGCGCCTCAGGAAGCTTAGTAATCCAGGCATGGTTATATCCAACATACCAGTTACCATCCCAGCCGCTGGTAGCAAAGAGCGCAAAATCGTTCAGATTCTCAACCTCGGCAATTATCACCGGGTATCGATTTTCAGAAGCAGCTATGTCTTTCGCATTAAAACTGTGCACCAATAAGAAGCTAAAAAGCAAGATTATCAACCAGAAGGATTGTTTAGTGTTAATCACTCTTGGGTTTATCCTCTTTTTCGGTTTTTATTTCGATTCTGAGCTGATTTGCTACCATCTCAGCAACCCTTTGCACACTTTTATTCTCATCATTTAGAGCCTTCTTAATACCATTAACCACAGGTTCAGTAGTCTCTCCAATATAACCTAACGCTCTTAATGCTTCTGTCTTGATGCGTATATCTTCGTTTTCCAGCTCTTTCAGAGCGACATCAAGCCCTGATTTATCACCTAATTTTCCTAAAGCACTGGCAGTAGCACAGCGAGTCCTGGCATCTTCATCCTCTAACAGTTCCTTCAATGGCTTAATTGCGCTTGCTACTCTCAAATCTCCCAATGATCCAGAAGCATACAATCTCACTCGCACTTCTTCATCCTTCAGTGCCTCAATCAAAGCCTCGCCAGCCTCAGGGTCACCCAATCTACCCAAAGACCTGGCTGCAGTAGCGCGAATCCGCCTCTTCTCATCTTTCAAAGCTTCCAGGAGAATCGGTGTCGCTCTCTTATCTCGTAAATTGCCCAGGACCTGAGCTGCACTTATGCGCACCCCTTCATTCTCATCTTCTGTTAAAGATTTAATTAAAGGCTCAACACTCTCTTTGTCTCTAATATAGCCCATAGCCACGACCACACTAATGCGCACTCCATCGTGCTCATCTTTCAAAGCCTCAATTAGGGCTGGAATAGCAGACTTATCCCTCAGATTACCTAATGCATCGGCTACATTTACTCTCACACGAAAATCCTCATCCTGGAGAGCATCGAGCAATGCCGGTAAACTCGCCTTATCCCTCAATCTGCCCAGGGTCAAAGCTGCCTCGCTCCTTTCCGCAGGGTTCTCACTGTTCAGCTTCTCTATAGCTGATTTGATTTCCGGCCCTATCTCTTTTTCCTGAGCCTGAAGAAAAGCCAGAGAGCCCAGAAAAAATAGAGCCATCAAAAGCACAAACCATTTAAACTTTTCTTTCATCTTTTTTCCTCCTTGGGTTTTGCGATACTGCTTTTATTAATATTATACTGCCATTTGCCTTTCCCATCAACAAAAATTTTAAAAATCAGGAATGTAGGGGTCGGATTTATCCGACCCGCGGGTTCGATGAATCGAACCCCTACAATATTTATCTTTTCTGCTTTCGGGAGGACTCCAGCCTTTTAGTATTTTACTTTTATCAGAAAAAGTCCATGGGGAGGAGCGGTCCGGGCACGTAGTGTAGAGTATCCTTCTATAAATTGCACATTTCATTTGTCCCTTCATCATTATGGCAATTCTTTTTTGACATATTCAAGGAATCTTTTACAGTCTTTTAATGCTTTTTCGGCTTCATATCTATAGACCAATCTTTCTTCATATTCCGCCATGTTTTTAATACGGAGTATTCTCGAGATTCTGTTTGCATTTGTGTTTATTTCTTTACTACCGTCTTTAATTATCTTGAAAAGATTTACAGCATCCTCATGACTTTCTCCAGCATGGCGCTTGCCTAAAAAATACACACATATAGCATCGCATGCTGCAATGCAAGAATGAATGGCATTAATGGTAGCTGCATTCCATTCTTGAATAGCAAAGGAATTTTTTGCTGCATGGAAGCATTCTTCAGCCCGCTTAAGGTAATTGGTGTATAATGATTTTGTAACATCCCTAGTTCTGAATTTAGGAACCATAATTTATCTTTTCTTTTCTGGAAAAATTTGAATACCCTTGTCAACTTCAGAAATAATCCTTAAATTTTTCTTTTGTTTCATTTCCTGTTCCGTTAAGATGTAAGGAGCTAATCTATTTCCATACACTTCAAAGCATATATTTGACAACTTCTCTATTGAAAATTCAAGCACTTCTTTGCTCCGCTTATTTTTAACCAAGATAAAAACATCTATATCACTATTTGTGTTTTCTAAACCTTTTGCCACGGAGCCAAACAAAACAGCCCTTTTAATCAAAGTTTTAGGTAAATTTCTTAAGAGTGTATTTTTTAAGTCTTCTAGAGGTTCTTTGATAATCGAAACCCCTTTAATTAATACAGACAAAACTTTAAAAGCATAACTTTTGCTATTTACCTTCCATAGGTGAGCTTTTCCAATAGTAACAAAGTCTACGAAATTCATATCAGCGAGTTCTCGCATAGTTCTATTTACACTCATGTGAGAAATTTTTAAAATAGAGGCTATTTCTCTCTCACTCATAGAAGCTTCGTGAGTTAGTAGAAATTTTATAATTTTTACCTTTGTTTTTGAGTTTAACACATCCAACAATGAGATATGAAATTTCATATATCCCTCCTTGTAACATATCTGTTACAAGTGTAACATATTTAAAAAATTTGTCAAGAGTTTCAAACATTAATATGACGGAGTTAGTGTTCAGGTATTTCCGTTAAGAAGCATCCCCTGATTTCATTGGGGACTCTTTCCTCCCTTTCGGGAGGACTCCAGAAGCGAAGCTTGCGCTTTGCTGTTACAGATTAGTATTTTACTTTTATCAGAAAAAGCCCATGGGGAGGAGCGGTCCGGGCACGTAACGTAGAGGCTTTCTTAAGAAGCAATGCTCTTATGTATTCTGGCTCGATTTTTCCCCTTCCCACTTCAATCAGAGCTCCCACTATCCTTCTTACCATCTTGTAGAGGAAGTAATCGGCTTCAATTTGTAAACTATATAAGTTCTTCGCTTTTCTAATCTTGAAATCTCTGACGGTGCATTGTTTGTTTTTTCTACTCGAACCTGTGACAGAAAATGGAGAAAAGTCATATTTTCCAACAAAATATTTACTGGCTTCTCTTATTTTCTTCCAGTGGAGAGACTCAAAGATATGCCAGGAGAATCTTCTCTCCAGTGCTGAGGGAAAAGATTGATTTAGAATGTGGTAGCGATATATTTTGCTCTTAGCACTATAGCGGGCATGAAAACTATGGGGAACTTTTTTAACTTCTTTTATAACGATATCCGTAGGAAGGAGGCTATTTAATGCTTTAGTGAAACTGTCGGTAGTTAATTTCTTATTTCTGGTTTTAAAGTTTGCAACCTGGCCAAGAGCGTGGACTCCAGAGTCTGTGCGGGCTGCGCCTATCAGTTTTATCTTTTCCTCTAAGATTCTTTCCAGGACTTTTGTTATCTCTCCCTGAACTGTCGGTTTTCTCTTCTGGATTTGCCAGCCAAAATAGTCTGTTCCATCGTATTCAATGGTGAGTCTTATGTTTCGCATTCTATGATGTCATAAAATTATGAGAGCTACAGAAAAGGTAACAGTTATCAAAATTGTTAATAAGTCGGAAGTTCTGAACTTTATGGCTTCCAGGTCTCCTCTGGGTTTATCCGGGTCGTAGGCTCGCGATTCCATGGCTAAAGCGAATTCATCGGCACGTCGGAAGAGATTAACCAGGAGTGGCACCAGAATGGGAATAATGGCCCGAATTCTTTTGATGGGATTCTTATGAGAAAAATCTGAGCCTCGAGACTTCTGTGCCTTAATCAGTCTATCTATCTCTTGGAAAAGTAAAGGGACAAACCGCAAGGATAGGGTCATCATCATAGCAATCTTATGTGAAGATATCCCCACTACTTTCAAAGGAGAAAGAAGAAATTCTAGTCCCCCGGTCAATTTCTGGGGCGAGGTGGTGAGAGTAAGAAGGGAGGCAATGAGCATTAGAAAAATTAGCCTCAAAGCAATGAACGTTCCCAGAGATAAACCCTGCTCGGTAATCTTTAGTGGACCGAAGGAAGCAATTAGATTCCCCGGGGTGAAAAGTAGATGGAGAAGGAAAGTAAACATGATAATCCACAGTAAGGGCACAAGTCCTCTAAGGACGAACTTAATGGAGAGTCGTGCTATGAGAATTACGGTCAGCAAAAATATGGCCAGAAGAGAATAGCTCCATAGGTTCTTAAGAAGGAATATTGAAAGTGATATAATCAGAATGGCTATAATCTTTGTTCGTGGGTCGAGCCGGTGAATGGGAGAATTGGAAGGGATGTAGCGACCGATGGTGAGGTTATTTAAGAAGGACATTTAGGACCCCAGTATTTTTCTGTTAATCAATTCTTCCCCTATTTGAACTGCATTTAGAGCAGCCCCTTTGAGGAGGTTATCGCTTACTATCCACATATTGAGTCCATTGGATATCGACTGGTCCTCTCTAATGCGACCAACAAAAGTCTCATCGTTATCGGCAGCCTTTGTGGGTAATGGGTATTTTAGTTTACTGATGTCATCTACAACTACCACTCCTTCTATTTTCTTTAAAATCTGGCGAGCTTCTTGGGGAGTAATTTTTCTCTCTGTCTCAATATTTACTGCTTCCGAGTGGCCACGAAAAACGGGTACCCGAACACAGGTGGCGGTGATGGCAATAGAGTCATCCTCCATTATCTTCTTTGTCTCGTTGACCATCTTCATCTCTTCTTTCGTGTAGCCGTTCTCCAGAAATACATCGATCTGAGGAATGCAATTATAGGCAATTTGGTGAGGGAAGACCATTGGTTTTACTTTTTTGCCAGAGGCAATAGCACTAACCTGCTCTTCCAGTTCCACCACTGCCTTCTGGCCTGCGCCAGAGACCGCCTGATAGGTGGAGACAACAATCCTTTTAATTCTGGCTTTCCTGTGCAATGGAGCCAGGACAACTACCATTTGAATCGTTGAGCAGTTAGGATTGGCAATGATTTTTTTATCTTTAGATAAAGTATGGGAATTTATTTCCGGGACAACCAATGGCACTTCAGGATCCATCCTCCAGGCACTCGAGTTATCAATCACAAATACGCCTTCCTGAGCAGCAATTGGGGCATACTCTTTGGAAATAGAGCCGCCAGCAGAAAATAGTGCAATATCTAATCTGGCTTGGAAGCTCGGTTTTTCTCCTGGAGAGGAAACTTTAAATGAGGAGGGAGTCAGTTTTTCGACTACAATTTCTTTCCCTTTAAATTTTAGTGTTTTCCCTCGGGAACGCTGGGAAGCAAAGAGTCTTAAGTTAGCTACTGGAAAATTCTGCTTCTCCAACATTCTAACCATTTCCTTGCCTACAAGCCCGGTCGCTCCTACTACACCCACATTATATTTTTTCATTTCCTAACTCACAATCTTCGGTCCAAGAAAAGGGGACAGGCTACTTTTTCTCATCCCATCCCTGCCCTTTTTCTAGCTAATATAGTTGGCGATAAGGTCGCCAACCTGGGATGTGGACAGGCCCATCTTTCCAGCACTCAAGCCTTTTATCTTCCCAGAAACAAGGGCCTTCCGGACAGCTCCATCGATTAACTTTGCTCCCGCCTCCTCACCCAAATTTTCCAAAAGCATCTGTCCGGCAACTATGGTAGCAATAGGATTTATTACATTCTTACCTGTATATTTTGGGGCACTTCCATGAATGGGTTCAAACATGCTTACACCTTCAGGGTTGATATTTCCGCCGGCTGCCACTCCCATACCACCCTGAATCATTGCTCCCAGGTCAGTTATGATGTCCCCGAACATATTGCAGGTGACAATAGTATCAAACCACTCAGGATTTTTAACGAACCACATACAACAGGCATCAACATATGCATGGTCTTTCTCCACATCGGGATATTCTTCGCCCACTTTATAGAATACCCTCTGCCAGAGGTCATGAGCAAATGTCAGAACATTCGCCTTATCTACAAGAGTTAACTTCATCTTTTTCTTTCTTTTCTTTGTTAATTCAAATGCATACCTGATGCACCTTTCCACGCCCTTTCTGGTATTGACCATCTCTTGCACGGCAACTTCTTCCGGCGAGCCCTTTTTCTCAAACCTCCCTACGCCCAGGTATAGACCTTCTGTATTTTCTCTCACCACCACGAAATCTATATCCTCTGGCTTTTTGTCTTTTAGTGGAGTGGGAACCCCGGGATAGAGAATAATTGGCCTGAGGTTGATATACTGGTCGAGCCCAAAGCGTAGCCTCAGTAAAAGCCCTTTCTCTAATATGCCTGGCTTTACCTGGGGATGCCCCACTGCTCCCAAATATATGACGTCGAGTTGTTTCATTTCTTCCAATGCAGAATCGGGAAGGACTTCCCCTGTTTTCAAATACCGCTCGCCACCGAAATCATAAGTTACAATTTTGTATTTAAACCCTGCTTTTTTTGAAGTAGCATCTATAACCTTGAGCCCTTCTCTAATGACTTCCGGACCTACCCCATCTCCCGGAATAACTCCAATCTTATACACCTAAACCCCCTAACTCTCCTGCCTCTTTGATTTCTCTTTTACATATCTCATCAAGCCGCCAGCAATAATTATCTCTTGAATAAATTCTGGAAAAGGCTGTACTTTATAATTTTCCTTCTTAGAAAGATTAGTTATTCTTCCTTTACTTAAATCGATTAAAATCTCATCTCCAGAATCGATTCTCTTCGACGCCCTCTTACTTTCCAGAATGGGAAGTCCAATATTGATAGCATTGCGATAGAAGATGCGGGCAAAAGACTCTGCTACTACACAGGAAATGCCAGCTCCTTTAATAGCTAAAGGAGCATGTTCGCGGGACGAGCCACAACCGAAGTTCTTTCCTGCCACTATACAATGTCCTGTAACTGAGGGACGACCCAATTTTCCTACGAACTCCTCATCAACCCCTTCCATACAATGTCTCGCTAACTCTTTAGAGTCGCAAGTGTTTAAGTATCTTGCAGGAATAATATCATCTGTATTGATATTATCCCCGAATTTGTGGGCTTTTGCCTTAATTTCCATTTTAATTTAAATTGGATATATTTTGTAGGGGATGACCGCCGTGTCGTCCCGTTCCAAATTTTATAACTCTTCGGGGCTGGTAATTTTTCCAGCAATAGCTGAGGCTGCAGCAATTGCAGGATTGGATAGGTAGATTTGGGCTTTGGGATGTCCCATCCGACCAGCAAAATTCCTGTTTGTAGTGGCTATAGCCTTTTCACCTTCAGCCAATACTCCCATATGACCACCAAGACAGGGACCACATGTGGGGGTAGAAACTACTGCTCCTGCATCAATAAATGTCTCCAGGAGACCCTCTCTCAATGCCTCCCGATAGATTTTTTGGGTAGCAGGAATTATTATTAATCTCACTCGTGGATGAACCTTTCTTCCCTTTAAAACTTGCGCACTTATTCTAAGGTCTTCGATCCTTCCATTGGTGCAAGAGCCTATAACTACTTGGTCAATATAGATCTCTGGCACTTGGCTGATCGGCCTGGTATTGGAAGGCAAAGAAGGAAAAGCAACCTGTGGTTCAATTTTGCTGCAATCATACTCGATAACCTTCGCATAGCGAGCGTTTTTCTCTCCGTGGATAATCTCATAAGGCCTTTCTGCTCGAGCCTCGATATATTCGATAGTCTCCTTATCTGGCTCCATAATTCCACTCTTTGCTCCGGCTTCCACCGCCATATTACACATAGTTAAACGGTCAGCCATAGTTAACCGCCAGATAACAGGACCTGTAAACTCCATAACCTTATACAGAGCTCCATCTACCCCAATATCTCCAATGGTATAGAGAATCAAGTCTTTCCCTGAAACCCACTTATTCAACTTTCCTTTATAAACGAACTTGATTGTCTCGGGGACACGGAACCAGCATTTGCCAGTGAGCATGGTGAAAGCCAAGTCAGTCGAGCCCACGCCACAGGCAAAAGCCCCCAATGCTCCATAAGTGCAGGTATGGGAATCGGCTCCGACGACAAGGTCGCCAGGAAGAACAACTCCCTCTTCGGGAAGCAACGCGTGTTCAATCCCCATCCTTCCTACCTCATAATAGTGGCTCAAGCCCTGTTCCCGTGCAAAACTCCGGAGAATCTGGCATTGCTCGGCCGATTTGATGTCCTTGTTAGGAGTAAAATGGTCGGGAACAAGGACGACTCTATCAGGGTCGAAGACCTTACCTCCTCCCACTTTTTTAAATTCTTCAATCGCCAGAGGTGCGGTTACGTCGTTTCCCAGGGCAATATCTACTTTAGCCTCAATGAAGGTGCCCGGTTCAACGCTCTTTTTTCCACAGTGTCTAGCCAAAATTTTTTCTGCAATTGCCATACCCATAAGGAAACCTCTATCTCTTTTTCCCTAACTCTCCTCTTGCCACCAGCCTATTAAGATGAGAAAAAGTACCTGTTGTTAATGCTCACTAATTAGGTAACTCTTTTGGTATAATAAGACATAACCAAAGGAGGCCTGATGATATATTCGCAACAGATCATTGTTAAGCGATGGGTACCTATCTTAAAAGAATAT
>SDBT01015112.1_pt1 | contig 12284 bp, 24 predicted proteins | sample 2277101 | NCBI WGS metagenome assembly SDBT01 (sample SAMN10404973, study PRJNA504765) | marine sediment metagenome | isolation source: marine sediment core GS10_PC15, 103 cmbsf | place: Arctic Ocean: Southern Knipovich Ridge | collected 2010
CCTGAAGTATCCATAAACAAATAATCAGAAGTTCCAAACTTAAATTCTAAACGAGAGTCTTGTGCAATTAATCTAAAAGGACTTGCTTCTCCAGTGTCATGTAAGGCTATTTCTGCTGCTTCTGCATCAGCTATTATCAATCCACTCCCCTCTAAATTATCTGGGTTTCCTCCATTAATTCCTATATTACTATTAGGAAAAGTAATACCTTTATTTGTAGTTTCAACTTTCATAATGTCAGTTATAGTATTACTGGTGGCGTGTTGAAGGCTATACATTCCTGAATCAAAATCCCACTTCTGCCTAAACCCTCCATCACTTCCAATAGTTCCAAAAGCAACACCTTTAATATTGTGAAGTAAATCATGGGTTACAATTCCTCCATCTGCAATAGAGGATATAACTTGCCCAATAGAATTATTTAAACTATGAATTTCTACACTATCGCCATCAGTTTCAGGACTCAACACAGTCCCTGCTCTCTGCCAGAAATCATTATCATCAACATACTTCTTATTAATTAAATCTAGATCTTGTGTTGGATCACTATCAACTCTTCCTGCTGAATGATCCCCAGAATGATTAGGGATATGAAAACTTTCTCCTGCTGGTAGAACTGGGTGTTGAATATTTCTTCCTAGTTGTCTGTCAACTAGAGTTTTCGCACTTGGAGGTCTTCCCTTAGTTGCCATCGTCAAGTCCTTGTCTCTCTTTCTGGAGTACATTGCTTGTCTCAGGTTCTAAGGATAAAACCTTACCATCATCTCTAGTTGGATGACTTGTTCTTATTTCAGCTTGACCTCTTCCGTCTGCCATTAAATATCTTAGAAATCAATCTTAATAAATTTATGCCTCTGTTATTCCCCAACAGAATACTTTACCATCGAATGCAACTACTCCGTAAGAGCCATTAGCTCCTCCTGTTACACGTAACGCAGTTAAGGCCGTGTCAATTGTTGCAGCTGTTGCATCAGTTACCAATGTTACTGCCACATCTCCAGCTGCCATCTTAATTATCCGCAATAATTCCAGCTTTTTCTAAAGCCAAAATTATAGAATTTATTGCAGTAACAAAAGTTGCATCATTTCCACCTGTCCCTGAATCAGTACTTGACACATCAGAGATAGCAGCACTTCTTATGTCTTCTCCATCTTCTGTCATTATTTCTTTTCCTTAGATTTAGCTTTTACTGTTGCTTCTGTTGGTGTGTCTTGTATCTCAGAAGCTTCTTTAAACTCAGGATATTTCTCTTCAAAAATTATTAATGTTCTTTCTGCATCTTGTTTAATTAATTCTTTTCTCTCAGGTTTCATATCTCCCATAGCAGAACGTCCACCTTCACCTTTTTTCCCATTAGGATTATCACTCGCTTTAATTGTGAAATCAAAATCTCTTTCAGTAAATTCTCCAGAAGCTAACCACTTTAAATGAGCATGATGTTTTTTAAGATTTGCAAGAGTCATTATGCGGATTGTGTGTTGGAAATAAGAGCGATATATTTTGGTCTTACTAACAAAGTAATTCCATTAGTTCCTATCCTAATCTTTCTTCCAATACCCTCCTCTGTAATTATCCAAGTTCTTAATGCCATGAATTCTTTATAAGTTGCTCCTCTTTCTAAGTTAGCAACCATTGCAAAATCTGCAGTAACATTTTCAGAAACTATAACTTGCTTACTATCAAATACAAGTAATTGTTTATTCTCTATTAACTGACTAGAGAATCCAGGAATACTTGAACCTTTAGTTGTTACTAACCAATCTTTTAAACTCTTGTGATCCTTAGCATTTAAATAAATTTTCAAGACAGGGTTTCTCTTTGTTTGTTCTCTAACTAATTGTTCTGCTTCAGTAACATCTGCGTAAGGGTTTTGACCCGAAGCCGCATCCCATGCCGCAGTTGAAGTAACATCATTAATATTACTTGGAGATTGATTTTCAGAAACAACATCCCAAATATCCCCGTCCAAATCATTTGCAACTGCTGCAGTTAAATCCTCTGCATTGTTTAAGAAAACCTGAACATCAGAATCAGTTTCATCTTCCATATCAATTAATTCAGAATCAAGTAAATACTTCTTTGCGAAAGAAGTGTTACGAGTCCAAGTTTGTCTAAGAACAAAAGGTCTTGCACCATAAGCGATATTAGAAATCTTTGCTGGTGCAGTAGTTGTCAAATATCCAGAAGTCTTTTGATACCACCTAATTTCCCTTGAAGATGTAGATTCGTTTTTTACTTCTCTCTTAAAAATTAAAGCTTCCTCAAACATATCCTTACTAACTTTATCAATATCAATTCCTCTAATTAGCGTCTGTCCTGCTCCGTCTACCATTTTATGCTTGATCCACCGCTATAATTTTTAATTCATATAAGAATCTAACCCCACTCGCTGCAGTTTCAAGACAAATTCCGACAAGTTGTTCTGAATCAACATCTGCATCCACCAATCTATTTGCTGGACTTGTTGAAGCGTCCATTTGTATCGCTTCTCCAAAAGTAACACCTGCAACCCCTGCAGTTCCTCTAAATATTCCACCCCTATAAATTGAAACAGAGGCACTTCCTTCAGCTGCAGTAACTTCAGTATGAACAACTCCCGCAGGAATATCTCCGTCTCCTGTCCCAATAGTAGCAACCATCCCATCAGTCATTCTTAAAATTGCACCTTTCTCTACAGCTTCAGAAGTAGATTTAGTAAAATTAATAGGAATATGCGTTTCAACTACAAGCTCATGTTCATCTGCCATGTAATCGTTATACCGAATAACTATTTAAATCTTCCTATTTTTTGAGGTTTATCTTAGTCTCACAAAATTTAAGAAATTCTTTTTGAACTTTAAGAGTTAGTTTCTTTTGTTTGATGTTTGCTTTAGCACCTTTGATAAATTTTTGGTGAACTTCCCTTGCTGATAGTTTTAAATCATCCTTAGCTTTCTTAATAGAACCTTTTATTTGTTTGATGTATTCTTTCGCTTCTTCTGCTTGATGCCACCAAACAGCTTCTTCTTCATTATCAGATATAAGAGTTCCTTTTCCCAAATCAGTTACCATCTGTAAAATCAATTTTTCCAGAAGCCATCTCTTTCTCAACTCTTGCTCGATATTCTTTTGGTGATTCTTCTTTTTGTTCTACAGTCCCACCTTGCGCACGACCACCGACCATTCTTGTTGCTTCAAGTTTCTCTTGACGCTCCATTAATTTTTCTTGACGATCTAAAAGTTCTTCTTTCTTTTTATTGATTGCCTCAGCTTGTTCTAGTGGTGTTGGGCTTCCTTCCTTGTTCTCTCCCTTGTTCTCTCCCTTGCTCTCTCCTGGTTTATTATCTTCTCCTTTATCTTCTTTTCCTTCTTTGCTCTCTTCTTGTTTCCCATCTTCCATATTATTCTTTTCCCCCTTTCATTAATTTTAATTGTGGTAAACTCAATCCTGTTAATCCTGCAATCATTGAAAATATAATTGTCCTCATGGTTCCATTAATTCCATTAAACATTGCGACTATCTCTAGAATTGTTAAACATATTATTGCAGTTATTATTATTGATTTATCTTTTATCATTCGTGTTTAGCTGGGTCAGTATTTACATCCTTATCAATCTGTCCATCTTTCTCATTATCATTTGTTAAAGATTTTTGAATTGTTATTGATTGAGGGAGATTAACTTCTAGATGTAATTGTAATTTGACTTGACTTTCAAATTCTCTCTGTCCTTGTTTAACAATCTTTTCCCAAGCCCACGCCACCATCTTTGAACTTGCCTCTGTTGTTCCTGCTTCTATTGCCATGATTAAAGCTGGCACTCCTCCACCTTTAATAACTTCTTCAGTCCATTTGTTTCTCCACACCATAGGATCAACTCCATTCTTTCCCGCTTCAATCAATTCAAACTCTACAGCCCCATCTGGTTTGATAAGATTATCTCCTTTATTCCATGCTGCCTTTTCTTGAGTTTTAAAAGTTGCTATTGCAGTTGTGTCGTCTGTGTTTAAACTCCAAACTAAAAGTGGCATAATATATCTGTGAAACATCACACTCATATCTTCATCAAGTTGTTTAATCTTATCTAAGAATGTTGTGATTGTTTCAACGTCTCCTGTTCCATGGATTTCATTTGCATTTCGATTTAAGCATAGGTGGAAAATCTCTTCAACATCAAAAGGAGTGTCTTTTCCACTTGGATTTGTGTAAGCATATCCCATTAAAATATCTTGTTCGTTAACTAAGTGTTTCATTCTTCCAGGATTTAGAGGTTTAAGATTTAACAAGTTGCTTCCAGTTTCATTTATTAATTTTCCATCAGTTGTTATAATCTCTGCGTATGAATCTCCGTCGATATGTTCTACTCTTATTTGATTATCAAAGACTTGTGCTGCAGTTTCTTTTCCCCACCCAATTATGCTATCTAAAATTTCTTTTGTTTTAGTATCTGCTTCAATCCCTTCACCCATAACCCACAAACTGAATTTATTAATTACAGACTTAACAGCAACGTGAGATTTATAATAACCATTGTTTTTAGTCCAGGTTTTATTTACCCATTCAGTTATCTTTTCTGCTCCTGCCTGGTCTACATCTTGAGAAGCTGTAGTTTGAATTTTCAAATTCTGATCCATTCCTGAACTTGTGCTTGTGTTTTTTACATCCATTACCATTTTATGTTGTGTAATCTAATTCTGCTGAGTGTAGTCCGTCTACTATAGTTCCTGTTTCAATTATATAATAGAATTTGTTTTTATCAATTACTGGTTCTGTAATATTTGTTATTGTTGTGTTGAATGTTGAACTTATCATTGTAGTTACTTGTGTTGTTACTCTATTAATTTTTTTTAGAAACCACGTGTCTGCGTTGTCATCTCCAAAGACAGTCATTTTTGTTATTGTTGAATTGTTAGGTAGATCTAGATTGTATATTGCTTTGAAATCAGTTCCTTGACTTTCTAATCCTACGCTTATTGTGTATGCAACTGCTATTCCACTCACTCCTGCAGTTGTTAGGGCATTCCATGCTTCTCCAGGTATTATTAAGTTAATTGATCTTAGTTTCCTTGATCCGATTCCCTCATCGTTAGCTTTAGAAGTATCGAACAATTTGTTTTTAATTCCTTTTAATTTCAAAGCCATTTTAAACACCTATGAAGTCTTGAACACTTGCGTCCTCCAGTAATTTTTGAATTTCATTTAATCTAAAAACATGTATGTTAATTATATCTTCTGCTTCAACTCTTGAAGTATATCCTGCCATGTTAAAAGATATTAATTGTATACCTGCATATCTTGCAGCCCATTCTGTAATCATAATTTTGGTTGTTGCATTGAGTGCGGTGAAAGCTGCACTTGTTAATTCAAATTTTAAAAGATTAGAAAGAAAGGCTTCTGCTTGGTCTTGTAGTGCTTCGTGATTTGCTGTTACGTCGCCAGTTGCATCTACGTTTTTTCCTGCCATAAATTGCATTTCTGCAACCGTTACGATGTTCGCTGTGTATACCATTTTATTTCTATGCTATGTAGATATTTAAACTTTTGTCTTTATCAGCTAATTCCGCCGCTCTCATTACTCCCTCTACAATGTGAGTACCTCTTCCAGATATTTTTATTTTCTTTATACCATGAGCATCAATAACAATATCCCATCTCACAGAACGAAAAGAATTCTTTATATCTTCCCTATTATAAAGATGAATCTCTCCTCGCTCACCCAGGGCTCTTAAATTATCATGCATGTCTTCATTGAATAATCTTTGTTTCCCTTCTTCTTGGTTAATAGAAATTTGTCTATTGTTCATTGCGATAATTCTTAATTTCATATCATCAATTAATTGTAAGTGATCATAAACTGAAACCCCAAGAGTTCCTGAACCTGCATCTATTCCGGATTGTTTGCAATTCCATTTTCTAGTGTATTCCATTATTAGATTTTCATTATCAGTTGTTAGAAGCATTCTTCTAATATAGTGATCTACTTGGATTATGTTTTCAGGATTAATCTTTTTAAATATCTCTGCTGTGAAATAATCTCCGCCCATTCTTGCTAAGTCAAAACCTCCATAGCATTTTCCTCCTTCAGGTATTTCTTGTTTATCCTGATTAACATGACAAACTTCATCTATCCACTTGTCGTTATAGAATTGTCTTTTATCTAATGCTGCAATTCCTAGATACTCCTGGGCATAAGCCATCTCTGACATATCTTCTTTCTCTTCTTTTAGATATTCTATGAATCCTTCTCTTTGTTCTTTTGTCCAGGATGGAGATATTGGTCTGTTTCTTGAAACTGTTTCAGAGTCCATCCCCCAAACTTTAAATCTTGCTTTTGTATCTTTCTTTATAATTGCTTTTTCATAGCTTCTCCAAAAATATCCTTCTTGTCCATCAAAGGTTCCAAACATCCATATCCTTCCGTTTGTAGTTGCTAGTATTGGTTTGGCTGCCTCAAAGAATAAGTCTGGTTGGAATGGTGCTTCATCAATCATTAACACTTGTCCTTCAAATCCTCTTGATGATCTTCCAGTATCACCAACTGGTTTTGCTAATAATATTCTTCTATTTCCTTTAACAATTAATATTAATCTATTAAGTGTAGGTTTATCTTTTCCTTTCCCAATAAGTTTTGGGTATTTACTTTGAGCGTAACTTGTTGCAAATGCTATCATAAGTTGTGCTTGGTCTATTGTAAGAGATGCACAAACTATTTGAGAAGTTGGGTGAGGATTATGATGGGTCTTTAGCCATTCGACCGCTTTTTGTGCGAAGAGATGTGTTGCTCCAATTCTTCTTCCTTTGTAAAGTAGAATATGATTCTCTTCATCTTTAAGTATTTCTTGTTGCCATGTGTCTAATTTAATGTTCATTATCTAAATCTACCGCTTGGTCTTTATGTGATTCAATGTATTCCTGTAAACATCTTAGAAAGCCTACACTCATGTTTTTACTTCTCCTATTTAGAACAGTTATTGCCCAGTGTTCTCCTTGATATAGTGTGACAATTATCTCAGGGTTATAAGAGATGTGATGTTTTTGTGTTACTTGTTTTTTTCTAGCCATTTTCTTTTATTTTTTCTTTAATGAATTTGATTTGTGATTCGTTAAGCTTAATATTTGTTATTCCTGTTTCTAGATCTTTTTCAGTTCTTTTCAGTTCTTTTTCAGTTCTTTTCAGTGCAGCTTCCCAATCTTTTTTAGTTATCATTTATCATCTATAGTATTTTAAATCTACAGCCAACACCTGTATCTTTTATTAGTTTAGTTATTAACATTAGCTTAAGATATTTCTCAATCGTTCGCTCATCACTCCCAAGATGCATCATTATCTTTTCTCTAAGGCTCATAAGCCCAATATCTTTGAAGCCTTCACCTTTGAGTTGTTTGATAAACTCCTTCGCTAAATCATAAGTCTTTCTTCCTGCCATATGTATGTTAAACATCACACCTTTATAAATATATGTGTTTTGTGTAGGTCCGCCCACAGCCTCCATAGCTTAGCTGTTAGAAATTGCTAAGCATAGCAGACCCCCAGCTACACCGCAGGTGTCAGATGGTTATGCGATACTGTGCAATTCTTGGGCAGAGTGAAGCGTAACTCTATTCGACATAACACACATATAACTTAACCCCATGACCTTCCCTGTTTCATAAATATAAATATCTAAGTACGTTGTCATTGAAGATGAGGTGATTACATGATTGAAACTTTATTGTAACATCTCTCCATCATTTAAGTAGAGCTCTTTAGAAGACCATTTAAATATCATGAATGTAATTAGATGTGTTTATATTTAAATGATTGTGAGGTGTAGTTAGGGGTATTAAAATTGTATAGTGTTTGAGAAATAACCACCATTGAGAAATAACCACCATTGAGAAATAACCACCATTGAGAAATAACCACCATTGTGTTTCCATCCAACGTAACAAATCCAATACATTCACCATCGCAAGAGTTTATATAATCTGTTCTCTTTTGAATATCATAATTCATGTTATTCAAAAGAGGTTTATCAAATCTTACTTAGGTTTATTTTAGTCTTAGTTGTTGGATGGATTATATATGATATTGCACACGACTCGACTCCATATTGCACACGACTCGACTCCATATTGCACACGACTCGACTCCATATTGCACACGACTCGACTCCAATACGCCAGCTCCTATACACAACACACACTCTCTCACATATATACAATTACGATGATAATGACGATGATAATGTTGAGGCATGAGCACCACAACAATTACAATGCTACTACTATTACACAATGTTATTACAATAGACGTGGGGGTGGAAGGGGAAGGGGTGGTGGGGTGGCACTTGGGTGGTTTAAAAGGGGCGCTTGTTCGGTTCACAAGGCGGGGAGGTGGGGATGGGTGGAGTAGCTAGTTTTGGGCGGACGGGGACAGGAGTCCGCGGGGTGGGGTCAGGGGTGGGCGAAAGAAGTTTCGCTGAGGGGTGGGGTGCTAAAGGGGTTCAGTGCAAACTAATTTCGTGTAGGGGTGAGGGTTCTAGGGGCGAAGAGCCCCTAGCTGGGGGTAGTAGGGGGACAGGAGTCCCCCTGCCGAGCAGGCCAGAAAGGACTGCGAAGCCAGCGGGAGGGAGATAAGGGGGGGGAGTGTAACGTCCCCCCCCTTCCGAGCGAAGCGAGGGTAATTCCCCGCGCTGGCGAGCTCCTTTCCCTGCGAGACGTGGGGGGGGATCCTCCTTAAGGAGGTGTCCATTAGCGGTTTGCCGCGTGGTGGGGTGAATAGAGGAAGGCGGGGTGCAGGAAGGAAGTGGGGTGCAAGGAGTTTCGCCAGCCGTAGGCTAGGTGCAAACTAATTGCAAGCCTGCAGGCTTGGGGCTGTTACCGCAGTAATAGCGGAAGGAGGGTTTTAGCCACTACATTAAGGCGTTGGCTGGGCTGGGCGGGTAATGTAGTGGCTAAAACGGAAGCACAGCGGTGCAAGAGGGCTCAGCCGCTTAGCTGGGCTGGCATAAGATAACTGTGCGAAGCACAGCAAGAGGGTGGGGTGCAAAAGGATAAGCCCGCCCAGCGATTTTGAAAGCGCGGGCGGGCGTGGGCGGGTTAACCCCGCTGACAAAATTCCCAAAAAATTTTAGCATAAAAAAAAGGGCTAATGCGCCCTTTTCTTCTTATCTTCTACAAGTCTTATACTCCCAAGGCATTCCCGATTTCACTTGTGCCTCTAATGCCTGATCCATCAACTCTTTATCTCTTTCATATGCTAACTTCTCATAGTACTCAAACATCTCATTTGCTTCATATCTTTTTCCCATCTTAATCTCCCCTATCCTCGTTTCAATGATGGTGGGATAGTTTATTTAGTTGCTTTACTAAATAAATAAACTGGGAACTTCTCGGCCTGCGAAAAAGTAAACCTTCTCTTATAGGTTTCTGTTTGGAGGAGGGTTGGGGTGGATGGAAACAGAAAGCTTTAAGTTGGAAGGTTTACTCGCAGGAGAGAAGTGAGGGGTGGAAGTAGATTGGACGTGTTCCACTAAGCTTGCATTCTTTTCTCAACCTTTTATTCTCTCTCTTGAACTCTCTCCTGAACTCTCTCCTGCAATGCTTACAGCATCTCTTAGTGTCATGCCATCCTTTTGCTCCAGGACTTCCACAGTAATCACATATCATCCTTCAATCCTCTTTTTAAGTGATAATAGTGTTGGACACTCACCACATAGCTTAATATCTTCATCAATCAACTCTAAGACATCTTTTGATTGTTTTATAGTTTTTTCTGCCATGTTTATAATTCCAGTCTTTATTAGGGATGTCTGGAGTTTCACCAGCCTGCGACAGGAGACCAAGGTATTCGCACATACCCACACTCCCCCTAACATTAACACATCCCCATAATCCCAGTCTTTCCTAGGAGTCAGATTTTTTACTTGTGTTCTTCAAGTGTTTTGTCACGCGGTCTACGTGCCTGAGCCAAACTTTAAGCCCAATGCAAACGACAGGATTTAACTCCTATTGCTCACTAACCTCCTTCCTGCTAGTATCTTTAAATACAAACATTCCTAGAGGTCTTATTCCTGGAGAACCAACAGCGTAAGGTTTTTGGATTAAAGGTTTATTTATAATCTTTTTTCCAAAGACTTTCTTACAATCTTTGCATTGCCTTCTCTGGACTTGAAAATTATATTGGATAAATCCTCCACATTCACATTTTTCTTTCTTTGGTGTTCCTAGCATTTTCTAACTTCCTTCCTTGCAATTAACCGCCTCACTCATCAGACATGAGAGGGTCTTGTTCTTCTATTGGACAATCCCAATCACTATCATCTGGTGTTAGATATTTCTCTTGTTCATATAACTGTTCATAGAACTTCTTTTTCATATATCCCATCTTACATCTTGATGGTTTCTACTTGTCTAGACCTTGCTAGTTCTTCAGGTGTTACTGAACTGTTCATTGTACTCTCCAAGATCTCAGGACTAATCGAATCCTTAATCTTCCCAAACACATTCACTTGAACTAACTTAACTCTAAACTTCCTTCCAATCCAAGCAAGAGAATCTTTACCCCATGCTTCAATGAAGATCGCTAGAGCACTTCTGTTCGGTGTGTATTCTATAGCTTTGTTTAATCCATCATTCATTATATATTCAACTTTGAAATTAACAACTTTCTTAATCTTTCCTTCTGGGCTTTCTATCTCTGCGTTTGTTCCTGCGTCTATGAACGTCACGATCTCTCCGCCTTTACAATCTTCAGCTCTTAAATAACTACTCAATTCTATTATCATTTTTCTACATCAACCTCCCTTTTATTAATATCATCAATTATCTCGTTAATCTTATCTATATATTCTTCTTGACGGACATGACTAATTTCATCTGGATATCTAAGTCGCTTTATCATCTTATCAACCTCTTGATCACACTTTGATAGGATTCTCTAGGTATTAACTTTTTACCGTCGAGGAAGTTCTTGAACTCCTTATCAACTTTAATGTTTATATTTTTTATCATATCAGCTCATCTCCTGCAAGTTTATCTTCTTTTATCATAAATATATCCCAATCAAACTTGCTTATGAATCCATCTTGTTTAATCCTTTTATATAATTCATTTTTGTTTTGTCTAGACCTCTTAATAAATTCTTTAGCATCTTCTTTATAAATCCATCTAATACCAAATCCTTTTATCTTCTCACTTAAATTAAATTTGTTTTCCATGTATCTTATAAGATACCATAGTATATAAAGGTATCGGTTTAGTTAAAGTGTAGAACACAACGAGCAAGACCTGCTCCAACTCTTGATTCTATACAATGTCCAATTTCTTGGAAGTGAGTTGCAACTGCTCCACCAACATTCCAAGGTGTGGCAAATCCTCCAACAGGAGCAGTAATAATCCTATCCCCTCTCGCACTTCCCACAGCGTCTATAAGAACATCAGTAATACCCGATACAACAATCCACATCTTCGAGCCGTCACTTACCCCACTATCTAAAATAATCCCTATTGTGTCGTCGCTGTTAACCCCGCTTAAATTTACAGCATCGTTGGTGGTTGTATCTGTTTGTACTAACTGACCAGCGACGCTGTTACCTCCTGTTTTGTTTGTTAGTTTAATTGCATAACCTCCAGTTGAAGTTAATTTTATTTTATCTTCAACTTCAATAGGAGCATTAGAAGTTACAAGAGGAGTATTAGTATCAACCATAAATATATCTCCTCCATCACCATTCTTTCTTACAATTAATGCTTCATTATGGTCACCATCAATTATAAGCCTGTTCATAAAATTATGAGTTCCAGTAAAATCCCAAACAGTATTAGTAACTAATTTCCCACTTGTAAAAGCTAACGATGCTGTCGCTGTTGCCGACCCTGTTCCCCACAGTATCTCTCCATTTGCTTTGATTCTAAATCTTCTGTAAGCATCATTTGCAACACCGCCGCCGAATATAGTTGAGCCTGCTCCACCACCCCACAAATTAAAGAACTCATTACCATTATTTTTATTAAATCCGCTACCAATAGCAGTACCTAACTCTGTAGCTGCTCCTGTCCTATTTGAAAGTTTTAAAACATTTGTTAATCCAGTTGCTCCCCCAGATTGTGCAGTTGATAAATCTAATTGGCCTGTTGTAGAAGAACCCACAATAACATTTCCAGTAGTGGTTATATTTCCAGCTTGGAAATCAAAGTTTCCTGAAGTATCCATAAACAAATAATCAGAAGTTCCAAACTTAAATTCTAAACGAGAGTCTTGTGCAATTAATCTAAAAGGACTTGCTTCTCCAGTGTCATGTAAGGCTATTTCTGCTGCTTCT
>SDBT01015113.1_pt1 | contig 12284 bp, 22 predicted proteins | sample 2277101 | NCBI WGS metagenome assembly SDBT01 (sample SAMN10404973, study PRJNA504765) | marine sediment metagenome | isolation source: marine sediment core GS10_PC15, 103 cmbsf | place: Arctic Ocean: Southern Knipovich Ridge | collected 2010
AAAAAGCCACAAAAGAGCAGATAATAAATTTCTTTGTAAAATTGAGTGGAAAGAAAGAAAAAAATATAAGATTCTGGACACCAAGCCAATCATCAAGAAAATCTAAACCAGGTCGCTCTGTTGGTCTCAACTTCGGTGTCTTTGGCTGGTTCGTTGTCTATGCTAATGTCTGGTTTGGCAGCGACGTTGGCTTATCTCGTGGGGTGATAGTAGATTCTGCGAAGCAGACTAAATTTTTTAGCAACAAAGCAATTTTTGACATTGATGATGAAACAATCACAATACCAATGCAGAAAAAATTACTCAAAGATATAGAGAAAAAACAATCTGAAAAAAGTAAAGTAAAAATTAAATGGAATTTGGAGGTGCAATTAAAATAATTATCTTTGGCAAACGCCAAAGTCACACATCAGTCTATTAAGGCTTAACTGTCATAAAATACAGTTGCAATACACAGTAGGAAACGAAAACGTAAAGCAACAGTGGTATAAAAATAAACTGGTTATAAGAGTTAGTCGCTCTGTTGATCTCAACTTCAATGACTTTGACAGGTTCAATGTCAATGCTAATGACTGGTTTGACAACAACAATGGCTTATCTCGTGGAATGACTTGGATGTTTGTATCACAAAAAGAATATGAAAACCTACAAAAACTTATACCCCAAACTTTGTTCAAAAGAAAATCTAGCTTTAGCTTTCGAAAAAGCACAAAAAAGAAAGTCAAACAAATATTATGTTATAGAATTTAAAAACAATTTAGAAGAAAATTTAGAGTTTCTAAGATTAGAATTATTATGGAATACATATAAACCAAAACCACTAAAAACATTCATAATAAGAGATCCTAAAACTAGGAAGATAAGAAAATCATATTTTATAGATAGGGTTATTCACCACGCAATCTGTAATATTTTAGAGCCAATATTTGAAAAAAGATTTATCTATGATTCTTTTGCCAACAGAAAAGGAAAGGGAACATTAAATGCTATAAACAGGTTTGATAAGTTCAAACAGAAAGTATCAAAAAATAATACTAGAAATTGCTATGTGCTTAAAGCAGACATTAAACATTATTTTGATGAAGTAAACCATAACACTTTAATAAATATTTTAAGAAAAAAAATTAATGACGAAAGATTAATCTCATTAATATTAAAGGTTTTGAAGAATCATTCAGATACAGTTGGAATGCCATTGGGCAATATGACTTCTCAATTCTTTGCTAATGTGTATCTTAATGAGTTAGATCAATTTGTAAAGAACAAATTGAAAATAAAATATTATATCCGTTATGTAGATGATTTTCTTATTCTGCATGATAATAAAGATATTTTAGAAAACCATAAGGAAAATATTAGTGCTTTCTTGATGGAAAAATTACAGCTTGAGATTCATGCAACCAAATCAAAAATATTATTACTGAAAAGGGGCATATCCTTTTTAGGATTTAGGAATTTTCCTTATCACAAATTGTTGAGAAAGGCAAATATAAGGACTATGAAAGGGAAGATTGCACAAAGAGATTATGATTCTGTATATGAATTTTTAGAAGGTTGGATGGTTTATGCAAGTCATGCCAACACACATAATCTAAGACATAAGATTGCTAATTTTATTGAAGCTAATTTTCAAGGGAACATATCTCTAATACAGATAGATAGATGGATCAAACAAGCAAAACAAGGTGTATCATGGTAACAGTTCAAAGATATAGAAGACAGCTTGATTTATGCAAGTGCGGACAGAAAAAAGGAACAAACCCAAACTGCACTTATTGTAAACAAACTCAAGAAAGCAGAACATTAGGTGAATAATGACTAAATACAAATGTCCTTACTGTAATCAGATTGTAACAATTCAAATAGTTCATGGAGTTAAGGTTTAAATTTTGATAAGAAAGATATTAAACATAACTGTATTAAGGAGAATACAAAAGATGAAATAAAAGAAGCTTTTAATGAATGAGAAACTAGGAATGAGAATAAAATGAAGAATTTAACAAAAGAAGAATTAATTGAATGGATTGAATCTTCTAAATTACCTTTAAAATTAGCTGTAACTAAATTAACTCCTGATATGCTTATAATAAGAAGAATGACAAAAGAGAATCAAGGTCTGACTGTTCAACAAGAAATTATATTAAGGGAACTAATAAATCCAGATAAAGAACTATCAGATAAGTAAGAAAGAGGGAACAAAAATGGCAGAAAAGAAAGTTACAATAAAAGAATTTAATAAAGATTTTTTTAATGACTGGACTAAAATTACAAAGATAACACCTCACTTTGTAGATTGGATTCCTACTGGATATGAAGATGAAGAAGATATGCAACAAAGAGAGACTGTAATAGAAAAGATTGATATTGAGTTTGATGATGGTAAGAAATTATGTATTTTCCCTTATTCAAATAAAGATGAAATGGATGAAGAAATATCTAATGCTTTAAGAATTGTTCAATATAAAGGAGAAGAAGTTAATTGGAGAAAACCAAAAGATTAGTGTCCCTAAATTCAAAGGAAGTGAGAATAAAATGGAAACAATAAAATTTAGTGAAAATTGGAACAATAAGTTAGATGGTGATTATTTTACAACTATCAGACTTTATAATAAAGAGAAATTTGATTACTATTATGAACTATTTGAAAAGAAAGAAGAAGTTGCGATTATGTTAAAAGATAAAGAAAAATGTATCGCTAAAATTATAGATTTAGAAGTAAGGATGATGAGAGATATTCCAAGCTTTAGTGTTATTGTAGATGTTGGTGCAGATAGAATGACTTTTGATAAATTAATGGAATCAATGTATCATAAAAAACCAGAATGGAATGGTAACTTTACTAGGATGATTGTGTTATGTATTCAAAAAGTCCAAGAGTAACAAAAACAGTTGATGGAAAAGTGATAAATCAAAAGAAGAATAGTCGCTTATGATACCCACACCCCCCCTTTGACTAAAAGGGTATATTTATATATTAGTTGTGTTTCTTTTATAATATGGCAACTAGTGAAAGACACGAAGAAAGGTTAAAAGAAGTCATAAAAGAATTGAGAGAAGAAGGGTATAAAGTAATTGATTTAGAAATGAAAAGCCCAGACGCAATTGCAGTAAAAAATAATAAAATTATAGCAGTTGAAGTTTTAGGAAGAATGTATATTAACGGAAAAGGTTGGAAAAACAACTTTACAATTAAATCAAAAAAAGAAATATATAAAATGTTTGATGATGTTATTATAAAAACTTTTAATTATGATCATTAATAAGGGTTTAAAAAAGGGGTTTAAAGTTGGATAGGGAACAACTTAAATTAAGCAAGGAACAAGAAGATGTATTATACTTATTAACAAACGAATTCTTAACACCAAAAAAGATAGCTATTAGACGAAATACAAGCTTTCAAGCAGCATATAAAACCATTAAGAAATTAAAGGAAAAAGGTGCTTTAAATAACAGATTAGAAGGGGTTGAAAAAATCGAAGGTACTTTTCAACCCCCCACTAACCAAATTAGATTACATGCACAAGAATTTAATATTAAACTATTATTTAAGGATCAAAGATATAATGAATTACTAGATAAATCAAATATAGAATATATTGATGGAAACACAATAAAATTATACTCAAATAGTATTGAAATCTATTCTGCACATATTTTCATGGGTGAAGATGTGCAATCTGCAACATCTAAAAGCATACACTATTGGAACAGGTTTTTTATTAAACTAGAAGATTATTTTAATGTAATATTAATGAAGAACAGATACCAGAACATTAAGTTAGTGAAAGCACACTATTCAGAAATTAATAATGAATTGGCAAAGGATTATGAGGTCAAAGGAGATAAAATAAAGATATTTACAAGAGATGATGGAAAACTTTGGTTTTTAATTGATAATTCATTCAATCTACACGAAATAGAGACGGTTCATCCAAAAACATCAAAACAAGACATGGGAGATGTAATAAAGCCATATTTTAACGATTTAAGGGAAAACAAACACTTTTTACCCTCAGAAGTAGTAAATATGATAGGACAGGTTACACAGAACCAACAGATGTTCGCAAAGAACATAAAAACACACATGAATGTCCTTAATGCCATGAAAAACACTTTAAAGGATATAAGCACGAATTTATCCAAGAAACCCCTCAAATTAAAGAAGCAAAGGGTATTTTATAAGAGGAAGATAACTATAAAGAAACACACCATTTAAACTCATAAGCAAGAAAAACCTACGAAGGAAAGCAAGGGTTGCAACCCAGAACAAAGACCATCCATGGTCTATGCGTAACTCTTGCTTTCCTTCAACACACTTATAAACAAAAAAATTCAGACCAAAAAACATGAAGCAAATATTACCACCCCCAAAAAAATATATTAATTCTGCTAATGATTGTTTTTTGGTAATTAATAAAACAGAACGGAGATGAAAAAGAAGATGAAAGAGAAAAACAGTAGAGGAATTACATTTAAAGAACATGAAGAATTTAAAAGCTATATTGAGAAATTTGAAAAGTTAGGGTTTGATTTAGATTATTTACATTATACAAGACACACACATTTTATTCCTGATGGATATCCACCATGTGATATATGTGGTGGTACTAAACTTATTCATGGAATAGGAAGATATATCTCTTTTGATGAAGATAGAGAAGATGATTTAGCTGTTTTTATTTGTGGTTATTGTTTAAGATTTTTAGAAGAAGAGTGGGATATAAAAACAGATATGCAATAAAGGTTAACATGAAGAAAAAAGTAAAAGAAGAATTAAGACCGCATTGTGAAAGAATATATAATTTGAAAAGATGAAAAATAAACAACCTTATTCGAAAATGATTTTAATTGCCGAAGATATAAAAAGACAATTAGAACCTGAATGTATTAGATGTGAAATAAGTGGTAGTTTGAGGAGAAAATGTTCTATGATAGGAGACATAGAGATTGTTGCAATACCAAAATCTTATGGTGTTGGAGCATATAGAAGTGGAATTGCTACTGTTGTTGAAAAATGGAAGAAAGTAAGGGGAGAACTTCCTTGTAAATATACTCAAAGAATACTTCCAGAAGGAATTAAGCTTGATTTATTTTTTGCAAATAAAAAGAATTGGGGATTCATATTTGCAATAAGAACAGGAAGTGCAGAATATTCACATAAGGTTTTGGCAACAGGATGGGTTAAAGCAGGTTATAAAGGCATTAAAGGAATGTTACATAAAGAAGATAAACTGATTGAAGTTAGAGAAGAAAAGGATTTGTTTAATTTAATTGGAATTGATTATGTTGAACCAAAAGATAGGGAGTTGATACAATGAAAATACAAACAATTTTAAAAATAGTATTCTTCCCAATTTATCTGCCATACAGATTTGCAAAATATCTGATAAAAGACGTATATTCAGATATTAAATTCTTAAAAGGAGTTGGAACAGGGAAAAAAAAATTAGTATCTGATGAACTAGCACAGGCTTTCAGAGAAGCAGACAAGGGAAAGCTGATAAAAGATACACTAAAAGAATATAAATTGGTTTATTTGCTGATGTTAGCAGCTTTCTTGGCAGGGTTTTTTTTAGCTTCACAATACTATCAAGGCAAGTGCAATGAATTTATTTTTGAAACTTATATAGAAGACGAACTATTGCTAGAAGAGTACAAGATAGAACTTCCTTTTGGTAATTTAAATTCATCACAACTTCAAGAAATAAAAGACACAAGATTAACAGAAAAACAAAATCTGCCTTATGAAGAATGAAAATATTAAACTTATATGCTGGAATTGGAGGAAATAGAAAACTTTGGGGAGACGAACATGAAGTAGTTGCAGTAGAATGGGATAAGGAAATAGCTAAAATATATCAAGATTTCTTTCCAAATGATAAAGTAATTATCTGTGATGCACATAAGTTATTAACAGTTTGTTGGGATTTTATTAAAGACTTTGATTTTATATGGAGTAGTCCACCATGTCCAAGTCACTCACAATTTAGATATAGATGTGGTGTTTTGGGTTTTGGACATAAACCTTTATATCCAAACATGAAATTGTATGAAGAGATTATATTTCTAAAATATCATTTTAAAGGGAAATATGTAGTTGAGAATGTTGAACCATATTATAAACCTTTAATTAGACCTTATATTTCTGGAAGACATTATTTTTGGAGTAACTTTATAATATCAAATGTTAATATTAGAAGTCCAAAGAATTACATTAGAGAAATGAAGAGGGAAGATTTACAACAATACCATGGTGTTGATATATCTAAATATAAAATTAAAGATAAAGATACGATTTTAAGAAATTGTGTTCATCCAAAATTAGGTTTACATATATTCAAAGAAGCATTTAAAGTAGAACAAAAGACTTTATCTAATAATCACTAGATCTCCAGGATTCACGATTTCTCCACAACCAACGACCAATAAAAAAAGTCATAATTAAAAAAAGTATACAAAAAACATAAATAACTATTGGGGGAATAATAGAAATAATCTTATAGAAAATACTCCAGAGTATACTACCAATAAACTTAGGTAGTCCTAAAATAGCTCCTGCAATATCAACCCCTACCATCTTATTATTTTATTACATTTTTATCTTCTGGTTCTGGATCTTCACGCATAAACATATCATAGTATGTTGTGTTTTTCATTATATCCCTTCTATTATATAAAAGAACTAATACAAAAGCAAACAAACATCCAAAAACAAAAGACGAAACAGTTACAAAACCAGATCCTTTTATATTTGCAATATATGCACCAGCAAAACATAACAGCATTGCAATAGTGCAACCACCAAATATAATTAGATTATATGCTGATGGATGCAAAAAAAACCATTCAAACCAATCTAATTTCTTTAAATCCTTCTCATTCCTTATATGATCCTGTGGATCTGTCCAATCAGTAATCCAGGGAAATAATGTTGCTCTTGTTTTTTTCCAATAATCAGTTACCATTTTAAATTACCAACTTAACTTCTGTTGCTTGTAATCCTTTTTCTGCTTTCTTAGGTTCAAACTCAACCTCATCATTATCTCTTGGAATAAAGTTATTAACTAATTGAGAATGATGAACAAAATAATCCTTATTATCTTCTCCTGCTATAAAACCAAATCCCTTTTCTATGTTATAAAACTTTACTTTTCCTTTCAAATTTATCACCTGTTTTTTTAATCATTCCTTTTTGATAGAAATTTCATAAAACCAATAGATGTAATAGCAAATAATCCAATAAAAATTTTCCAAACACTATCTATTAATCCTTTTAAATATTCTTTAAATAACATATCATTTCACCTCTTTTTATATTTATCAATCAAAAAGTTCTAAATATACTTTCTTCCTTTTTCCAGCATCAATCTTTAAACCAAGACATCCTTTTTGTTTTGTTATCTTTGCTTTATCTTTTTTTATTAACTTATAAATTCTATCAACTTCTTTAAGTGATATTCCCTTTAAAACTTCTCCAACTATTTCCTCATTTGAAACAAACTCTGTTAGTTTATCTTTTAAATAATCTATCTTCTTTTGTTCTTTAGATATATCTATCTCCTCCCATATAACATAATCTATATGTTCTATTCCATCTATCTTCTTATATTTTGTTTTTTTCTCTCTAAATGTTTTACCATTAAATTCTGCTATCCTTTTATCTGGTCTAAGGATTATTTGTTCTTTTTTCTTGGGTTTATTTAAAAAAGTTGTTTTTCCCTTAATAGTTTTAGTTACTTTACTTCTGTTTGACATATTTTACACCTCTTCAATATTAAATGTTTTGTTTATTGTTTTCCTTATATCTTCTGGAAGGAACTGCAAATAGAACATGGTTACATCTATCTTGCTATGATCCAGCATCTCTTTTAAATGAACCAAGGCAGATGGATTATCTGGATTATTCTTTAATGTATGTATAGCAAAAGAATGTCTGAAATAATGAGCATGAATCTTATGATGCAGATTGCCTTGTTTATCCTGTCTCCTTATATTACATTCCCTGGCAATGTCTTTTATTAAAGCATCTACCCTTTGTCTTGTAATAGGGAACACCCTATCAGTAAGACCTATTCCATACTTCTTGATATAATTATTCAGCTTGTTTAAGTATTCAGAATCAACAGCAAAAAGCTTTCTTTTAGGTTCTTTCAATATCCTAAGTTCTTTTAGTTTTTGTGCATCAATAACATTCCCCTTTTTAGAAACAGATCTAATAGGATTCTTCTTTAATACACAAAACTCAATTAAGCCTTCTTCTTGTTTAATATCAATAGGGCGTAATCCTACAACCCTTGTATATGGCTTTGAACCAACTATCTCTGATACCCTTCTCCCAGTTCTGTATAAGGAAAACAACAGCATATAATTCCTATCATTATCTTTAGAATAAGTAAGCATCTTATCTATTTCTTCTTCGGTTAAGTAAGCTGCCTTGTTTTTCATTACATTAGTAAAGTCTATTGTCATTTGTTATCTGTCATGTTATAATAATCTTTTTTTGGTATTCTTAATTTACCCATAGTTGCTATAATAAATAATCCCCTTTTAATATAATGGCAAGTCTGCCATAGCCTTCTTTTATCACCATCAATCCATTCAAATAACCCTTTTATTAATTCTACGATTGCTAATTTCATCATCAACACCATTCAATACATGACATTATAGTAATAATGTCAAACTATATAAACTTTTTTATTTTTTTAATCTATCTCAGTATAACATATTTAATAGTATGTTGTTTTTTGTGTTTTACAGCATCTTTAGTTAAATTTACTAGGTTTTACCCATATATCTACTAACAATGCCACATACTAAATCTCAGGAACATCCTTTGGGCTATTATGAATATCTTGAATAATTGATTGTTTTGTTTTACTACTCATTAGTAGATATTTATTAAAGGTTTGTGGTGATACTCCCATACTCTTTGCCATATCCCCTTTACTAACTCTAACCTTGCCAAGACTTAGCTCATTATGATATAACAGCTTTGTTACTTTTTTAAGCAATTCATTATATTTATCTCTGTATATATCCCCTTTGATTTCTTTAGTAAGTTCATCATCCTTTATTCTGCTATCTAATTTTAATCTTTCATACTCATTAGTTATATGAGGAAGAATCAAAGCAAGGTTAGGTACAATAAAATCCATAACAGTATTAGGCAGATTTCTCTCAATCCTTAATATAGTTTCATTATCAACTTCTTTATATCTTTTCAATGCCTTTTCGTATTGTTCATTGGCTTTTTTATCATACCAAACATCATCAGATCTCCAGTTCCTATCTTTTCTTTGAACTATCACTCTTGCATAAAGAGAAGTCCTGTAAGCAATAATACATCTAAATAAGATGCTTCCAGTTCTTAAAGACTTTGTAAACTCATTAAAATTTGGAAGATTTAATAAAACCCAGTTCTGTTTAAACCTTTCTGTCATTGCAGCAACATTGACTTTTCTCTGTGATTTCTTTTGCCAATCAACAGCTAGTAAATCTTTAGCTGCTTCATCTATTAATAAAGTATTGAATTTCAGTTTGTTAAACTTCTCTATAATCTCTTTTCCTGTTGGAATGTAAGTTATATTATCTTCTAAATCATATCTTCTGCCAAATAATATCTGTGCCATGATAGCAAGATACGATTTACCTGAATTTTTTGTGATAACATAATTATCAGTGATATACCAGTGACTTTGACTATCTAATTCAAAACCATAAACTTCATCTCCATCTCTTTTATTTAATTTAATACAAACCCTATTGGGAGTGAGATGAAATGGATTATGCTCTCTTTTTTTTCTTTTGATAATCAAAGGCAAGTTATATCCTATATAGAAGGAAATACAATAATATTCACCAACAAAATTAATTTTTTTGATACCTTTCTTTACTTTTTTTATATCGGCTCTACCACCAAGAGAATAAACTAAAAATTCTATATCTTTTGCTAATTGTTTGGATTTTGTTGTTATACTATAAGATCTCCCTTTAGATAAATACCCATCACTATCAATCAAACCAGAAAGTAACTTTTTTCGGTATTCTAAACTTGAAGTTAAAGCAGAAGGAGGTATAAATTTTTCTCCACTTCCCTTACCTTCAAGACCATATTTCATTAAATATATAGATAAATCAGAATTAATACTAAAAAGATAACTTTTTGCTTTTGTTTTATCTTTTTTCCTTATATTCATAATTGGATAAAATTTTGAAATATATTCAATTATCCCAAAATCGTTAGTAGTTATTCCAATATTTTTACAACCATAATTTAAATATTCTTTTCTCCCACTACTTCTTATGTATCCTCTTTTCCAATATAATTTGTCTTTAAATTTGTACCAATGACCAAAAACATTTTTTTCTTTTTGATACTTAGGATTTAATTTTGTATACTTTTTTGAAAAAAAGTGTCCATCACCTAACCATATTCCTAAAGTATATGGTTCTATTTTACAATCTTCTTTATCTTTGAATTTATCAATAGAAAACATGGTGTAAGTTGGACTTCTTTTTAAAAAATCATTATGTTTGTCAATTAATTCAGAAGCCCGAAAATGTTTAATAGTCCACTTCTTTATTTTACCACTTCTTTTATTAATTGGAATATCATGATTATCAGAACAAGAATACAGTTTTTTGTCTTTTTTGTAAAAATGATAAACATCATAAATATTATTTGCTCTAAAACAAAATAAATTAATAACTTTTGAAAAAATATTAGTTCCATCTATTTGTGGTGATAAAACAATATCACCAATCCTTATATCTTCTATATTCTTCCAAGAACCATCAGCCATCATTACTTTTGAACCCTTTGGCTGACAACCCGTTTCTCCCGAAATAGCGTTCCAGGCATCCATCTTATTTCTAAGTCTTAATTTAAAGAATCTAACATAATGAAAAATAGTAAACCTTTCAGTAGGAAACTTCTTATAAAACTCATTCAGATAATAAATTAATCTTTCTCTATCCTCTTTTGTTACTTTCATTTTAAAGTTAATTGAAGTTCTTTAGACAATTCCTTATCAAACTTATTATGTAATTTTAAATTTTCAATAAAATCCTCACTTAATTTTTCTTGTTTAAATTTAACTAAATACCAATTTTTTATCTTTGTAAATATATTTTTAGTATTATTTTGTATTGTTATTTTTGATTTCATCTCAAAACACCAAAATTTCTATTTTTAAATCAAACATTAATTTTTTGTAAGCCCATTCTTTATTTGTGGGTTTGGGGCATTTAAATTTACACTTATTAATATCAAGGTTTGTTAAATCAATTTTACCATCAATGAATAATAAACTATTTTTCATTTTAAATATTTCTTAGGATTTTGAATGCAATCATTTAAAATCCGTTGTCTTTCTTTTTCAACAAAACCACTTTTTTTAATTTTTTCTGTTAATCCGTTTGTAAAAACATAACTAGCTTTTCCTAAAACATATACCAAAGTATAATTCCTTTTATGATGTTTGCGATAAAAGATAATGGAACATTTATCAGAACAGAATTGGGTTCTCTTACCAAAAACTTTATTATTACAACTCTGCTCTTTACATATTTCTATTTTCATTCTTCTTCTTCACTTGCTTCTACACCAAAAGCATCATAAATTTCTAACAGTAAGTTTAATAAGATCAAGTTCACAAACAATATGAGCAATCTCTTCCCTATCTTTTGGATCTGAAAGATCTTTAAAAGTTTCTATATTATTATCTTTTACTTGTATTAATATTTTCATTTTTTTGTTTTAATATTTTAGTTCCATAAACAGAAGCTTCTAAAAATAACTTCTTACTCCATTTGCCACACATACACAAAGTATATAAATAACCTATGCTTTTTATACAATTATGAAAGCTGTTGCGACCATAAAACTGAAAATTCCAATGAGTAAGGTTTTGCTTGAGACTATGAAGCAATATTCTCAATCTATGCAGACTGTTGTTGATTGTGGTTGGGATGAAGGAACTTATTTTAAAAGGGATTTGCATGATTTGACTTACTACTCTATTAGAGAAAATTCTAATCTTCCTGCACAACTTGTTTGTTCTAGCAGAGACAAAGCTTGTGAAATCCTTAAAGCACAAAACAAGCGTAAAAATCCCACAAAGCCTAAAATTAAAGATATTATGACAATTAGATATGATGCTAGGTCTTTTACATTTAAGACCACTTATATGTCTCTTGTGAGCATTGAAGGCAGAATAAAAATACCTCTTGAGATTCCCAAATACTTTTGGAAATATCTTGATTGGAAAGTGTGTTCTGCT
>SDBT01015114.1_pt1 | contig 12283 bp, 11 predicted proteins | sample 2277101 | NCBI WGS metagenome assembly SDBT01 (sample SAMN10404973, study PRJNA504765) | marine sediment metagenome | isolation source: marine sediment core GS10_PC15, 103 cmbsf | place: Arctic Ocean: Southern Knipovich Ridge | collected 2010
AATGTGACCGACGACCTGCAGGTCGTCCTTCAGGACCCCGACGTCAACGTCGTCGTGGAGCTGATCGGCGGCACGACAATCGCGCGCACCCTTGTCGAGCAGGCCCTGGCGGCGGGCAAGGACGTGGTCACCGCCAACAAGGCCCTGCTTGCCGAGCACGGCGACGAGCTCTATCGACTGGCCCGCCGGCACGGCCGCGCCATCGCCTTCGAGGCCAGCGTGGGCGGCGGCATGCCCGTGATCGCTGCCGTGCGAACCGGCTTGGTCGGCGACCGGATTGACAGCGTCTACGGCATCCTGAACGGCACCTGCAACTACGTGCTGACCCGGATGCTGCAGGACGATCTGCCCTACGGCGAGGCCCTGGCCGAGGCCCAGGAGCGCGGGTATGCGGAGGCCGACCCTCGCCTGGACGTGGACGGGTACGATACCGCGCACAAGCTGGCCGTGCTGGCGCGGGTGGCCTTCGGCGTCAACGTGGCTCTGGACGACATCGCCTGCGAGGGCATAGCCGGCGTGGACCTGGGCGACCTGCGCTTCGCCGAGGACCTGGGCTATAAGGTCAAGCTGCTCGCCATCGGCATACGCCGCAGCGCCGGCCTGGAACTGCGCGTCCACCCGGCGCTGCTGCGCCACGATCATCCCGTCGCGGGCGTGGACGGCGTCTTCAATGCCGTCTGCATCCACGGCAGCAACGTCGGGGAGGTAGTCCTGACAGGGCAGGGGGCCGGTCGCATGCCGACCGCCGGGGCCGTCGTGGCGGACGTCGCCCGCATCGCCCTCGGCGGCTATTGCGCCGAGTTCGCGGCACTCAGCCAGTTCGGCGACGTGCCCGACGCCCAGTTGGTTCCCTTCGGCCAGGTGGAGACGCGCTACTACTTCCGGCTCGACTGCGCAGACCAGCCCGGCGTGCTCGCGCAGGTCTCCGCCATCCTGGGCGAGGAGGGGATCAGCATCGCGTCCGTGCGCCAGCAGGAAGGCGTCCCGCCTGACGACGGCCTGGTGCCGGTGGTCTTCATGACCCGCCGCGCGCGGGAGGCCGCCGTGCAGCGGGCGCTGGGCCGCATCAACGGGCTGGACACCGTCCGGGGCGAGCGCACCCACATGTTTCGCGTTGAGGACATCTGACGGGGACCGCCATGAAGTACTGCATCATCGTTCCGGACGGCGCGGCGGACCGGGCCGTGCCCAGGCTGCGAGACGCCACCCCTCTGGAAGCTGCTCGTACGCCCAACATGGACAGGGCCGCCGCCGACGGGCTGCTGGGCATGGTCAACCACGTGCCGGAGCGCATGCCGCCCGGCAGCTCGGTGGCCATGATGAGCGTGGTCGGCTACGACCCGCGCGAGCACTACACCGGGCGCGGCCCCCTCGAGGCCGCCGACCTGGGCATATCCCTGGATGCCGGCGACTGGGCTGTGCGATGCAACCTGGTCACCGTCACCGACGAGACACTGGTGGACTTCACCGCCGGCCACATCTCCACCGAGGAGGCCGGGCTGCTGATCAGCGACCTGAACTCCGAACTCGGGTCCAAGCAGATCGAATTCCACGTCGGGACCGACTACCGCCACATCATGACCTGGCGCGGCGGCCGACCCATTGACGCCCAAGCCATGCCCCCGCACGAGATGGTCGGCGGGTCCCTGCGCGCCAACTATCCGGAGGGTAAGAGCCGGGCGGAACTGGTCGACCTGATGGAACGCTCGCGGGCCGTCCTGGAGGGCCACGAGGTCAACCAGGTGCGCGCCGACCTGGGCAAGAACCCCGCCAACATGATCTGGCTGTGGGGCCACGGCATGCGTCCGGCGCTGCCGGCTTTCGAGGCACGCTTCGGGGTCAGGGGCGGCGTCATCAGCGGCGTGAACCTGGTGCGCGGCATAGGGAAACTCATCGGCTGGGAGGTCATCGAGGTGCCCGGCGCGACCGCGTACACCGACACAGACTACGCGGCCAAGGGGCGGTACGCCGTCGATGCGCTGGGCCGGCTTGACCTGGTGCTCGTCCACGTGGAGGCGCCCGACGAAGCCAGCCACGAGACAGACGTCGCCGCCAAGGTGCGAGCCATCGAGCGCATTGACCGCGAGATCGTGGGCCCCGTCATGGCCCACCGCGAGATGGTGGACGGGCTGCGTCTGCTCGTCATGCCCGACCATATCACCGCTGTGGAGGACGGCAAGCACAAGCGTGGCGCGGTGCCGTACCTCATGTGGGGCGACGGCGTGAAGGCAGCCTCCGGACGGCGCTACATGGAGTCGCACGCGCGCACCACGGACGTGGAACTGGAGCACGGCCACGACCTGATGGCCGAGTTCGTGGGCCGCGGATACTGACGCGCTTCCAGGCCCCGGCCTGCCGCGCCCGTCCCGTTGCTTGCCGCCGCCCCGGTGCGTGCGTATAATGGTCCTTCTCCGGTGGGGACGTAGCTCAGCTGGGAGAGCGCGGCACTCGCACTGCCGAGGTCGAGGGTTCGATCCCCTTCGTCTCCACCATCCCTCCTAACATGTGTGAGGGACACCACTTACGATGATGCCAGGAGAGCCAGGCACGCCAGAGGTTACTACCCCTGACCAGGGAGGTGGACCGATGGCGGACAGGAAGTATCTGCAGAAGCGTGGCAACTGCTGGTACATTCGGGTGCCCATGCCGCCCCGGCTCTGGGGCGCGAATGGCGAGTTCGTGTGCAGCCTCCGGACAGGCGATCTGCGAATCGCCCAGACCCTCCGCGACAAGTACCTCATTCCACTCCTTGCCGAGACCTCTGCCGCGGGCATGGTCTCGGCCGTTGCCCGCCTGATGATTGCGGCGGATGAGGCGGTCGCGCGGCAGCTTGGGGAGCTTCGCGGCAGCCTGTCTGGTCTCATCGCCGAGCGCAAGACGCTTCGAGAGCTTGGGGAGAGCTTCCTCGCTTACCTGGAATCCTCCAGGTCCTACGCCCCAGCCTCGCTCAGGAAGTACCGAGCTGAGCTTGATGCGGTCTGTCGTCTCATGGGAGACGATGCGGACCCTGAGGCCGTGACAAAGGGGGACGTTGCAGGCCTGCGCGACACACTTCTCACGCTCCCAACGACCTGGCAGCGACGTCCCGATCCGCCGACACCGGCGGCACCAGGGGAGACGCTGCTGTCAGGTCGATCAGTGGGCCGAATGCTCATGTTCTTGCGCCGCGTCTTCCGATGGGCCATCGACGAAGGGCAGCTCGGCAGGCGCGACAACCCCGCCGATGGGATTGGCGTTGCGCGTGTGGCACCGAAGCACAAGCGGGCTCCCGAGCCCGATGAGGCCGACGCTCTCATGGACTTGCCCGAGCCGCGTGTCATCGACGCTCTGACGTGGAGGATGATGCCTCTGCTGGCCCGATACACAGGCTGTCGGGCCGGCGAGCTTGCTCAACTCCGAGCAGAGGACGTCGTGGTGAAGCAGGGGATTCGCTGCCTCCGAATCACGGGACATGGTGACGGACGGCGACTGAAGACAGCTTCCAGTGAGCGGCTTGTTCCGGTGGCAGAGAGGCTGGCCCCGCACCTGGATGAACTCTTGTCAATGAGAGGCAAGGTGCACCTCATCCGTGCTGGCGATTACGAGGCCGAGGATGGCACCATGAAGCGTGCCCATGCCTTCCTGAAGCACTACAACCGGCGAGCCAAGAAGGTGGCTGACGACCTGTCCTTCCACTGTTGGCGCGTCTACGCTAACGACGCCATGGCCACGGCTGGCGTAGACATGGGCGACCGCGAGCGCATTCTCGGCCACAAGAGCACGCGGACGCAGGCGGCTTACACACCCGAGAACCTCCGTCGCTTGAAGGTCGCCGTTGACACGATCCCATGAGGCCGGTGAGGAGTAAGGTAGTTGTGACAAGCCCGCTGCAGAGCGAGTTCCGGCGCCTCCTTGGCGAAAGGCCGGGAATCGACGCGAGCAACGCCCTCGCGCTCTCCGACCAGGAGTTCGATGCCATCGCGTCGTGGCTGCGCGACGTCGGTGCCGTGACGGCTGAAGCGATCCGCCGCAGCCGAGCGGAATGGGAGAGGGGCGTGAACCGGTCCCTGGACGTCCTATTCGCGCCGGAGCCGTCCGGGATGCAACGGGTCCTCGGCGCGGCGCTGGAAAACTGTCGCCAGGAGCTGGAGCGAGCATACTGCCGAATAGACGGGCCATTTGAGGTGCAGGGAGTAGGCCCATACGGGTCCGAAGCTCCGTGCGATCCGCGTGACCCGCAGAGCGACCAGCTGACAGACTTGGACCGGCCCGACGTCTGCTACTTCCGTCTGGTCCTGACCCAGGAGCCGTTGGCACTGCCGTGCGAGTACTTCCACGCGACCTGTGACTCGGTGTTCGAGGGTGTTGACGCTTTGCCTGGCGGCACGCCTGTCCCACGCGTTGGCGACAGGCTATCCGTGCTGGCCGCGAATCGGCTGCGAATCCTCTGGCGGGCCCTCAGGGACTATCATCGTTGCCTTGCCCGACAGGAGTCATATGTGGAGCTCGATCACGCCCTGTCGGCAATCGCTGAGCCCTTGGAGCCACGGGTCAAGCAGGTGATCCCGGCCCTGGTGTGCTCCAAGGACGCTGCGATGGCCAACGCACACGTCACTCTGGCAAAGGTCCACTTGGCCGTATCTGACAAGCCGGACTGGGGGATCTTGCATGTCGTTGACGACGAGGCCGCCGAGCGATGGCGGGATCTCGAAGGCCTTATCAGGCTGGACCCCGAACCCGAGGTCGCGGCCGCGGTTGCGGCCCTACTCGGCGAGGGGAGGGACGGCCATCCCCCTGGAGACGGACGGCCCAGGCCCTCTGGCATGGTGCGCGTTGAGCTGTTCGTCAGCCAGAGCAAGCCGGAGGCGCGGATCTGGATTGACGGGGTGGAGGTAGCTGCGTTCACCCGCAACATGGTCCTGCTGCTCGACAAGGTCAGTCGAAGGCCGGAACACGTCTGGACGGTTGAGGAACTCCAGGAGACCGTCTCCAATCCCCGTGAGCTGGCCCCGAAGATCAATAGAGCCTTCGAGGACTGCGGGATCGGTGAGCCCGGAGTAGTCGTGGAGATAGAGCGGAATCCTGGGGAGCGCGATCGCTGGGAATTCCAGTGGAAGGCCCAGAAGACCGGGCGAAGCGCAGATCCGGCGATCAGAGCCTTCCAGGTGTACCTTCCGTAGCTGCTGTGTAGCGGCGGCCGCCATCGCTCGTTCCGCATCCTGCCAAACGGTCTTCCCCGAGCCCCTCGGTTGGTTCCCGCCGTAGGTGCCGTAGTTCCTGCCCCGCAGCAACCGTAGTTCCTCGGTCGGGCGGTAACCTCTATGTGGTAGGACAGCAGCCGATAGCCGACCACATGGTCGACCTGCTGTTCCCGTCACTCAAGAGGAACGGCCATGGCAAAGCAGAAGCCCTTCTGGGCTAACCGGCAGATGGTCAGGCGGCTCTACGGGGTCCCCGAGCACCGTCTCGACGCCCTTGTACAATCCGGCCTCGTCCGAAGCTGCAAGTTCGCACATTCCCAACAGGCCAGCCGCCTCTTCTGCGTCGAGGACGTGGAGCGTGTGCTGGAGGCAATGGCCGAGGGCCGCGACCCGGGCAGACCGCCCCGCCCGCGCTACCGTCCCACGCGTCATCCGACACGCAGCCGCGCCAGTTCTGCGTCCGGCGACGGGATGGACGACGACGGGGGGCGTGCACCATGAAGCCAGACCCAGGCCGCATCCGGAAGACCACGAGAATACAGAGACGTCGACGCCGCCCCGGCGAGATAGCCACGGCGCGAACGGCGATCAGGAACTTCTGCCTTGAGTGCATGGGATACGACAGGGCCGAGGTCAGGCGGTGCACGGCGCCCAAGTGCTGGCTCTGGCCCTACCGCAACGGAAGGACGGGCCCTCTAGATGTCGCAGAGCCGACAGTATTGTCGCCCCCAGCATCAGGAGAGGACGATAGGGGGCCGGAGTGACCCAACGCGCGCGTGCCAACCGAAGTAAACGTTCTGGCACCGGGAGACGTCGATTTCGAGGTTGACCAGTCCTGCGCGCGCGGCTGTGCGGCGGACAACCAGCACGGCCCATTAGACGAGGATGCAGCACGATCGCTGGCCGGGCGCTGCCTGGTCACGCAAGGAGGGGCGCGGCTTTGCCGCCGCTTCGCCGCGCCCCTCCACATTTGCTGACCACGGAGCGGCGGCTGGAGCGGCGAAGATGGCCAGCAACCCCGGGACCTTCCCGATACAGCGTGGCATGGTGAAGAGCCGCGCCTTCCTCGCGCTCACTGGGAAGTCGTCGCACGTGCTGCTCCTGTTCCTGGAGAGTCGCAAGATGGCGAAGAACCCATTCAGCGGGAAGAGGCGCGAGCCCTACATCATGGTAGACGGCGGCGAAGGTCCGTTCACGTACACCCAGGCGCGGGAGCGCGGCATCAGCCAGGGTCAGTTCACCAGGGCGATCAGCCAGTTGGTCGCCCATGGGTTCCTGGACATCGTCTACCGGGGTGGCGGAATGATGGGGGATGCTTCGATCTACAAGCCGAGCAAGCGATGGCGCAGGTTCGGAAAGCCCGACTTCGTGCAAGCGGAGCGGAAGCCTGACGAACGCCACATTGGATATCAGGACCCGGCCAAACGTGGCTCAGGGAGACGGAAGGCAACGCGCACGAATGCGCGTGGTCCAACGCGCATGGATGCGCGCGGTCCACACGAACCACGCGCATCGATGCGCGCGGTCGATCCAGAGGCCGATCCTGCGGAAGGTGTTGTAGGAGAAGACGATGCAACGGATTAGCCACATGAACGGCCCCACGCGCACAAACACGCGTACTAAGCTTATAAGCCATGCATCGAGAGCCAATGCGGTTCAGCGACCGGATGGCTTGGGCGGCACAGATCGGCACGGTCTCGCGGGAGAGCCGCCGGACTACAGCGCCAGCTTGATCGGCAGCCCGGCCAGACTCCCTGCGCTGGTATCGACTGTGGCTGCCACGCCGGAGGCCGGAAGTAACCCTTCGCGCGCAGAGAGACGAGACCGTATCGCGGCAGCGATCCTGTCCGCCGGGGGTCGTAGCTCCTCGGGGTATACCGACCACGTACGTTACTTCTGTCGTGCCACCCCCATACTGGCCTACCTACAAACCACTTCCAGGAAAGGACTTCCGTCCTTCTGGTGGAGAGGGGGCACATCCCATCCATGGGCATTGGTGCCTCGACGTAGGTGGCAACTTGCCCCTACACCTCAGTGCGGCACCCTCGCGCGCGCGAGGACCGTTCATAGACAGCGGCCCGACAGGCCCCGGGACAGTTTCGGGTGGCAGACGCTCTGGCTCCACATCGAGCTTGTCGCAGTTCTCTTGGGCCCTGTCGCAGTCCCCTGCAACACACGGCATCTTCCAGGGAGGGATAGCCACATGACCAGACGAAGAACTACGGAGCATCGCCCTCGTCCTTCTGCCGACCCCGCGCGGACGCCCGAGGGGCCCGAACACGGTCCCGGCCAGCGCATACGTTCGACGACCCGACTGGCGGCGGAGAGGAAGCCGGGGGTGCTCCAGACCCCACTCGTAGCCATTCGCTCCAACTGCCTGGGCTGCGCCGGTTCGTCGAACGACGTCGCCCTGTGTCCTGTCACCAGCTGTCCGCTCTGGCTGCACCGATTCGCCAATCGGGCACGGGCACAGCAGATCGTGGCGGAGGAACGGACTCTCGGCACGGTCGACGGCCGCCACTGGGCAGAGCGGCTGGATGCCTACACGTCCCAGCGCTGTTACCGGACGGAGAAGCGGCGCCTCCAGAATGAGGGCAGTTAGCATGGGTGTATGGTCACGCAGGGCACGGAGACATGCGCAGACCCGTCTGTGGGCGCTGAGTGCGGAAACGATCCAGCTAACTGCCCCTCTCCGGCGCAGAACGGGACGCTGGCGGGCGGGAGACCATGCCCGCCCGCCTTCGGCTGGGGCGGTCTGGTGTGCCATCGCCCGACACAGGCCAGGAGGGGCACGTGCTCCGCCTTTCCTGGCCTGCCGGCACGGGAGCTCGCTTGGCATACGCCTATGGTGCGAGTCAGATCGATCAGGGAACACGCGTGCATGCTGATGCCTGAGACAGCGACTGGGCGCGAGCATGTCGCTCGGAACACCGAGGAGAACGACGATGGACGATAAGCACAGTGACGATCGAAGCGTACGGGCTGGCCTCCATGGAGAAGCCCGAAAGAACGGCGGAGGCGATGCCGGGCAGCGGGAGCGAGACTGTGGGGCCCCATCGGCAGTAGAGGCCCAGGCTGACCTGGCGGCGGCCCGGGGCCTAGGGCGGGCGGTTGAGGGCCGCGACCCGAGCGCCGCGCACGAGCTACTGAAGGGCGTCCCTGACCAGGTGAGGCGGGCTGAACTCGCCTCTGACGCGTTGCAGGGCGCAGTGGCGGCCAAGGACCCGGAGATGGTGAGGGTACTGCTCGGCCACGGAGCCTGTCCTGACGGGTCTGGTGACGTGGTCGCCGGCTACAGCCCGCTGTTCCATTCCTCGGTGGAGGGTGACGCTGGGATCGCATACCAGTTGCTGACGCATGGAGCTGACCCGCACCGCGGCGATGGCTACGAGGCGATCGAGTTACACGGCCCCGCGGAATGCGGACACCTGCTGCTGATCGCCCTGCTGCTGGGGTCCGGGGCGGAGATCAACCGGCGCGACCCAGTCGGCGACACCCCCCTTCATTGCGCCGCCAAGTGTGCCCAGACCGAAGTGGCCCGATTCCTGGCCGACGCTGGAGCCGATCTCGCTGCTCGGAACGACAAAGGCCGCACTCCGCTCGCTGCTGCCGTCCAAAGCGGACAGACTGGGGTGGTCCGATTGCTTGCGGAGTGCGTGAGACGGGCCGTCCAGCGGCCGGATCCTCGGCCTACTCCTGAGCGCGAGTCCGCCGGGGGGCAGACCGACTGAAACTCCTGGTGTACCGCCCTAGGGCAGGCACCGACCGGTCTTGGTGGCCAGTGGGAGGGGAAGCGCGATGGGGGACCCTCGATGCCGACCAAGCACCCCAGGCTGGGGTGGCCTACGGGGGGGCTACCCCGCAAGGGGGTGCTGCATGGTGGCGAAGGCCCTCGCATCGGCGGGAGTAGCCACATAGGGTCGCGCAATAGGGGGCCCGGCCGCGCACCCTCACCGCTGGAGCCTGATGTGCTTCTGGTGGCCCTCCATGACGTATTCGGCTACGCCGGCGTGCTCGAGGATGGCCGCTAGGTAGCTGGCGCACGAAACACGCATGCCTGTTGCCTCTCTGATGGTCGCCTCGACGGTCCCTGCAGCCGCGGCCCCCTCATGTATGGCCCCGATGGGGGTACTGGCGGGTGCGGAACGAAGTCGCCCGACGACTGCCTCGAAGGCGTTCGCAGGCATTCTGATCGGGTGCCCCCCTTCACCCACGTCTACCCGCAAGAAGTCCTGCCCGATGCGGCCGACCCGGAAGCGCTTCTGGTTCGTCGGCGGCACACCCCGCCCGGGAGTAAGCAACTCGTCGTCGTCCTGAACACTGTCGCGGATGGTCCGCCAGACCTTCGACGCTTCGGTCGGCAGGTCTGCACGCACTGGAACCTTCGCCTCCTCACCGCCCGCGAACAGGGCCAGTGCCTCGCGCTGAGCGTCGGCGAGGGTGAGGGCCGGATTCCGTGACACAGGATCGACCTCCGCCTCGTCCCACAGTGCGCGCACCACGCTGGTCGCCACCCCCACCTTGACGCCGCGCTGGCGCAGTCTGGCAACGAGCGAAGAGGCGTCGAACAGGAAGACGGACTCGATAACCCATGGCCGCACTGAGCCACGGGAGGAGACGGCCGGCGTCCTCGGCCCGGCCAGGACAAGGTAGTAATCGGGCAACGCTTCCGGGTTGACGTTAAGGAGCCCGTCGTGCTTCGTTGACCACTTCACATTGACCGACATGCCGGCCAACGGACCGCCTTGGAAGTGCCCGTCGATCCCCTTCGCGGACGCCGATTCCTCCAGCTCGATGCCGAACACGCGCGAAGCGATGAACTCGCCCACGTGCCCGATGAGAGCAGGGCGACCAACGAGCGATGCTACCTGTTCCGCCACCACGTTGCGACGCCGAATGGCCGCCGCTAGGTCGCGCAGCCTGGAGATGCCGTTTGACTGGGTCACGTTGTCCTCCCTCCGAGGGAGAGCTGCCTCCAGGCGGCACCCATAACGCCCATCATTGAATGGACCGCAGCAGAAGCCAGATGAGAGCGAAGAGCCGATGGAAGAGGTAGTCAACATGAGCGTCTGGACCGACGGGGACCTGGTCGGTTTCAGTATGCCGAATCTGAAAGCTGTTGCCGATCCTCGTCACTTCGACCGCCTCAACCTCGAGCAACTCCCTGAACGCAAGCTCGGGGGCAGCATTGTCGAGCATCGCCTTCACCGAGTCCTTCTTGTCTAGGGCGATATTGATGGTCTTCAGACGCTCCCAACCGTCCCACAGCTCCTTGAGGGATTCGCGGCGCACGACCGGGTCGGCGCTCTGGAACTTGGCCCGGGCAGCCTCGAGCATGTCGTCCAGTGCGGCATCCCCGCTCTGGAAGACAGTCGCGGCAAGTTTCTCACCGAGGACCGGCCCGACGAGGCGTCGAACCGCCCCGTCTGCCAAGAGTTCGAAGGCCAAACCGTTCCGGGAGAGGATGCGGTTGATGTTGGTTCGGAAAGCCTGACGGCCCTTGCCGACGTCGAAACGGAAGTGATGGTGCCTGAAGAAGCCGTGGTAGCTGAACGGATTAGGAGAGGCCACCTGCCAATGGCAGAACTGCATCAAGTCGAGCGCCGCAACCCCAGCCGGCACTTCATCGCTCAGCAGCGGCCACGGGATGCCGGGCACTTCGGCTTGTAGTGCTGATATGAACGCCGTTGCGTTCGTTCCGCACACAACACTGCCGTCGGGGCAGGTTTCCGGGAAGCTGTTGGCGAAAGCGTGGCGACAAAGCAGACTGTCTACATGTGCGGCGAGGCCGCGCCAAGCCCGAAGCGTGATCTCCGTCTGGACGGGCGGGACCGGTCCGTGCTCTTGGTCACTGAAGTAGTCGATCATGGAGACTCCTAGAGAACAGGGCCCCGCTCTCGCCGACCCGCCAGGCCCCTACCGAACACGGGACCCGGACCGAGGACGGGCCTAGAGCAGGCCTCGCGCTCGCGGCACCTCGGTCTCAACGCTAGGAGTCCCAGGTGTCTCGGGGTGCGGCTACGAAGTGCTTGAGTTTGTCGAAAGACAACACCTTCGTCGTGGCGGACAGGCCCCGTTGGAGCACCCCACGGGTCCTGTAGCGAGCGTCCCTATCCGGATTCACGACCACGAGGGACTTCAGCTTGCCCTTCTTCACGCTGGTGCGGAATAGAGCGGTCGAGTGTAGGTCGGTAGGCGCAGAGGAGTAGCCGACGAAGACTACGTGACGGGCCCGGTTGAGCGCGTCAGCCGCCTTGCTCCATAGGTTGCTGAAGAGCCCCTTGTCGTATTGCTTATGCCATTCGGGCGGGATGATCTCGAACCGGAGATTGCCCGCCTGCTTCGTATACGGCCGTTCCTTCAGGTGCACTTGCGGCTTGTCTTCTTGCCCACTCGTCTGGAAGTGAAGCGACCCGTGTAGCTTATACAGGTGGACCGTCTCGTCCTTGGCGGCCGAAATGTCCGGCTGCCAGTAGTCGTCGCCGGTGAGGAGCTTCCCACGCGCGCCCAGCCCGAGACCGTAGCCATACCGTGCGTTCCACTTCCCAACGCCGTGGTTCTTGAGCGCGAAGTCCAGCACGCAGTCGTAGTTGAAGCTGATGATCGTGTCGTGCTCGGACAAGATGTCTGACACGAACCGCTTGTGGTGACAGCATCGCTTCGGCGTGCGCGTGACATGCCCGGACGCGTCCTTCTGCATCAGCCCTTCCTCAAGCACCGCGGCGATGGCTTGACGGAGACGGCCGCTCATCTTGCGCAGCTCCGCCTTCTTGAAGTCCCTGTTGTCCCCGGTCACCTTGAGCATGCGGGCCGTGTGCTCGAACGTGGTGAACACCGTCTCCATAGTGACCTGGAAATTGAGGCCAAACACCTTCACCACGTCCCCCATCACCTTCCGGACAAGCTGCCTATGCTTGTCGTTGCGTACTCGCTGCAACTGAATGAAGAAGTCGCGGTCAAGGAACGGGAGGCAGGGATCGACGGTTGCATCGACGAAGCTGCATCCCCTGGTCGCACCCGCGCCGAACACGAACACAGCTGAGTCGTTGTTGCTGCTCATGTGCTAGTCGACCTCGTGGACCCACATCACTTCGTCGCCGTAG
>SDBT01015115.1_pt1 | contig 12282 bp, 16 predicted proteins | sample 2277101 | NCBI WGS metagenome assembly SDBT01 (sample SAMN10404973, study PRJNA504765) | marine sediment metagenome | isolation source: marine sediment core GS10_PC15, 103 cmbsf | place: Arctic Ocean: Southern Knipovich Ridge | collected 2010
TATCGGAGTCACGTCCTCGGGTATTGGCTCGGATACTACGGCCTTTTCTTGTGGCTTCTGAGACTGGTTTTTTTCGTGGGACTGAGACTGATTGGACTTCTTTTTTTTGTGGGATTTGGTCATTTGCTTCACTCCTATTTTGGTTTTTGGTTGAATTGATTCCAAGAGCTGCGGATACAAGATTGGTTGAAAAGACGGTTTGAGTCCCGTCTATGTCTTTGTGGGTTTTAGTGGCTGTAACTATAAGTCCACTGCCTGTAAGGATTTCACGCCGACGAGATTGTAGGTCTCGGAGAGCCTTAAGACGGGTATTATCATTATCGGTATTGCGGATTATATCAATAAGGAGCTGGAATTCCATTACAGGAGTCCAACCTATAGTATCATAAAAACTGATGAGGGATGCAATGTCCTCAAATGAAAGGACTTTCTTGATGTCTTCAGAAGAAGCAAAAGGAAAAGAAGACTGTTGTTGAGGCAGGCTCTCCTGAGAATTCTCAGAGGGAGTGCTAAGACTTTCTGGGGGTGTAGTTAAAGTTGTTGATGAATGTGATTCGGTCATGGCTTGACAGTCTTCCTTTTCTTTGGATTTTCATTTTCTTTTAATGTGGTTATATAGGACATGCGTGCGGATGCTGATGATTTCGGACCAGTAGCAAGACGTTCTGATTCAATAGTAGCACTGTTTATCTCCGTAAGTTCTTTATCGCTAATTTCCAAGAGTACGTTATCCTCTCTATTATTTGTACGATTATCATGATGAGTAACATTCCTATAATTAGAACCAAATAAAGCTATGCCCGGGCCTCCAGGTCTGGTAAGATAATGGATTACTTTTTCAAAAGTATATAGATTGAAGGATATTCGGTCTCTATCATAGATTAGTGGGATTCGGAGACACTTGAAAATCTTCAATAATCGTGGGCGGCACTGGTTCGGGAAGAATTTCCCGGCCTCCTCAATATCCATAAGTAATACACTGGTGCCGATAGGCAGGGTTTTTGGTATTAGAGATGAGATTGTCTCAATTAGGCTCTTGTCATCACTATTCATATAATTTTATAGTAACAGAAAGCACAGGTAAGTTCAAGGTAAAACTGACAAAATAAAAAAAATTTCTCATTTTTTCTGTTTTTTTATTGACAAACCCTAAAAAAGTAGTATAATGTAAGTAATGGGAACAAGGACCACTGAAAATTTTAATTGTAATTCTGGATTTATATACCCTCTGCCGGTACCCCTCCACTTTCTGTGGTCCTCCTTCGCCGGTGGGGGGTATTCCATATAAGGAGTCAAAGCAATGATAAGTAAAAAAGAAGCAATACAGGCAATACGCAAATGGGAACAAGAGAAACAATCTAAGACAATAGTTCATAGCCCTCAACAACCAATATTGACTCCAGACACGATAATCTGTGGTGATAACATTGAAGTCATGAGAACTTTCCCTAGTAACTATTTTGATACAATAATCACTGACCCACCTTACGGCCTGAAATTTATGGGTAAGAAGTGGGACTACGATGTACCAAGCATAGAAACATGGCGAGAATGTCTTCGGGTACTGAAACCTGGCGGTACTTTGCTTTGTTTCGCAGGTTCACGAACACAGCATCGAATGGCTGTCAATGTTGAGGACGCAGGGTTTATTCTAAAAGATTGTATCATGTGGCTATACGGCTCAGGATTCCCAAAAGCTATGGACATATCTAAACAGTTGGATAAGATTGCAGGGGTAGAAAGAGAAACTATAGGCTCACGGAAAGCACACGACATTCGGAGCAATAACTTAATGGAGGCATCGCAGGGCAAAGGTCGGGGGACGATGGAATACAACTATACTGCTCCCCCTACCCCTGAGGCTCAACTTTGGGACGGCTGGAAATCGCACGGCCTCAAACCTGCCTATGAACCTATTTTGGTAGCTATGAAACCTAATAGTGGTACTTACGCCAACAATGCCCTGAAATGGGGCGTATCAGGGCTGAATATAGACGGGGGGAGAGTACCCACGGAAGAAGTTTTAAGTGCTGAATATGGTCAGCCTAGTGGTAGTGGTTGCTATAATTGGAATACAGAGAAAACGACCTTAGACAAGACCGGTGCTTTAAATACTAAAGGTCGTTTTCCTGCCAATGTAATACTTGACGAGGAAGCAGGCCGTATGCTGGACGAGCAAGCTCCACGAACAGGTGGAGGGCATTGGTCTGGTAAAGTTCCTAAAGATGGTGGGCTATATAAACTTGGTCTGAAACCAATGGAGGACAAGGGAACGGACAACACCTATGCTGGTGCTTCCCGCTTCTTCTACTGTACCAAAGCGTCGAAGAAGGAACGTAATATAGGATGTGAAGATTTGGCTTTCGAGAGACATGCCGACAGGAACATGACCGATGGTGTTGGGGGCGATAACCCTCGGAATAGGACAAATATACCTAAACAAAACTATCACCCTACAGTTAAACCACTTGCCTTGATGGAATACCTTTGTAAGCTGACGAAAACGCCCACAGGAGGCATAGTGTTAGACCCGTTCTGTGGGTCTGGTACTACTTGTATGGCATGTGTAAAAACCGGTAGGAAATATATTGGTATTGATGATACCGCCGAGTATTGTGAAATAGCAAGGAAACGTATTAAAGGAGTCAACCGTGCAGAGAAGTATTAGAGATCTGACGGATATACGTCCCAATACAGAAAGTTTGGAGAATATAAAGATGGAAAAGCTAGAATGGCTTTGGCCGAACAGGATACCTCTAGGGAAAATTACCATGGTTGTTGGAGACCCAGGAGTGGGTAAATCGTTTTGGTCGTTGGATGTAGCTGCCCATATAACTACGGGGCGGCCTTGGCCTGATGATAAAGGAGTCCCCTGTAGGCAGGGAACAGTGTTGTTGATTGGGGCGGAGGATGCGGTGGGGGATACTATTTTGCCTAGGTTGTATGCTGCTAAGGCAAATATGGCGAAGATATATACTATGAAAGGAATGACAGCAGAGTTTAATGGGGGAGCAACAAAAAAGGAAATGTTCTTCGAGTTGAAGTCAGGAATTATAGCCTTGGGGCATCTAAAAGAACAGTTTCCGGATTTGAAACTGATAATTATTGACCCGATTACTGCGTATATGGGGAATATTGATTCACATGATAATGCACAAGTCAGGTCGGTGCTGGATAAGGTAGCGGCCTGGGCGGCAGATGCTGATGTTGCAGTGCTGGCGATAAGTCATTTGAATAAGAATACAACGGTGAGAGCGGTATATAGGATTATGGGTTCGGTGGCATTTACGGCTGTGAGCAGGATGGTATGGCATATAGTGAAGGATGAAGAGAATCCAGAGAGACGACTATTGTTGCCGGGCAAACTGAATATGGCTCCGGAGATGAGTGGGCTGGCGTTCAGGTTACAAAGCGTGAAGGTGGGGGACGAATTGATTGATAGTGCAGTAGTGAGTTATGAAGATAAGACGATAGAAGAGACGGCGGATGAGATGCTGGCACAGACAATAGAGAGCCTGTCATCAACGAAAAAGAGAACTGCGGAGTGGTTGAAAGATATACTGATAGATGGACCGAGGCTGGCAATGGATATTTTCGAGCAGGCAAAGATCGATGGTATATCCGAGAGTACAGTGAGACGGGCGAAGAAACAGTTGCAAGTTAAAGCAAGAAAAATAGGGGGTGGTCAATGGGAGTGGGGTTTATAGAATGGATAAAGATTATTTGGCTAAGATTAAAGAAGAGGTCTGTAGAGAAATCAATAAAGGGGAGAACTACAGGCTTAACAGAAAAAAATGGCTATGGCAGGAATATAAGATGACCCCAGAAGAATATAATATGATGTCTTTTAAGCAGAAAGGTCGATGTGCTATATGTAGGAAACATTGGACATGGACCGATAGAAGATTAGTTGTAGACCATGACCATAAGACAGGCAAAGTCAGAGGGTTATTGTGTTTTAAGTGTAATATTACTCTTGGAATTATAGAAGGAAAAATAGATATTCTTAAAGACATGGTTGAATATCTAATAATACATCACCCAGAAAATAAGAAATAAGACGGTCAAATCTTCAAGCAAAATACCTTAAAAAACCCTCTTTTTAGCAAGATAACGATACCCCCTCTGCGGTATTGGTGACAACCTTGTCACAAATATAATAGAATTGACAACATTGCCTATATTTGGGGTAGAGGGGGGTATAACTATCAACGATTGGAGCCTAATAATCCACATTTTCGGAAATATTTTTTTGGAAATTGACCCCCTTGATTGCGGAAATAAAGGACTTACGTACTAAATAGGAGTTAGTCCTAACTAAATTGACCATCAAGCGTTTTTAGGCTAAAAACAGGGGTCGTTTAAGGGTAGATTTTTAATACGACCTACCCCTCTGCACTCACCACCACGCTCAGCGAAGGGGGCCGATGGGGTCTATGTGTGATGTCTATATGTTATGTCTTGTTATCTGGAATGTCCTCTTATTAGTCAGTGCCTATCTATTGTGATGTCCCCTGTCTGTTATAGGTCAATAGATATACCCCTGGTAATTATATATCTAACGATTGACGACCCTGCTGGATGTGTCTGGCACTGGCTGGCTATACATGCAGTCGATTTGCTGGTCCGCTGAATTGGCTGGTATTTGTGATTGAGAAACGCCCCAGGATTAACCACGCTGCTTTAACTCGACCGAACCCATACCATAGTACCCCCCAAAACAAAACCCATGAGATTTTATACTACACTCCGTCCAGACTATTATAAATTATTGTTCTACTCTCTCCCCACTCCATACCTATAAAAAAAACCAGCAAGGCACGATGTTCCGTTACCTTACTGGTCTGAAGAAGGATGTGATATCTCTCTACTCTGAAGGACATAGTCTTAATACACAAGTCTTGGAATTACAATCTTTACACTCCTTCTTTCCCTCAACTCGAATGCACTTTGAACCCCGTTTCCATGCCCAGCAACTTCTCGTTTGCCTTCTATCTTCCATTTTTAACTCCTTCTAACTATTTATTATTATAATTCCAGGCGACCAGCAAAGTAAATAAATCAATACATAAGATATTCAGCCTTGCTGGTCAATACTATTATTGTCCAGTCGAGTCTATACTTGTTGTAACTCCGCTACTGTTATCCAGTCCGGTGCGACTATTGCCCGCTTGCTTTTGCCAGTACTGGGCTTTTTACACTTTAAGTCTCTGATGTAAAGTTTTGCGCTACTGTCTATTGACTGTGTAGCAAAACCTCCATCACCACGCCTTAGCAAGGCCAATTCCAGTATGTCAATCATCTGGTCTGTATTATCAAGCTGCAAACAACTGGTATCTACATAGGCTAACATTTGGCCATGTATAGACTTGATCGCTTCGACAACCTCAGCCATTGATGCCTTGTAATGTCTTGACAGTTCAGCCAAAACAAAATACCGTCCAGTTGCTTCGCTGTTTACTTCACTTAGTAGCGGTAGTCTGTTTGTCAGTTTGTTACCACGCTTAATAGGTGTTATAAATAGACTATGAGCACCAGCCACAAGAGCTTTGACGATAGCCAATACTTTTGGGCTGTGTTCTATACTGCTCTTTTTATTTTCTATCTTACTATCCATCGTTACAACTCCAATTCATTTACTCTTAATATTTACTTATCAGCGAACCAGTTTTACGTCTTATCTTATACCCATTGGCACGACCTCGATATAACAACAATATAACAACAATGCCAATAGTCTATATTGTGTCGATATACCTGTCAAGTATAAAATAAGTTTTTTATATATTTTTTTTGGGTATGCTTTTCAGGCTTGTTTTTGTCTATATATTGTCTATATAGCGTCTATACTATCTACTCTATATCCACTCTATTTTATTGTCTACATTATGACTCTTCTTTACATATTATGTCCTCTATCTACCCTTAGCCTTGTCTCACCATGAATTACCACTCGTCCCCTGTAGGTCTGCCTTCTCACCTTCCCTCAGTACCTCACTACCCCTACTCTTCTTCGTTATAAGCATCCTGTTTCGATACACTTACAGGTACTTCTACTAAAGGCCAACCATCCTTATTTTTTAAGGTATAACTCTCGACAAACCTCGAAAGGTGTCTTCCCACCTCCTTCTCAGTAATACCACTATTCCGCAAGTCTATATAGTGCTGTCCTATATCATATACGCTAAGCATACTCATACTACACCTTACCTTTCCACCCCCCTATAAATTACCATATCTGTAGACAATTAGCATCAGTACAGTCATCTACCCCACAAACAGGGACTATCCATCTCCTTTTCACTATACTATCATCCGCCCGTGCCCTCTTCTTTTCCCCCTCTGACATTACCGGAGTCTTACCCACTATCCTCTCTGGCTGCTCCTTCAACGGTTTCACCCCTCCTCCTCCTAAACTCTGCCGTAAATCCTCTCCACTCTTCTGTCCATCAGTAGCTTCCCTCATCGCCATCAAACCTCCTTCACTCGCAACACCATATACTCCTTTATACGCTAACTCCCAAATCCTATATCTACTAAGGGGATTCCCTCCCCTTTCAATACTCCTATCGTTCTTATGCTTGACCATCCGATAGGCGTATACACTACTATCGCTAGTTCCTAATCCTCTCCTTTCCAGCTCATCTTTAATATCCTTCAACCCAGGATACCCCTCTCCTTTCACGGGTACTTGTATACCCATATTCCCTTTATACTGTGGAAGCCTGGTCTGCCACCACCAAGTCCCACTCTTCTTACCGTGATATACTGTTTGCCATATCATACTTCTATATCCATTATAGACACAGAGTGCTCCCATTTCCTGACCTATCACCTTTATAAGAGTAGCCACATATACATCCCCCCCCACCTTATTGTACTGCTGCATGGCACTCTTTATCCTCTTCAACCTAAACCTGAATGAGCCCTTTGGTACATATACCTCCATCTCCCCACACCTATTACCTTCATTTGCAATCAAAACCTCCTGTATTCTCTTAGCCCGTCTTGGCTGGTTCGGCAACCCAGAATGTAGCCTTCCATCAACATATAACTTCCCTATCGCATACTCTGGGTAATCTGCGTTTCCATGCTGTCCCCCAAAACAGAAGCCAAGGCCGCCCCCATTCCATCCTGGCATTTGACTGTGCATTCCTCCTGCTTCCACTATATGAGGCCACAATACTATATCTTTCTCCCATAACCATATCATACTGTCCCACTCTTTATCTGGAACCACTATTACTCCTCTATTACTATGTATAAATACATTCCACCCCCATGTAGAGGGTAGTCCTAGGGCACTCGCCCCTATTATTCTAATAATACCCCCTCCACCAATGTATGCATTGCTCCAAGTATTTGATACTATTGATGGTCCAAACTCCATATACCTATATGCCTTATCTATGTATAAAGTCCTTCCTCTTCCTACTCGAAATACAAGTACCTGCTGTGCCCTCCCACTCGATAATTTTATCCTCTCTCTATTCACGCTATTCCCGTTCTCATCTATGTTTGCACCTCCTATATCGAGGCCATCTGCTGTGATATCCCCTTCTATCCTGCTCATTACCTTGGCAGCCTCTTTCCAATATGTTACTCTATGCTCCTCCCTTGAAGGAAATCTCATGTTTATATCTCCAATAGAGGTAATACCTCCACCACTCGTGGTTATCCCCTGTAGGGTATGGGTATCGTGTCTCTTCTTTTTGTCTGGTAGTTTATTTATTATACCAACTATATTCTCAATACCCTGACCAGGAACTATGTCTGGATGCTTCATTACCCGTGTTGCTAATGCCATTATTGTAGTCATTACGTCTACTGTCTGTAATACACCGATTCTCCCACTCATAAGATGTTTAGCTACTTTCTTACATTCCTTTTTAGTCATATATCTCAATATATTCCTATCGTCGTTACCCCATTTGTCTACAGTACTTAGTACTTCCATTCTTCTTCTAAGCCCCAAACTATTCAATACTACCTTTACCAGCCAATACCCTCTTGAGATGGGATCTGTTATTAGTGACTCCTCTTCCACAGTCATATCTCTACAAACAAGGGATGGTATTGTAGTTCTTGGTATTCTATCTATAACTCCCTTTCCCCGGGGTGGTACTACAAGACTGACGATTGCTTTCTTGTCCATCGCTTCTACAACTCTCTCCCACCAACTCTGGCCATACTTATTAAACCCCTCTATTAAAACTCTTCCTGGAGCTCCCTTTTCTTGTAGAGCATAAAACATCTCTTTGTATCTTGTTACAGCACCGTAACCATATATGTCCCTGCTATTTCCCCCCCCCGACATACGGTCGTATAGCTGTATATAGCCCTCATAGAAACGTCCTGTCCTTACACCCAGAGCTTTCTCAATCTCCTCGACACTCATATCGTTCCCATAATCTCTTATATATTCTTCCAGTTCTTCTTTCAAGTTCATAATCTGTAACTCCTTCCTTCTAACAACCATTACCAATTAACTCCATCTCTATAAAGAACATCTGGTTCTTTACATACTCTATAGCACCCCTTACTGCCCCACTACAACCTTTCTTCTTATCCAGTATCGTAACAACATACTCAAGTGTCTGCCAAGCTGTCACCATCCTTTCTACCTCGCTTGCAAGCACTTCTCTTACCTTATGCTGTGGGCGTGGTAGACTTCTGTCTATTAGCTCATTCATTATCTCAACTATAGCTAGGTTCGAGAACTCCCCTATCTCACCTATCTTTGGTACTTCTCTCTTATAGTCAGGCTTGGGGCTATATATCTCTACAAGGTCATGCAGTCCTTCACTCCACCTGTATGATGTTCCACCTACTGTTATTATCTCACCCACCTTGGATTCCCCTATCCTATTATTGAGCCCCTGATTGAACCCGAAGTTCTGCTGGTATCCTGTTGCCTTCCTAACAGGCTCTGTTATCATTTTCTTTATTGTCTTTCCCCCTGTTTCACTAATCAGTGTTCCGCACGTCCCACTCATCTTCAGCGTACCCTCCCACAACTTAGGTATATGCCAAGCTGCCTCCTTGCTCATACCCATCCTCCAACTCTCTCCTCCTAAACTATAATACCCCGCTACATATCCAGTCTTACTTGCTATAAGATGTATCCCACCAAGGTCATTCCATAACTGCCTCTCATCTATACCCGAACAACTCGGCACTCCTCCCCCAGGATGTGTATGAATTGTCCCTACCATACGGTATCCTCTCTTGGAAAGAAGTGCTACTGCTGGCCCAAAGTTATCTACATCTACCCCACAGGCTGTACACTCCTGCTGTGGCACTACTGCTAACCATAAAGGTCTGTCCCCTGTAGGTTCTCCTATTCTTAGTTTCCCATATATACATAATGCCTCTGTACTATATGCAGCTAATCTCTCTGCCCATGCTATTATATATCTCCTCCCTACTTTCCATACAAGGTCTGGCTCACATAGCAGTTGAGCCTTTGTCTTATACCCTTTCTGGTCTCCTGTCAATTGCAGCAGTAAATCCCTGTCTCTCAGAGGCACAAATGCCTGTCCCCCGTATGCAATTGGTTTATGCCATATCTTTCCATCTGAGCTTATCTCCGCTTTCTCCCCACCCCTAAACTCCAACTGCAAAGGATCAAACTCTACTGGTATTGCCTTCTCTTTAGGCTCATCTTCCTTAACCTTCCCACTCTTAATCGCTACATCAAGATGCTTCTGGGACATTCTTAACGCCTCCAACTCTGTCTGTACCTCTCTCTGTGCCGGTGTCCTCATATTCCTTTGTCTTCTTGCCCTCTCTATCTCTAATTTGGTTTCGGCGGATGTCCTCCTATTCCCCCTTCCCTTCTCTATCTTTTCTACTTCTGTATAGACTGCTGGATACTCCTTTGATACCTTAACCCCTTTCAGTATCCTTAGCCCACACTGTTTGGGGTCCCACACCTTCCAGACACCCCCTACCTTGAATGGTGTGTATACCTTCTCTTCTACTTTTGCCGTTATTCGTGTATCCATATCTATCCCTTTCCAGCATTAGTTATCACTAATTACTTAAATACTCTCTTAACCTCTCTAAACTATTCCGTATACTGTTCCTATAATGCATAAAGTTACCGATTGTCATCCTCTCTATTATCCTCATTGTATATAATAATATCCTTAGTGCATCTTTCTTATTCTTGATACTCATGATATAACTACCTGCCTTTCTAATAAGGTGAAAGTATCACCCCTTCTTTTGTTTTCCTCACTGATTCACAATCTGCATCTTGGTATCCCATACACCCTGTCAACTCCGAACCCATTATAGCTTCCCCAGCATTACCTAGTTCCACTATCCCCTCCGGTATATATTTCTGTAACTCCTCTATAACTTCTCCTATTGTCATCGCCATAATTATTTACCTCTCTTTTCTAGGTTAGCCCACACCTTAGTATATCTCTTACTTAATGGAATTTCCCATTTACCTTTTTTGTTTAGTTCTGTCTGTTCTACTATATTTACCCACTGTACCTCTCCCACCATACCCTCTACTACCATCATCTCTGCCAAGTCCCATACACACAGTGCCGTCAACTGGTTGCTTGTCATGCTCTGCTCTACCTCACCTACAGGGGACTCTAATCCACCACAGGGCTGTGGGTGTGCCAACTCTTGTCTTTCCTTCTCCGCCTCTCTCGCTATGTCTGGGTGTCTCACATTCCAGTCTCCCTCACATACTGTTATTACTCTACCTACATTCTTCTGGCTCATAGAGTTTTGTCGATGATGTACACATCCATAGGCATATCCTCTCTCCAAGCTGTTGCCTGCTGTTATCTCTATTACCTCAACCCCAGGATGTGTTATCGAAGCCAGTTCTCTACATCCCTCATGTACATTCACCCTGCACAGGTGATTATCTGGGGTACTTATTACTATTATCCTACCTACAACTTCTTTTGGTTTGTTATCGAATCCTTTATCACGTCCACAATATTCTTTTACTACATCTACCCATCTCTTTGCTGTCTCCATACTAGCTATATGTGGTAGACCTATTACATCTTTAATACCCAGAGCAAAAAGAGCCATCCCTGCTACTCTTACTTTAGGTTGCCCTATACCTGTACCCCACTGTCGGGCTGCGTTCTTCTCCTCTACCTTATCGGGGTCTATCAATACTACCTCTGTATCACCTCTCCTGTGGCAGAAGGTAGCCATCCTACTCAGTCCGTGGTAGAATATACCACCTGTCCCTACACATACTAATAATGTTTTCATAATACTCTTACCTCTCTTTCTATAATGTCAAGACTATCCATAGACTTATTCATACAGTATACCATGCCTTTTGTACTTCCCAACTTAGCCATGCACCATGTTAATGTCATCCATACCCATATCATAATACTACCTACCTTTCTTTCTACTCTTATCTTAATTGCCTTCCATCTTTCTTATTATAGCTCTTAGTAGAGCATTCTCTTTCGTTAGGCATATCGCACACCTTACTACTGCTACTAACTCCATACCACATACACCTGGTGCTTCTCTAATCTTTGAGGCAGGAAACCACTTGTTACCTATATCACGGATGTCGGCCTCCTCCAGTATCTCACCCATCTCGTCTGTTATCTGGTCTAATACACTCTTTGTCTCTCCCTTTGTTTCTTCCTTTGTCTTTTCCATTTTATCTATCCTTTACTCTAGTCTCCAATCACACCTATTGCAAACTTGACTGCTGCAATTAAAAAGAATGTCCCTACTAACTGCCAGTTTACTATATTAGGTACTGACTCTACCATTATAAGACAGACCCCTATACTTCCATATATAAGAGTACCTGCCAGATTACATAATGTCTTTATATCTCTAAGCATCTCTCTACCCTTTCATATTATTATTACATATCACTACTCACTATACTCGGCAAGGGTTGATTGGGATAGGACTTCACTATTCCTGTCAACTTGCCCATTACTATCAAGTCCCTTTCGGCTTTCACCTACTTTCGCTGTCAACCCTTTATATTTGCCGAGTATAATCTACTCTACCCTACAACGAAGCCACGGATGTTTCTATAGCCCTGCTTTGACGCTCTTGGGTATTGCCTCTACCCTATCGTTAGCCCGTAGCTCTGCGTCTCTGTGTGACTCTAGCCCGTTGAGGATAGCTGTCTGATTGCTAGGGACAAGCGAGGATATTCTATCGCCTTCCTTTACGTCCCTTGTCGTCTCGACTCTATCACTATTCACAAACGTGATAGTAATCTTCTTACCATTTGCCATGTCTTACCTACCTTTCTTT
>SDBT01015116.1_pt1 | contig 12282 bp, 10 predicted proteins | sample 2277101 | NCBI WGS metagenome assembly SDBT01 (sample SAMN10404973, study PRJNA504765) | marine sediment metagenome | isolation source: marine sediment core GS10_PC15, 103 cmbsf | place: Arctic Ocean: Southern Knipovich Ridge | collected 2010
ACGCCCTTGCCCTGATCACATTCGCTTTAAACACCTCTCCTTCAGGAGGAATCCCGTCCGGCAACCAACGATATGGATCCTTATTGGTACGGATCTCCGAATACACATTGGGCTCACCACTCCTGTTGACAATGGGAATTGGTTCAGTATATATGGAAGAAGATGCGGTGGGTTCATCCCCGTTCGTAGTGAATCTGATAACCGCCAGTGTATCTTCAGTTGATATTTCCAACATCTGCTCTTCGGTATAGAATCCAGCTTGAAGGGAAAACCCGGGAACACTATTCTTCAGGTAGAGATCGCCTGTATTTGACAGGCCGGGCGTTGGGATAATAAAACTATACCCTTCAACTCCGCCATCCGGTTGAAAACCAAAGGAGATATTCTGGTTTTGATTCTTAAAAACAATCGAATCGATGACCACTACCTGCGAAAGCAGTGGGGTTGCACTCAGAATCAGTGAGATGAGGCTTGTATAAAACAGTATTCCAGTTTTCGACATTCAGCTAGAATTCAGGTAATTTAATTACAATTTTTATGCTACCCACAACGTAGTAATATATTGAAAATTTCTTGCTTTTGACTACTCTTAAAAGTGATTCATTCTTGTTTGAGATCAGTCCCCTGAATTTAAAGGCACGGTATTAAAAGCCGTTTTGAATAAGTAGGGTACAAAACCCTCAGAATGCTTTGATGTGTTGACCCACGGTTATTACTCCTCAATCATGGCTTGGTAATCAGGATCTTCCTTTATCTTGGTAATCAGGTATTCTTTACAGTAATGGCGTCGTTTGCGGACGTAACCCTCACTGCGAAATCCAAGTTGTCTGGCGATCTCCTTTGAGGTAATATCCTGTGCAGTCAAACGGAGGATATTCTGACAATCCTCTGGAATTTTCAAAAGAGTACGCTGATAAATAGCCATCCTAAGGTCCTTATCCTCAACAGGTGAGGGAGGCTCGAATTCAATCCTCTCTTCATGGTCTCTGTTCAATGGGTCAATCTCAATCTTCCTGATATTGCGCAATTGCTTAAGCCAGAGTAAACGGGAAACAGAGTAGATATAAGTATTAAATGCGGAGGTAAGTTCGAATTCCTGCGCATCTCGCAGTTTTTTGAATATAATGATCAGGGCCTCTTGAAAAATATCCTCGGCGTCAAAATCAGAACCGGCATTACTAAGGATCAATTGCTTTACCGGATTAAAAGAATTCTTATATATATATTGCAGAACACGATTATCCCGTTTTCTGAGCCCGGTAATTATTTCTTCATCCGACAGCTTTTTCACTGGAAGAGGGTTGCATTTTGCTGAACCACAAATATAAACATTAAGTGATTCTCCGATATGCTTACGTAATAAAAAATGAAAGGTTCTATTGGCCTGTGTACCGAACGATCATCTGGTGCAGAGCCTTATTACATACCGGACAGAAAACGGCCTCATTGGTGTGCATCCTGCAATCGATCATGGGACGGTAAACACCCTTTGAAACATATCCCCCTCCTTCATACACACCAACTGTTTCCTGGTATTCATTTTCTGGTGGGGTAGGCACCGGAGTTGCCTCAGAGAGCATATCCTCCCACTTAGATTCAAAATCCACCAGCGTGGTAAGATTGGGGTTCCAGGGTTCCACCTCCAGGTTAAAGAAGTCATTATAGGCTACAGCAGAATTAAAGTACTCATCTGCAAGCCCGCCAAAAGAATGCCCAAATTCATGGATCACCACCGCCCGTGATACCTCATTATCGGCCGCCGAAATTGCATACATATTATACATTCCTCCCCCTCCATACTTATCTGTATTTACGAGGATGTAAATTTGATCATAGTGGGCATTGGAGGCCACATCGCACACCGATTTATAATCCAGGGTGGTCATATACCGTTCAATCCCGAATGTATAGAAATTAGAATTCATTACCGTATTTTTCCATATCCCCTCTCCGGGAATATCAGTGCCGGAATCTTTACTGTACGACTTTACAGCCCTGATATTGAAGAAAATACGGTTGCTCTTAAACGGTTCTTCAGAGAAAATATACCCTGATGAGCGCTTCGCATCATTGATGAATTTATCCATCTCATCGGCGGAATAACCTTCCGCCAAAAATAGAATATCAACTTTCTCTTCGGGAGATCCATTGATCTCAATATCAAGGGATTCAAATACCAGATGGTTTCCAGGATCTGTGTAAATGGATTCCGGATCGAGCGTCTCAGACCAATTTCGCATAAAAACCCCTTCATCATTCCTGTCATAGATTTCAACAACCACTTTGGCTTTAGGCCAGGGGAACCTGATCACATGGTTGAAGGCCCTGTTTAATGTCTCGGCCTCTGAGGTAGTCTGCCACTCCCTGAAAAGGGTGCAATAGGTGTGACTAAAAAGGAGCATGCCACTTTCTGCATCCTTCACCTGAAATTTATGGTCACCATAATCGAAAGGATCGATCAATATGGTTTGGGATCCACTGTAGTATTGCTCCCTTTTTATCCCCGATAAGGCATAGGAGGTTTCGTCTGCCGTCCCAGTAAAAACCAAGTCCACACGCATCACTCCTTCATCGAACCATTGGTTAAAAGATTGAGCTTTTGCCGGGTGGAATGCTGATAGCAAATAAAAACTGAGTAAAATAAAGATGAGGTGCTTCATATTTGTCCTTTTGATGCGTAAAATTAATATAAATACGCCATAGCACCTTCCTGGAACAGGCAATTAGATAATTTTTTAAAGCAAAGTTTTGATGGTGGTCGTAGCAGGTTAAGGTTAGAGCTAAAAATTTAATATCCAAATAAATATGTAAATCACAACCATTTCTTTCTTCGAAAATAAATCATTAATACAAACACAATACCTATCACAACAATCCAAAATATAAGATAACTATACCTGTATTGAAGTTCTGGGAAATGCTCAAAATTCATCCCGTAAATTCCTGCAATAAAAGTTAATGGGATAAATATGGATGCAAATATGGTAAGGAACCTCATAACCTCATTATTGCGATTGTTTATGTTTGTACTATAGATATTCAGATGATCAGTAAGCATTCCGCTGTAAAGCTCTATGGCATCAGTGGCTTCAAGGAGCAGATCGTCCAGGTCTTTTATGAAATGCCTGTACTTGTCCTGTATCAATGAGTTTTCCCATTTTAATAGATGCCACATAAGTTCCTTTACAGGTCGAACAGCTTTTCTCAGATAAGAAATTTCTATTTTCAATGTATAGATCTCTTCAATTAGGGGTCTATTGGGATGACTGAAAAGCTTCTCCTCTAACTCCTCAATTTGCACGCCTAAAGTTTCGATAATGACCATATAATTTTCCACAACTGTATCGAGTAGTGTATATGCCAGGTAATCAGAATCATTGAGTCTATTCCTCTGTTTGGCATTTCGTATCCTGTCCCGGACCGATTTGAATACCTCCCCTGACTGTTCCTGAAAAGTGATGACAAAATGCGGGCCCAATATGAGCGTGAATTGATCTGCGGTTACTCTCTTTATAGCCTTGTCGTATGTCAACATCTTAAGTATGAAGGCATCAAAATTTTCTCCATCTTCATATTTAGGTCGTTGGTCTGTGTTTAAAATATCCTTGAGAAGTAGAGGAGGGAGCCCAAACTTATCTCCAATCTGCTTCATAACCCCCATATCATGTATCCCATTTATGTTTATCCAGGATACAAGATCAGTTCCAGCAGTCAAGTCTATCTCATCAATTGATAACAACTCCTTTTCTCTGAGACCATCCTCATTATATTGAATCAGGTGCATGGCCGGACGTTCCATCTTCTGTTTTCCAATAAAAATTAGGGAGCCCGGGGATTGCCCATTTCTTTCAATCCTGTCTTTCAGAAAGCGTGCCATGATTATTGATGTGATATTCCTTTTGTGAAGCTATTCGGGCAACCCAAAAGCGAAAAAGAGCTCACCGGGATAGTTTTCATACACGCCTTGCAGCAATACTCCGCCCTTCTGATGTTTAATGGCCTTTCTCAGGTCATCGACCGAAGTCACCTCCTCATTATTGACCCCCGTAATAATGAACCCTTCTTTAATATCGGTTTGATTCTTCAGTAGTCCCCCGTACAATTTATTTACAACAACACCGCCTTCAACACCCAATTGATTGGCTTTCCCGGAATCCAGGGTTTCAAAAGAGGCACCCAGGATATCGAGGATGTCATCCTGATCTTCTGTAATCAATTTTCGGGTTCCATTCTGGTTAGCGAGGGTAACGTTATAGAACAACTCTTTTCCATTCCTGTTTATCGTCACACCAACCTGGTCTCCAGGCCTGTGACTGCCTATCTGCTCAAGCAGGTCGGCGGACTTCAGGATGGATGTTTCCCCAAGCTTCACAATGACATCTCCGGCTTTCACACCTGCAGCACCTGCAGCACTTTTTACAGTGACACTGTCCACAAAAGCACCTTCGCTGATTTTCAAATGCCGGTCATCTATCAGATTTTTGTCAATATTCCGAATCATAATTCCCAGGTAGGCCCGCTGTACCACACCATATTTCATGAAATCCTCCACTACCTTGTTTACAATATTTGCAGGTATCGCGAAACCATATCCGGTGTATGAACCTGTCGGGCTTGCAATAGCGGTATTGATCCCAATAAGTTCACCCCTGAGGTTTACCAGCGCACCTCCACTGTTACCCGGATTAATGGCGGCATCCGTCTGGATAAATGCCTCAATAGCCGATTTGTCATCGATGATGTTAATATTCCTCCCTTTTGCACTGACTATTCCGGCCGTTACAGTTGCCTTCAGGTTAAACGGATTGCCAATAGCCAACACCCATTCACCTACTTCAACCTGGTCCGAATTACCAAATGCTAGTGCAGGTAAACCATTCTTTTTAATTTGAAGCAATGCCAGATCAGTGGAAGGATCCTTACCTACCACCCTGGCTTTGAAACTTTTGTTGTTATGCAATGTGACTTCTATCTCATCTGCCTGATCGATGACGTGATTGTTTGTAACGATGTACCCATTACCAGCGATAATTATCCCAGATCCGGTACTGGTCTGTTTTAATGGTTCAGGGACTGAACGGTGCGGATTCTGCTGTTGCGGATCTCCGTAGAAAAACCTAAAGAAATCACCCCCAAACATGTCACCCAATGGACTTCTTTCATTGAACATGGAATTGTTCCCCGACTGAATACTACGGGTGGAAGAGATGTGGACTACCGAACTCATCACTTCCTTTGATACTCCTGTAAAGTCAAGGGGGGCAGATTCACCGTTCTCCTTAACGGTGTAGGATGTTTTGTGGACCGGTACAGATTCCTTGCTATTATAAGAAATAGGTACATTTCGTTGATTGAGTCCGGTTAATAGAAAAACCGCAATCGTAAGGCCGCTTCCCAGCATGGAAGGGATCAGCATTTTTATTAATTTTTTCATCTGCTTAAAATTTTATAAATATTTGAAAATTGAATAATTAAAAATTTGAAAGCAGATGCAACCGCTCCGCTCTCACATATTCTTTTTTAATCCTATCCTTTTGTGATATTTATGATTAATAAAGAACATGTTCGTTTCATTTTATGTTCCTCCTTTATGATCTAATTGTATTTCATACTTTGTTTGTTTATCCCATGAAAACTTAGGATTACCTTAAGAAGTCCACCTTTAATCATCTGACAAGAAAGCATGCTATACCTGAAACGGGAATTCAGCTGAACTTCTGAGAAGCCGATTTCCACTCTCCCCTTCTCATAGTCAGAAAGGGTCTCTCTCTTAATTAAATGCGTTCTGAACGGTTTCCGACTGTCCAATTGACGAAGGCCTTCAATGATCAGGCTATTTTCCTGAATGAATGCCTTTACTTCTGTGGTCAACTGAGGATCGCACTCCAGAAATATGACCAACTGTTTTCTTGGGTAATCTTCAATGTATTCGATGCTATCTAACTTCAGATCGTTACGAGATTTTATGACATGACTATTATTAAAATCGAACAGTCCGCGATGATATGATGAATTAATATTCATGATCCTGATATTTATAAATGTTGTTTCAATTCATTGCTAATTCATACAGGGACAAATTTATATGTAGTGGGAGGGGATGGCTAGGAAAAACCGTTAAAAAAGCTTAATGCTCTGTTAAAAAAAGATAAATGTAGAATATGAAAATCAGTATCTTGTGTCGGAAATTGTTGCAAGTACAAGGACTTTGCCTTGTTGTATTTAAATTTTAGCAAAAAAACCTCAAAAATATACCCCAATGATTGAAAGATGGATTACATGGTACCAGGAACTGCTTGCCGGGGCCGGATTGTCAGAAACCCTGCTCATTGTCATTGAGAATACAACCATCATTATCGTGACAGTCGCACTGGCCATCCTGGCCAATTTCCTTATCAAACGAATCATTATTACCACCATTACAAGGATTGCACGAAAATCGAAGAATGACTGGGATGATATTTTTGTAAAACGGAAGATATTTAACAGACTGGCCCATCTGGCACCGGCCATTATTGTCTTATATGCCCTTCAATATATTTTTGATGCACCCGGACTGGTTTCATTCCTGGAAACCCTGATAAAAGCATATATGGTCGTGGTGGTTCTGCTGATGATTGATTCGGTTATAAATGCGCTTCACGAAATTTACATGACGCTCCCTATTGCAAAGGGCAGAAATATTAAAGGGTATGTCCAGGTGGTTAAGATCATCTTCTACTTCTTTGCCATTATCCTTATCATATCGATTTTCAGCGGTGAAGCCCCTAAGGCTCTCATGGCAAGTTTGGGTGCCCTGGCTGCGGTTCTTATACTGGTATTCAGAGATACCCTTCTGGGTTTTGTAGCAAGCATCCAACTCTCTGCCAACAAGATGGTTAATGTGGGTGACTGGATATCCATGCCCAAATACGGTGCCGACGGAGATGTGATTGATATCAGTCTGAATACAGTAAAGGTTCAGAATTGGGACAAAACCATTGCCACCATTCCCACCTACGCCCTGGTTTCTGAAGCCTTTAACAACTGGAAAGGAATGGAAGAATCTGGTGGCAGAAGGATCAAGCGCTCCATCAACATTGATATGAAGAGTGTAACATTTCTTGATGAAGTACAAATCGAAAAGTTAAGGAAGTTTCACTTACTAAAGGACTACATATCTGGCAAAGAAAAAGAGATTTCAGAATTCAACAAGTCGCTTAACCTGGATGAAGACACGGTAACCAATGGAAGGAAGATGACCAACCTGGGTACATTCCGAAAATACCTGGAAAACTACCTTCATAGCCATCCTAAAATCCACCAGAATATGACCTTTTTGGTTAGACATTTACAACCCACGGAAACCGGACTCCCAATGGAAATCTATGTATTCAGCAATGACCAGGAATGGGCCAAATATGAAGCCATTCAGTCAGATATATTCGACCACATCCTGGCCATTATGCCTGAGTTCGGTCTGCACGTCTTCCAGAATCCCACCGGCGAAGACTTTCAGAAACTAGTAAATGCATAAATGAAAGTATTTTATAGCATAAATGTTTAAAATCACATCAACATATGTGATGTTCTTTCAAATTGTAATTACTTTAGCTGAATCATTAATAATTACTCAGGTAAAACTTGAAATATGGAAGATTCCCATCAAATTGACTCGCTGGATAGAAAAATACTCTCGCTGATCACCAAAAATGCACGCATCCCTTACCTGGAGGTTGCCAGAGAATGTAAGGTTTCAGGAGCTGCCATTCACCAGCGCATTCAGCGTCTTACAAAGATGGGAGTGATTACAGGTTCTGAATTCATCATCAGTCCCAAAAAGATTGGCTTTGCCACATGTGCTTATGTAGGTATTTTCCTTGACAGTGCCCACCTGTATCCAGAGGTGGTTTTACAATTACAAGAAATTCCCGAGATCACCCAGTGTCACTATATTACCGGAGGGTACTCCATCTTTATTAAGATCTATACCAGGGACAATGAGGACCTGAAACATGTATTGGTGGATAAGGTACAGGCAATTTCAGGAATTTCCCGCACGGAGACCTTTATTTCATTGGAAGAGAGTTTTAACAGGCAGTTACCCCTTGAGTAACTTCATTTACTTCGCTGACGGAGAGCCTCAAAAAGCATAACTCCTGCTGCAACGGAAACATTCAGCGAAGCTATGGTCCCCTTCATAGGGATGGAAACCCAGTGATCAGCATCTTTTAGTAGTGAGACAGAGATGCCCCTCTCCTCAGATCCAAGGATGATTCCTATCGGTCCCGACATATCCGTTTCATACATTGTATCTGTGGCCTTCTCCGTAGCAGCAAACAACCTGAGACCACTCTCTTGAAGAAACTTAGCAACACTACCCAGGTCTCTGTGCCGACAGACCGGGATCCTGTGAAGGGCTCCTGCCGATGTCTTAATGGCATCGGCATTAATGGCCGCACTTCCCGAAAATGGGATAACAATCGCATGCACCCCTGCGCATTCAGCACTTCTGGCAATGGCTCCAAAATTACGCACATCTGACACTTCATCCAGCAAAAGAATCAGGGGATCGTCGCCAGACTCATATACAGTCGGTAATACACCAGTGATATCGCTGTAGGTAATCTCTGACAACCAGGCAATGACCCCTTGATGGTTTTTTCCGGTAAGGCGGTTCAATTTCTCTACTGGAACCAGTTGAGTTGGGATATCCCACTTACTTAGCTCCTCTATCAATTTTTTCATCAGATCTGAACCGGTACCTCTCCTTATCAGAACCTTTTCCAGATCCTTTCCAGCCTTGAGAGCTTCCAGAACAGCATGTATGCCAAAAATGAATCTGTCGTTTTTCGTCATCAAGACCCAATTGAATAAACTTTCCCATTTTTCCAGGAACGAACCGCCTCATTCCAATACATTTGCGACTCGGTAGTTTTAACCCAGATCATATGTTGGTGAGAGTATACGTTGGGCTGGCGGTCGAATCGGAATTCCACTACTTTACTCTTCCTCCGGACGAAATAGTACCAGCTCTCACCATTTCCAGTCATTTGTATTCTGCTGGGTGGACCAAAAAGAATGAAGATCATTCCCTGATCTGTTTTCCATCCTTCTTTATTGGAGGTGAAATAAAGGTTAGAGTACACTACCCGATTGTAGTAGATACGGATCAATTCCCTGGATTTCTCCACGTTTTTTCCAATTCTTAGCCAGTAATTATCCACAGCCAGTTTGCGATTGGATTCCTTTCTCAGATCTCTGTACTCAGCCAGGGTGGACAGGTAGAAAAGAGGCTCCATCAGTTCGACCGGGGTTTTTACCTCCGGAAATGAACCTCCAAAATTAAACAGCGTCAATCCTTCCTCCTTCTTCTCATCAACTCGAACAAAATACATTCCCTTCTGCTTAAGGTCATAATTGATGGTATCCATATGCGGAAATACGAAAGTGGTATCGGGCGAATAGTTCAAAGTATAATCGGCTGAGGCTGTTATGGGTGGGCGAGGTAATTCACTCTCAATTTTGAAATACTCCACATAAATGGAGTCTGCAGATGAATCCCGATAGCGTACATTGAATTTTTCTCCAGGAAGAAAAAACCGCATGAATTTGGGATACCCTGAGAATTGAGAAACCACTTTGAAATTTTGGGCCCCATAAGGATTGGATTTATCCACATACATATATTCAAGACCAATGCTGCCCCGATTCAGATCCTGGGCCTGAAGGCGTACCAGGTAACGCATGCCCTCCTTCAATGGAATTGATAGTGTAGCAAAAAATGCAGGTCTCTTTTCATCCACAGCACCAAGCTTATAGGTCACCGAAGCTGAATCCACAACAGCTCCGTAAAGACTTCCCACGTCCAATTGGATCAGTTTATATTTGAGGGATAGCAATGCCCTGTATTCAGACTCTTCGTTGGTCTGGTTAAATCTGAACTCCGAAGGGTAAGCCCGGATGTATAGTACGGAATAACTGTCGCTTTCGTGGAAAATGGAATAGTCGGGATGCAGTGACAGTCGACTGGGATTGTAAACAGAGGCAAGGAATTCGGGAGATTCCTCTTTAGCTGTCTGCTCGGTGGTAGCACAACCGCTCATAAAAACGATCAGCATCCAGCTTAATAAACTCTTCAATCGGCTCCTTCCCATGCTCTTAAAATTAACTATTTTCTTTTTGCTGACATCTTTTCCTGCAAAAGAGTCTGTTTCTCCCATGAAAAAAGGGTCTCATCGTGTCTTGTTTTAAGCCGTTCATAATCCTCGTAAACCTGCATCCCTGTAATATTATCAGGATTCATAAGCATCTTGTCCATTTTCGAAAGTTCCCCTTCGATCTGCTCAATTTCGTGTTCCAAAGACTTAATCCGGTTTGCGACCTTCCTGATTTTCTTCTCAAGTACCTTCTTCTCCGCATATTGAACCTTGTTGGATGGCTTTTCATCTCCCTGATCCAAAACTTTATCTCTTTTTTTTTCCCCAGTAGGCGTAGATTTTTTTTCCCCCTCATTCCGTACCTCCTTTTGTCCCTCCTTCCGTACCTCCGAATGAACAGATTTACCCTTTCTTTCAATCTCCTGAAGGGATGAAAGTTTCTTTCGTTGCAAAAAATCGAAAATGCCTCCCAGATGTTCCTTCACCTTATGGTGCCTGAACTCAAACACCTTGTCAACTAAGCCATCCAAAAAACCTCTGTCATGAGAAACCACAATAAGTGTACCATCAAAGGCCAATAGCGCATTTTTTAAGATATCTTTTGAACGCATGTCCAGATGATTGGTTGGCTCATCCAGGATCAACAGATTAAATGGTTGAAGCAACATACACGCCATGGCAAGCCGGGATCTCTCCCCACCCGAGAGCACCTTTACCTTTTTGTCCACATCCTCACCCCTGAACAGAAAAGCACCCAGAATATCCCGGATCTTAGTTCGGATATCTCCCACAGCTACACGATCAACCGTTTCCAAAACGGTCAGATTTCCATTCATAATCTCATCCTGGTTCTGTGCAAAATAACCAAGCTCCACATTATGACCCATTTTCAACCGCCCTGTAAAATCCAAATCATCCACTAAAATCCTTGAAAGTGTAGTTTTACCCTCTCCGTTCCGCCCCACAAACGCAACCTTTTCGCCCCTTTCAATTACCAGGTTAACTCCATCCAGAACCCTATGATTTCCGAAGCTTTTTTCAAGATCAATTGCCTCAACGACGATGGTTCCTGATCTTTTGGAATGGGGGAATTTCAGGTTCATCACCAGGTCATCCTCCTTTTCCACCTCAATGCGGTCCAGTTTATCTAACTGTTTGATCCTGGATTGTACCTGAACAGCTTTGGTAGCTTTGTACCTGAACCTGTTGATGAATTGCTCTGTATCCTGAATCCATTTCTGCTGGTTATCATACGCAGCATGCTGGACAGTAATCCGTTCCTTTTTCAACTCCACATACCTGGAATAGGAGACCCGGTAATCATAAAGTTTGCCAAGTGATATTTCAACAGTCCGGTTGGTCACCTTGTCAAGGAAAATTCTATCGTGAGAGATGATCAGGACTCCACCCGGATAGCTGCTCAGGAACCCCTCCAACCACTGGATCGATTCAATATCAAGATGATTGGTAGGCTCATCCAGAAGAATATAATCGGGCCGGCGCAGCAGTATCTTTGCCAATTCAACCCGCATTCTCCAACCGCCACTAAACTCATGAACCGGCCTGTCCATATCCTTTTTTTCAAAACCAAGTCCAAGTAAAGTCTGCTCCACATCCGCATGGATGGTATGACCTCCTTCAAGCTCAAATTGCTCATTGGCATTGGATAGTTCCTGGATCAGGGTAAGATAAGCGCCAGAATCGTAATCTGTTCGTTCGCCCAATTCTTCCGTGATAGAATCTATTCTTCTTTTCAATGCAATTACGTCTGAAAAAGCATTCAGTGTTTCATTGTAAAGTGATTTTCCTTTCCGATGCTTCATTTGCTGGGGCAGATAGCCCACCGTTTTCCCGGCGGTCTTCACTACTTTACCTTCATCAGGGTCTTGTTTACTATCAATCATATTCAGAATGGTCGTCTTACCTGCCCCATTTCGCCCAACCAATCCGATCCTGTCTCCCGGATTCACCTGAAAAGTGATCTGATCAAAAAGGACAAAAGACCCAAACCTTATTGTTACACTATCTATCGAAATCATACTTTCTCACTTTCCACAGGGCACTCGGCACTTTCCACAAGGCACCAGGCACTAATTTGACGTGTAAAAATAGAACAATTCAACGAGTCAGTTGTATATTTTGT
>SDBT01015117.1_pt1 | contig 12282 bp, 9 predicted proteins | sample 2277101 | NCBI WGS metagenome assembly SDBT01 (sample SAMN10404973, study PRJNA504765) | marine sediment metagenome | isolation source: marine sediment core GS10_PC15, 103 cmbsf | place: Arctic Ocean: Southern Knipovich Ridge | collected 2010
GGATCAGGCCATCGCCCTGAGGGTTAAGATTTACGAACAGATAGACCAGTTTGAAAAATCGGGTGAGAGGAAGAAGGCGCAGAAGGCGTTTTTGAAAGCCAATAATATCGCATTCGATAGGTTTCTTAAAATGAAATAATTTTTCGTCAAGATCCCGGGGGTCTTGACCTGCCTATGACGCAATCATCGACCGGCCACTATCCACGGGAAATAAGCATAGAAGGTCGCCGCTTTTATAACATCATCGATGGCGACCGATTCATTCGCTGCATGCGCCATTTTCTCCTCGCCGGGGCCGTAACCAAAAGTTGGAATATCAAACATCCCCTTGGTCGCCACGCCGTTAGTGGAGAACGACCATTTGCCTATCTCCGGGCCGGTTCCAAACAGCCCGTCATGACATCGCCCGGCATACTCGATAAGATGATGGTTTTCGTCGAGCGCCCAGGCTGGGAAGGTCTTCAGGGTCGGATAGGTGGTGCCGCGCCAGCTTGGCGTCTCGTAGGTGGGGATCGTAACCCGGGCGGAGGCGACCTGAACCTCCATCAGTGATTCAACCTGGGATAGAGCGGTATCCGATAACTCGCCGCGGGTCAAGCGTCTGTCGATATAAACCGCCGCCATATCGGGGACAGCATTCAATGAAGGCGCCCCGGAGCGAATGCGGGTTGCAGTTAAGGATCCTTTTCCCAGAAAAGGGTCTGCGGGAAGCGTATCATTCAACTTCTGCAAAGCCAATAATATCGGCAGGATCTTATAGACGGCGTTGTCTCCCCGCTCGGGAGCCGAGCCATGACATGAGACCCCCTCCACCGTTACCTCCATCTCCATCCTGCCCCGCTGGCCACGATTGATTTTGCCGTCGGTGGGCTCGGTAAGAACGACAATATCGGGGACGATCCGGCTTTCGTTGATGATATATTGCCAGGAGAGGCCGTCGCAGTCCTCCTCCTGGATGGAGCCGACAAAGAACAACGTGAACGGCAGATCATCCGAAAGCTCTTTTAAGATCTTCAGCGCGGTCACCATGGCTGCTATGCCGCTCTTCTGGTCGGCTGTGCCACGCCCGAATACTCTGCCGCTTTTAATTTCTCCCGAAAAGGGATCACTGTTCCATCGACTTCTCTGACCGACATCAACCGTATCGAGGTGTCCATCGAAAGCAATCACCGGCCCCCTGCTTCCGAGCCGCGCCAGAACATTCCCCAGACCATCGATTAAGACCTCGTCCGCTCCACATCGGCGAAACTCGCTTTCGAGCAGGCGCGCTGCACCCTCTTCCTTTCCGGAAAAAGACGGTATCCTGACGAGCCTGGAGAGAAACCTTGTAGCATAATCGCGGTAACTCTCGGCGCAATCCTTGACTTTTCCGGGGCTTATCAACCGCATTAAATTTTCCTTAAAGAGACAACTTGATGGAATTCTGCAGGCTCCATGCTGCATGCCAAAATATATAAGGGCGGTAGATTTTCCAAGATATTTTTCGATCCACCATCGATGGACAGCATAAGCCTATCCTTGCCGGTGCCGGCAACCGATCTCATACGCGGTGGATCTTATGTGATGCCCGGCTGCTTACCCATTATCCCTTGATTTTCAGTTTCAAATGGATTAATTACAATCACATGAGGTCGCAGGAAATAAGGTCATCTTTCCTCAAGTTTTTCGCAGATCGCGGGCATAAAATTGTACCGTCATCTCCCCTTATTCCACACGACGATCCCACGTTGCTTTTCACCAATGCCGGCATGAACCAGTTCAAGAAAGTGTTTTTGGGATTGGAGAAACGAGACTACAGGACCGCGGCATCGTCTCAAAAATGCATCAGGGCGGGCGGCAAGCATAACGATCTCGAGAATGTCGGCTTCACCGCCAGGCATCATACGTTTTTCGAGATGCTCGGCAACTTCTCATTCGGAGACTACTTCAAAGAGGATGCCATCGCCTATGCCTGGGAGTATATCACGAAGACCCTGGGGCTCGAACCTTCGCATCTTTACGCTACCGTCTTCACCGATGACGACGAGGCCGAGAAGCTATGGAGAAAAATAGCGCCGGCGCTTGGCGACCGGGTACTCCGTTTCGGCGAGAAGGATAACTACTGGTCCATGGGTGAGACCGGCCCCTGCGGTCCCTGCTCCGAGATTCATTACGACCGCGGCGATAAATATCCGGGAGAGCTCAACGGTGAAGGCGACCGCTACATGGAGATCTGGAATCTGGTCTTCATGCAATTCGACCGGGACGAATCCGGCAATCTCACCCCTCTCCCGAAACCATCCGTCGATACCGGCGCCGGCCTGGAACGTTTCGCCATGATACTGCAAAACGCCGAATCCAATTACGAGACTGATCTGTTCACTCCCCTGATAGATAGAGTCTCGGAATTATCCGGCATCGAGTATTCCAGAGATCAACGGGGCATATCTCATAAAGTCATAGCCGATCACATCAGGGCGCTCAGCTTTGCCATCGCCGACGGCGGTATCATCTCAAACGAGGGACGGGGATACGTTTTACGCCGCATTCTCCGACGCGCTGCACGTCATGGACGACTGTTAGATATGCATGAACCATTTTTGTATCAGCTTGTCGGCTCTTTGACCGGGATCATGGGAGATCATTACCCCGAGGTAAAATCCAAAGCCAAACATATAGAATTAGTACTTAAATCCGAGGAAGAGCAGTTCGGGCGTACCCTCGATACCGGATTGGAGATATTTGAGGATATTGTCAAAAAAGTTGAATCCACCGGCTCGAATGTTATCCCCGGTTCTGATATCTTCAAGCTTTATGATACATATGGCTTCCCGGTCGATTTGACTGAAGTGATGGCCAGGGAAAGGGGCCTGCATGCCGATATGGAGGGATTTGAAGAAGAACTAGGAAAGCAGCGGGAGCGATCGAAACGACATATGTTTTCTGCCGGTGGGATTGTATATGAGGATGGAATCGATATCGTGGATGGTCCACCGCCGAGATTTGTCGGTTATGATAACGAAGTGGTCGACACTAAAGTAATAACGTACGGCGATAATGTCATGGCAATATCGGAAAGTCCATTCTATGCGGAATCAGGAGGCCAAGTCGGAGATACAGGAGTCGTTGAAAACGCGGATTCTAAATTTGTGGTAGAGAATACAATAAAAAAAGGTGACGTCATTATTCTCTTTGGCCACTTTGAACTATATCCTCCCAAAAATCGGCCCTTATATTTGCTAAATGTTACAGCTCGTGTTAATTCCTCCCGCCGCGCCGATATCAAGCGCAATCACACTGCCACGCATCTGTTACATAAGGCTTTGCGCATAGTACTGGGTGATCATGTCCACCAATCCGGTTCGCTTGTCGATGAAAAACGGCTCCGTTTTGATTTTACGCATTCCAAAGCAATGACACTCGAAGAGATAGAAAAAGTCGAATCCATTGTAAAAGAGAAGATTAAAGAGAGTCTGGCGGTTCTTACTCCGGAAAACGACGATTCCTTGAAAAATCTAACAATGGATAAGGCAAAAGAAAATGGCGCCATGGCCCTTTTCGGGGAGAAGTACGACGATATTGTCAGGGTCGTTAAGACAAGCGATGATTTCTCCATAGAGCTTTGCGGCGGAACGCATGTCACTAATACAGCTGATATAGGTGAATTCTTTATCAAGCAGGAAACAGCCATATCTGTGGGGATGAGGCGGATCGAAGCTTTGACAGGCCGCGGCGCAAAGGCTTATTTAGAAGAGCAGGAAAAAACAATAACCGCTCTATCCAGATTTGTAAACCGGGAGGTTGAGAATCTCTCAGCCGAGGATGTATCACAATTCAAATCATTATTTCCACAAGCTCGTGCTAGATTGCTTAAGAAACGAAATCTTCTTAAAAGCTTTAACGCTTATTCCGGCAAGATTGAAAAGCATCTGCGTAAAAAGCAAAAAGAAGAAGCCGGTGAGATTAGCGCTGCCGCTTCCGAATTGGAGCCGGCCGCCAGAATTGGTAACGAATTGATCTTGATATATAAACCGTCGACCGATAACGCCGGTGATCTATTGGCATATCTGGATACTTTCAAAAAGAAATACCCTCAATCGACAATTGTTGTTGTATCCGGAAATAATGGTACTTTCGCAATATCATCACCCGAATACGAGCTCAGCAATAATACGTTTAACGAAATTGTAACCATAGCCGGCGCCAGGGGAGGAGGCAAACCGACTATACGCGGATCCATGGACGTTAAGAAGATAGACGCAGTCATAGAAGGGCTAAAAAAGAAGTTCGAAGGTTAGGCTTTTATGTCAATTGAAAGTATCAAGAAAGCATTGAAAGAGTCCGCCGATTTGAAATTGCAGGTAGCGGAGTTGTTATCTGAGAAGATCTTAGAGGTTGCAAAAGCCCTGTCATCGACAATAGAGGGTGGTGGCAAAGCAATGTTCTGCGGCAACGGCGGCTCGGCAGCGGACAGCCAGCACCTGGCCGCGGAACTGGTGGTCAGGCTGACCGGCCAGAGCAATCGCAGGGCGCTGCCGGCCATTGCATTGACCACCGATTCCTCAATTCTCACCGCTTGCTCCAATGATTTCGGATATGAAAACGTTTTTGCCCGCCAGATAGAAGCCCTGGGGAAGAAAGGCGATATCCTTTTTGCCATCTCAACCTCGGGGAATTCACCGAATGTCATCAAGGCGGTAAAGGCCGCCGGGAAAATTGATATCGTAACGGTCGGGATGCTCGGCAGCGGCGGCGGAAAATTAGCGGCCATGACAGACCATCCATTGGTAATCCCCTCGTCCGATACACAGCGTATTCAGGAAGTACATATAGCGATAGGGCATATTATTATCTCCCTTGTCGAAAGAATTCTTTTTCCCGATCAATAGTGGTACATTAGATAGATGCCATCATCTGAAAACTCTCATATCCGCGATAATATCAACTCACGGCGAGGACGATATGCCGGACGACGTTAAAATGTCTCCCGGATCGGATTCCGACCCAGGAGAAATTCGTTATACAGGGAAGCTGTTAGCGCGCAATACAGTTTATAACTTGCTGGGTCATATATCACCGCTGCTTGTTGCCTTTATAACTATCCCCTACTTGATAAAAGGTCTGGGCATCGAGCGATTTGGTGTGCTGACCATAACATGGATGGTGATCGGCTATTTCAGCCTTTTCGATATGGGAATCGGGCGGGCGACGACGAAATTTGTGGCTGAGTATTACGCGCGAGGTTATCAGCAAAAGCTCCGGGGCCTGGTGAAAGCATCCCTTATCCTCCTGTCCGGTTTCGGCGTCGTGGCGGGGATTATCCTGGCCGCTGTGACTCCCTGGCTTATAACCGATCTCCTCAATATCCCGGAGTATTTATTAAGTGAAACGCTGGGATCATTTTACCTGCTGGCCGCCTCACTTCCCGTAGCTCTACTTATCGCAGGCACCAGGGGCGTGCTGGAATCCCGGCAACGGTTCGGGACCATAAACGCCATTAGAATTCCCTCCAGCGTGGCCACTTTCCTTATACCTCTTATGGTATTGCCATTCTCCCAGAGCCTCTTTCCGATAATAGCAATGCTTGTCGCAGCCCGCGTGATAACATTGATATTTTATTTGTTTTCATGTTTCAAAGGTCTTGGCCCTGCTAACGAAAACACGAGAATCGAAAAAGAATATTTCAAGCAGCTATTAAGATTCGGCGGATGGCTTACCGTTAGCAACATCATCGCCCCCCTTCTTGGAAACACAGACAGGTTTTTTATCGGAGCGATTTTGACTCTATCCGCCGTAACCTATTATGCCACGCCTTTTGACGTGGTTACTAAGCTCTTTATAATTCCTGTTGGTATAATGGGCGTAATATTCCCGGCTTTCAGCGCCTTCTCAGCCGGTGAGAAAGAGAGACTCGACAACCTGCATAGACGAACTGTCAATTATATTCTGATTTCCATGATTCCGCTTGTGACCTGTATAGTAGTTTTCGCCCGACCTCTGCTGAATATCTGGCTCGGGGCCGAATTTGCCGCCCAGAGCGCCATTGTGTTACAACTTCTCGCTGCCGGAGTTCTTTTCTCGGCTGTAGCGCGTGGTCCGTTTAACGCCATTCAGGCCATGGGGCGCGCCGATCTGACTGCGAAACTATTTCTTCTTGAATTGCCGCTCTATATCGGCCTTCTGATCATGCTCACAAAAACATTTGGTATCATCGGCACAGCGGGGCTGTGGTTGGGACGATTAGTAATAGAATTGGCCATCCTGGCACTCATTTATAAGAAGACGGCTGGCATGGCAAGACCAGCATTTAGATTCAGACACCTGTATGCCTGGCTTATCGGTTCGATCACAGCAGCATTTTTATTGTCACTTATAACGAGTCTGATTCTAAAAGTATCTTCCTTTATCGCCTTTATCATGGTTATAGGAATGCTGATTTATATGTTACTGTTGGACGATTACGATAGGTCTATTTTAAGGGAAGGCCTGGCGAGAATTTCACCTGCAAAAAGAAAGAATTCTTAAGAAAGAATGAAAAAGATCCTGATGTTAACTCATGAATTTCCCCCCATAGCAGGGGGAATTTCGACATATGTAGCCCAGCTGGCCGCCGCTGCATCGAAAATGGGCCACCGGATTACAGTCCTGGCTCCCGGTTTGACCGGAGATCAATCAAAAGACGATAAGAGAAGATATCCCTTCACAGTCATTCGATTCGGTGCGGGTGACTACTCCTACAGAAAACTTCTTCATCTTATATGGCATACGTACGTTAACGCAAAACCGTCGAAATATGACCTTATCCATACGGCGGACTGGCCTCATATGATGGCCCTGGCTTTCCTCAACAGGTTTAGAGAAATTCCATTCGTTGCAACAATATATGGCACTGAGATACTTCTCGTTCCCAATTCCGGGCAGATAAGGTATCTGGGTGTTGACAATATGTTCGAGGTTCCGAGCCGCATATTTGCTATTAGCGAATTTACAAAGAATCTTCTGCTTGAAAAGTATAGAGCAATAATATCGGAAAACGTAATCGTAACGCCCCCCGGTGTTGATTTCGCGCGGTTTTCTACGCCGCAACGCAACTTTGATATACGGCGGCTGTATTCGATTCCCGAGGGCAATCATATTATCCTGACTGTTTCCCGGCTCGACGAGCGAAAGGGACACAGAACGGTAATTAAAGCCTTATCAAAATTAGCGCCTGAACTCAGGTCGAGAACCACTTATATTATTGCAGGTGCCGCCAATGACAGCGCATACGTTCGCGGACTGAAACAGATAGGCGAGGACTCCAGTATCGACATGAGATTAATCGGCAAGGTTGACCATCAGGATTTACCGCCGCTTTACGCAGGCTCGACCGTTTTCTGTATGACCGGCGAGTCTTATCCGGAAAAGATAGAGGGATTCGGCCTGGTATATCTGGAGGCCGCCGCGGCGGGTTTGCCATGCATAGCGAGCCGGATCGGAGGAGCGCCTGAAGCAGTTATCCATGAAAAAACCGGAGTCTTAATCGAGCCGGGAGATAGCGACGCTCTGGCAATCGCCTTAACAAGAATATTGATTGACCCGGATTACAGAGCAGCATTGAGCAACGAAGCTCGTAGTCACGCCAGCGGCTTTAGCTGGGATAGATGCGCAAGATTGACATATGGCCCGAATGATTAGATCGAATTTTAGCTGAATTACTTTATCAGGCGATACGAGTGATGCGGATAGGCAAATGGACAAACTTCATGAATTATATTATCAGGGCGAAACTGATTTATCCTCTATCCTCGACCAGGCGATATCGGGTATTACTCGATATTGTGTTTGAAAACAGAGTAAAGACCATATTGGAAATCGGAGTCTATACCGGGCGACGAGCGGTAGAGTTAATTAAAACTGCAGGTATTTTCTACTACCCGAAAGATATAACATATTTCGGCTTTGATTTATTTGAGGAGATGAGTGACGAGATGCTCAAAAGTCAGCTTTCTAAAAAGCCGGATACGATGGACGCCGTTCGCCTCAGGATTGAACAAACCGGCGCGAAGGTGTTTTTATTCAAAGGATTCTCTGAGGAGACTCTACCTCAGATGATCTCAGGAAAGGATAATTATCCGCCCGTTGGTCTGGTATTCATAGACGGAGGCCATTCCATCGTAACGATATCATCGGATTGGGAAAATGTCCGAAAATTATTATCGGAAAATACAATTGTGGTTTTCGACGATTACTATGTGGATTGTCCGACTCTGACCGATCGATTTGGATGCAACAATGTTATCGATACTCTTGACAAAGCTTTATACGACGTGGAGTTTATTGAAATAGTCGATTCCTTCGATCAGGATTGGGGCAAATTAAATGTTAAAATGGTAAAGGTAACGTTGAGAAAAGACTGATGAAGGTTTTGATCCTCAATTCATTGTATCGACCCCACGCAATTGGCGGCGCTGAAAGATCAGTGGAGATCCTGGCATCCGGTTTAAGAGATAGAGGAATGGAGCCGGTTATCGTTTCTACAGCTGATAGTGACGCCGTCGATCGGGTTGATGGAATCAGAACCTACTATCTCAAGATTCCAAACCTCTACTGGACTCGCACCGCGAAAACCCAGCCTGCAGTAAAAAAACCGTTCTGGCACCTGCTGGATTCGTATAATCCGCTTGTTGCCCGACGCCTCTCCGGGATTATCGAATCAGAAAAGCCTGACATATTTCACTCCAACAATCTCGCCGGCTTTTCGGTATTCGCCTGGAAAGTGGCGGCGAAATTCGAATTGCCAATCGTTCATACCATCAGGGACCATTATCTGCTCTGTCCCAATTCGGTTATGTATCGGCGAGAGAGAAGATGCCCGGAGCAATGTTTGAGATGTAGATTATACTCTATACCGAGAAAAAAACTGTCAACGTATGTCCACGCCGCTATCGGTGTCAGCAGGTTTATTTTGGAAAAGCATCTCAACCTTGGTTATTTTAAATCCTCAAAAGTAAAGACTCACATCTACAGCCCCTCGTTTTCGGATCCCCGTCCCCGAAAATCGAACCGCGATAGGGGCCATATCACTTTCGGATTCGTCGGAATGCTTGCCCCCATTAAGGGCATAGAATATCTTCTTAAAAGGTATGGAAAAATGAGATTAAGCGACTCAAGGTTAAAAGTCTTCGGGAGGGGAATTACGCCCTCTTATGAGAAATATCTTGTAAATAAATACAGTGGAGAAAACGTCGAGTTTATGGGATTAAAGAATGCCGATGAGATTTACGGTGAACTCGATGTAGTTATTATTCCATCCTTGTGCGATGATGCTTTTCCAAGGGTGCTGATAGAATCTTATTCACACGGCGTGCCGGTAATCGCCACCTGCCGAGGAGGGGTGCCGGAGATGATCGATGAGCGTAAGACAGGCCTGATATTCGATCCATCGGCCGACGGCGATCTGGAGAACAGGATAGAACAATTCGCAAATGACAGGCAATTGTCAGACCGTATGTCCGACGCTTGCCTGGCTACGGCTAAAGAATTCGGTCTTGCAAAAACCACGGATGAATTTATTCAGGTTTATGATCGAATTTCAGCAAAGGATAGCATAGAGAGAGACTTTTGAGCAATGTTGAAAATCGGGATTGATTGCCGAAAGATAAGAGACGGGGGGATCGGCACCTATCTGCGTAATCTTCTTTTGAGCTGGCAGAGGCTAAATGTCGATGCGGAGTTTACCCTCTTCTGCCGTCCCGGCGATGAAGAACTTTTGAATTTCCCATCCGATTTCGCCCGGATAATCCATCATGATTATCCAAAATACTCCCTTTCGGAACTGTTCTCATTCAGAAAACCTCTGGCTCAAATTAATGCCGATCTGTTCTTCACCCCCCATTATACTCTTCCGTTCAACATTCACTGCCTGTCGGTTGCTACGATCCATGATCTTATTCATCTTCGCCTGCCCGTCAGGTTTGGAGTCATTGGAAGAAAATACGCCCGCTTTATAATAAACCATGCCGGCAAAAAATGTTCGGCAGTTCTCACCGATTCGGAATATTCGAGGCGCGATATCCAATCGCTTTTCCCGGGCTGGTCGGATAAAGTCCGGAAAGTAAATCCAGGGGTAGATACGGATCTGTTTAGATCATATCCGGGTGACCAGGTTTCACAATTCAAAAAGAAAAAAGCGCTGCCCGATGAGTTTGTTCTCTATGCCGGGGCTTTAAAACCGCATAAGAATCCGTTGGCATTGGTGGAGATTGTTAATAAGCTTAAATATCCCGTTGTCATTGCCTCCAGGGATAGAAAGATATATCATGATAAGATCTTACCAGCCGCCGTTAATAAAAACAGGTTGAGTATTGTTGAGGTTGATACCGATCCTGAACTTGCTCTACTATACAACAGCGCCCGGATGTTTGTGTTCCCATCGCTTTACGAGGGATTCGGCCTTCCTCCCCTGGAGGCCATGGCCTGCGGTCTTCCGGTAGCGTGCTCGAATAAAACCTCTTTGCCAGAGGTTACAGGCAATTCAACTCTTATGTTTTCCCCTGATGATATCCCCGCTATGCTGGCAAAGGTTGAGGAATGCTGGAACAACGAAAAAACTCGCGATAGATTAAGAAAGTCCGGATTCGAGAGGGCCCGAATCTTCAGCTGGGAAAACGCCGGACGCGCTGTCTTTGAAATTTTCGAAGAGGCAGTGAGCAGATGAGAGTAGCACTGGTTCATGATTGGCTCAACGGTATGCGTGGCGGAGAACAGGTGCTGCAGGCCATCGCTACAATTTTCCCCCGCGCCAGGATCTACACCCTTTTCTGCGATCCGGAGACGATCTCAAGCGAACTGAACAACCATGAAATCAATACTTCATTCATTCAGAATCTGCCAAAAAGAAAACAGTACTACAGATATTTTTTACCTTTATTTCCCAGAGCTATTGAGAGATTCAATTTCAATGATACAGACCTTGTCATTTCCAGTTCCCATTGTGTGGCCAAGGGAGCAATGGCAGGAGATGGGACTTTACATATTTGCTATTGCCATTCGCCCATGAGATACGTCTGGGACAGGTTTGATGACTACTTCCCAAAGGAACGATTGAACCCAATCAAATATAAGATCATTTCCGCTCTTTCAGAGCGACTCCGTAAGTGGGATAGGGAAAGCAGCGGACGAGTTGATCTTTTCATAGCAAATTCCAACTTCGTTCGATGGAGAATCGAGAAGTACTATAATCGACCAGCCCGCGTGATTCATCCACCGGTGGATACGGAATATTTCACCCCCGGCAGAGACAAAAATGACGGCTATTATCTGGTGGCCGGGGCGCTGGTACCATATAAAAGGATCGATCTTGTGATCGAAGCTTTTCGCGACGCTAAGGAAGAGTTGGTTGTTATCGGCGACGGCCCTGACTTCGCACGGCTTGTCAACGATGCCCCCGGGAATGTAAAATTCACCGGCTGGGTAGACCGGGAAACGCTTCGGGAATATTACCGCGGCTGCAGGGCCCTGATCTTCCCCGGCATCGAGGATTTCGGAATCGTGCCGGTGGAGGCTCAATCTTGCGGCAAGCCGGTGATAGCCTACGCCGAGGGAGGTATCAAAGATACAGTCATCGGGCCATCAGTGAGTGAGATTAACCGGTTCGATGGATTTAAATCCGGTTTATTTTTCAAAAAACAGACAGTCGATGAAATCACGGCGGCATTAAAAGCCTTTTCAAATCTAAGCTTTGATTCCCGGGAGATTCGCAGACACGCCGCCAAGTTTTCAAGAGAGAATTTTTTTGCTCAGATGAACGAATTTTTAACCGAGGCTGTAAGTCTTTTCAGAAAACAGGGAAAAATTAAGCTTGAGGAGCGTCTTGTAAATTGAGTACGAAGATTCGATATTTCTTGCCGGTAATCTATATACTTGGAGATATACTGGGTATCTTAATAAGTTTTTACCTGGCTTACCAGATCAGATTTTATTCCGCCGCCACCAGAGTCTTTCCGATCACCAAGGGCATACCCGAGCTTGGCCTGTATTTACAGGCGATCATTTTCGTAAGTATTGTCTGGATTTTTATCTTCGGTCTGATGGGACATTACAGGAGTAGGCCACCGTCGTCTTTCGATCGCTTCTGGGAGGCAATGCGGGGCGTCAGCTCGGGGGCCATTATAATAATAGCTACGACCTTTTTCTATCGCGGCGAGAGCTTCTCTCGCCTGGTAATGGCGTTCGCCTGGATTCTGGGGATTGTTATTGTCTATCTGCAAAGAGAAATTGTTTACCGTTTCGAGCTATCCATTCTACGACATGGTCTTGGTG
>SDBT01015118.1_pt1 | contig 12281 bp, 15 predicted proteins | sample 2277101 | NCBI WGS metagenome assembly SDBT01 (sample SAMN10404973, study PRJNA504765) | marine sediment metagenome | isolation source: marine sediment core GS10_PC15, 103 cmbsf | place: Arctic Ocean: Southern Knipovich Ridge | collected 2010
GCATATACTTCATCAGGGATCTGGTTATCGATTCTTTCAACATTTACTCCATTGCATGTATGAATACCAACTTCTCCAATACCTAAAATTCCTTTATCGAAGGGGATAATAGAGAAGGTAGATTCAGCTCCCAATTCGATACTAATATTTTGCCATGCGAAGGGTAGGATTTGGTTTCCGGTATATACGAGTTCCCACGTACTCCGTTCAAAGTAAACGATGAGACGATCGCGGAATATCTGGGCGGAAATAATTTCTTGTTCGGTAGGGGCGTCTATGAAGCCACCTTTGCCATAAGTTAGAGGTGCTTGAAACCAGGAATCCACGAGTATAGGATTTCCCACCTGGCTAAAACGTGCTCGATTTTGGAATCGATTCGTTGTAGCTGCGTTGGGCTGTTCGAGTGTATTGAGAAGAACTAAGCGCCCTTTAAACTGAACCATCAAACGACAGCCTAGGATGAGTTGGTTAGCAAATGGGCCAAACGATTGATTTAATTGGTTCCAGGTGGATGTGTTTCCAAGTAAATACCTAATTCCATCACCTGTAGAGCTCGGCGTATTGTTGGTTACAAACAAGGCTAGATCGTCGGATAGTGTTCCTCTATACATCATCGGATAAAAAAACTCACTATTGGTTCCAGTCCACGTGGCTGTTCCTAACGCTAATCTTGTCCACCCTCCAGTAGCTTGGTATTCATAGGCAAACTGAGTATCGAATCCAATAGAGCGTTCAAAATTTATATTATTAGTATCAAGAGTTCCAAAGCCCATAGCTGGTTCAGCAGGATAGAAAAAGACGATTGTGGCTGCGGTAGCTGCAGTGATTGTAAAAGCACCGGTGGCAGTATTATAAGTTCCAGAAGTACCTGCTCCCGTTGCCAACATTGCGGCAGCGCCGGCGGTATTCACCGTGAAGATATTCTGTGCTACAGAGAACATTTGACCTACTTTAAATATCAAACCAGGAACATTACCGGCTAGGTTTCCCCCACCATCGGTCACTCCTACATTGATCCTGAAGCGTGAAAGAAGCTGTTCATTAGGTAGCGAAGCGTTGGCTCCAATCAAGAGTGTAGATCCGACTCGTTTACGCACACGTCCACGCCATACATATACGTTTTGCAACCTCTCAAAAGCATCCTCTGGGATCAACCAAGGCTTAAGATTCTTTTGCAATCCGGAATTATATGGAGCAATTAAAAAACGTTGCGCTTGAGCCATTTATACTCCTATAACGAGCCAATTAAATGTAACAGCCACAGCAGTATTTGCTACCGTACGTTGCATACAGGCAACATCAAATGTAGTTCCCACGATTGTACCACCTGTTACATAGGTATCGGAAACCACCGTATCAGAAACATTGCTCAATAAGATGCTATACAGAGTAACAAACGCCTTGCCGGCACCATTAGCATTTATATTTCCAGCTCCATTGACTGTTGCGGATCCCCATTTTACTAAGAGTCCAGAAGGAAGCATCGTCCAGCCGGCAACCGTACCATCACGTTCTGTCATGGGTACCTGTGTTCCATTAGATGGACGTCTAAAGAAGAGTTCCGTAGCTGCGGTTTCTACTGAGGTGAATCCAAAAATCGCGACCTCTCCAGCGGCCGTCGTCGGCGCAGCAATTTGGTCGGGCATGCTTACCCACTTGTGCTTGCCTTGATCAGGTAGATCAAAGTCAACGTGATTTACATTCACTAACGCATCAATAGCTGCAAAGTTGCCTAAAAGCTGCGGCTGCGATACAGCTGGTGTATCAGTTGGTTGCGGAATCGTTTCATCATAAGGGGCCATTTACTTATCCTACTACTTAAAAAGGGTTACCATATGGACTGAATCCCGAGCCTGACTGTGTTTGATTTACATAGATAGTAGCTACACGTTCATTTGCCTGTTGTACAATTGTTCTGCGTGAAACGAGACGCTCTTGTTTATTATATTCAGGCATAATCAGTGCTACTGAATCTACGTCCATACGATCTTCAAATATTTTCTTAGATGCTCCATAGGCAATATATTGCCACCATTGTTGAAGCTCTGGCGATTGGTTGCCAGCCAGCAATTCACTAGGTCTAATATACGCATTTATAATGATCTTATAGGCTTTGTCGGGTACAGGACGTACGAAGAAAGTATTATGAAAGTAGAGCAACATATTAGGTCGAGCAGCCACATAAGGAACAGTTTCAGCAAATATAGGTTCATTGAGAGCAGGAGCTGTTGCAAAGGTGAGAGTGAATGCCCCTGTAAGGTAATTTATAGTTCCAAAGTTTAGTCCGTCAGGGCTCGTTAACAGACCAACAGGAGATGAAGGTAGCACGGTAGTTCCATCGGTCAGAATAAGACCTACATTATTTGCTCCAAGTACGGTGAATACTACTTGCCCTTGCAGCATAGGAATCTGACCGAGCGTACCAGCAAACACAAGCGTAACACCATCGCCCCTGAGCTGTGTATCTACCACGCTGTTGACGAATGGATAGATACGGAAGAATTCCTCTCTGCTTTGAGACAATTGAGCTTCAAATCCCGCTATATAAACTGGTCCTTCAAAGGTAATGTATCGCTGATCAAACTGAAAAAGAGGATCAGTCGGAACTGTCGTGTTAGGAGGGTAGGTATCAATATTAGGTTGAGTATAGAACTCTAGAGTCGTCTTCAAACTAAATAGGCGTAGATGTTCCGGGAAGTCATATTGAATGAACGTGTTGATATACTCTATAATCGTAGCTTCGGAGAGAGTGTTCTGGTTCGGACTACGTGTGAGCCTTCGTACCTTTAATATTACTGCATCTAACGTTGAATTTGCCATACTTAATCCTACGGATTTTAATCCTTAGCTCTACGTACGTACTACGTATATTTGGTGAGATGGTAGCAGGGTTCAAGTTCTTATAAAACTACGTTTGCAAAACATTTCGCGTCGCTGCCACTAAAATACTATTTATCTCTCCTATAGGAACTACATATGCCCGCTGATTTATGGGGACGCCGGGCACTACAAAGGCGTCAAAGTCTCTCGAATCTATATTGATACTAAATTGGGTAGTGTTGAGAACTGTTATAGTTCCTGTAAGGCCATCTATTTGACCCATTCCCCAGGTATTCATCCCATGCTCATAAGGCACGCTGATGCGCACTATCTCTCCATTCACAAAGTCATTAGCAAAGCTAGTTGTTACAACAGCCTCTATTGCCTGTGTGATTGCAGTTATAATGCGCATAGCGGGTAGATAAGTAGGAAATTGTGTAGCAAATATATTAGGCATTTTTCTTCTTGTGAGAAGCCTCTGTAGTAAAGACCTTCGGAATAGGAACTGCCGTCACTACTTCAGTCTCTCTAGCTTCACCAATCTCATCGCTATCAATGAATTCCATACTTTGGAAGCCGAATCTACGTTTCTTTTGGTTAATACGTATGTGTGGCGTTCCGCCCTCGTCAAGGAGATAATGATGTTCCGGGTACCAGCCATTCTTATTAAGGTGTTTAGCTACGCCTAAGGGAATATCATAGGATTCTCCATCAAGAAGCATGTATTTTTGTACGGGGTCCCACTTATATGCGCGGAAGGCAAAGTTCAGTGTGCCACCTGGACATTCATAGAATCTAAAGATGCCCTTAACCTTTTCACGGTCCTTTTCGCACATCTTCTTCAGATTGGCCATCGTGGTTATCTTCTTCTGTTCGTGTTCACCTATTGTCGTTTGAGTCATTTTTATCCTACTTACCATAACTGCCGGGCCGCCATGGGCAGCCCGACGTTTCTATTCTTATAATTCGTCTAAATTACTGAACGATTTACCAGCTACCCAGTAAATAACATCACTGAGAACACCAGCAGGAGCGGCTGCGCCGGCACCTAGAGTGACCCCAATAATTGCGTCATTTCTGGTTGCATCTTGTAGAAGCGGTACACTTTGCGCCAACGCAAAAGCAGTATCTTCACCAAATGGCACGACCTGTGCATTCGAGAAAGGTACAGCAGCGGAAGCTGGATAAGCTTCATCTAATCCGGCTGCAAAGGTTGCATTCCACGCAGTAAACGTAGATGTATCTATATCAAGAACAATGTTGTTGTCAGCATTAGCGTTATTCGGCTCATTACCTGCACGTGCAACGTTAATTGCCTGAATAGTGGCTGAACGACCGTCAAGCACAGAGTAGTCGCCCCATACCTGAGCTCCACCAGGGAACTGTAGACGAACTTCTTGACCAACCGTATAGCCATGTAGAACTGACATATACAGATGGCATTGAACTTGACTGGATACATAGGTAACGAAGCGACGACGTGGATAAAAGATAGGATCGAAGGGGATCCTTCTCCAATTTCCAGCGGTTGAAGCTGTTGAGTTTACTAAGTTAATGTTACCTATACTGAAAGTTGCACCAACAGCGCTTACGCTGAAGTCCATGCCACCAATTTGTGATTGGTTATCAAGATTATCAAAGCGAACTACATCGCCTACACTCAAGCCATGACTAGCAGAAGTAACCACTGGTGGGCTAGCTGCCGTAATAGCAGTTAATGCAGAGCGAGCACTCGCTGTGGTAACAGATGAGTCAACAAGGGTAAACCCAGCATTGGCTGCAATTTGGGTTGGAACTAATGCTCCAATGGTAGCTTCTTTTGTATAAAGTAAGCCACGACCATCAGTCATTCCGAGTTGGAAATAAAACTCAGCTCCATCACCAGCGCCGCCGGCTTGAAGGACAGTTTCATTATAAACGCGCATCCAATCCCAGTCTGAACGCAATGCAATGGTTCGAGCGTTTCCATCAGCAGTAAATCTGCCTTGTAAAAGTACTGTATCTAAAGCCATGATTTACTCCTTATGCTAGCGTTGTACGCAGGTTAATGATCCAAAGATCGTTAGTAATACGAGGCACCTGGGCCATCTTCCAACCTACAGAAGCATTTAAAGCTAATGGACCATCATAAATAGGTGGTCTATAGATGAAGCTAGCGGAATATCCATCCTGCTCAATTATCGCGTACGCCTCCATGCCAACACAAAAAATTGAAAATACATCAGCATTATTTGCTGAAGCATTAGCAGCTACTGCGCCAATGGAAGATACGAGGAAACGAAGGTTTCCGATTGAGCCCCACTCTGAACGCAATGCATTCATCGGGGATGGATATTGGTTTTTGTGGATGAATCCAGCGACGTTATCCATGTCCCCAGTCAACTGTGTTGATGTGAGAGCAAAATAAGCGTCACGAACAGGCGCTGTACCGAATTTATCTTCACCTTCGATGTTATCAAGGATGGTATACGCGTCTGCATCGAGCAAAGTACGTACAACGACATCAACGTCGGTACGAGATAGTTCCGTAGGCATATCGCCATTTACACCACCTACACAGTTAATGAATCCTGCCGTTGCTGCAAGCATGTTACGGGTAAGTTCATCTTCTGTTTGGCGGAGCGATACACCCAAACGAGCTGCTGCTTCATTCAAGACCATTCTGTTACTTTTATGACCTATCTCTAGGCGGGGAAAGTTCTTCGACTCTCCCTCTCCTGGTTTCCTCAGGAGGTCAGACTATCGCATACACTTTCGCGTCTTTCTCACTTAGTCGTTCACGCTGCTTACGCTTGCGCCCTGTCGCCATAGCTATCGCCGTAGGCTTCCAAGTCAATCAGAGAAAGTTTACCGACCCCATACTTTTTAGGGTCCTGATTTTGCAGGGTGACCTGCTCGTTAAGTTGTATATATTGCTTGCTATTACTTTCAGGCCTTAACTACCCTACTGACCATTTCTGGCGGGGAAACCGCTTCGGATCTCCCTCTCATAGTTTCCTATGAGTTTAGACTGTCGATTCAAGACGGACAGATTTAGATCTGCCTCGCTTGCCAAGGGGCTCAGTCGTTGCTGGCGACGCGATACCATTTAAGGTTCTCATTTCTATCCAATATTTCTTTCTCATATCCGAAATTTCTTGCGTGATAGGACGAGAAATATGGCACACAGGGTTATTATCCATAAACTCTATTAAGAGTTGCGCTTGTTTACGTTTTACTATTAAATGAGGCTCTATCACTTTCAATACTTCATATACATCTTTTTTTCTAAACACCGTCCATCGATGCATTGGTCTTTTATGATGATATGATTTTTCTAGTGACACCTTTCCCTTACCAGTCATTTCAACAAGCAAATCTAATGGTTCACGTTCAATCATACCCACTCTTAAAGTTGGGTAGTAGGAAGGATACCTCCTATTATATTGCTCCATAAACGATTTATGTCGCGCTCCTACTAACATGATTGATCCTTCGCCATCTATAATCCCTGCTATATAGCCAAGCTTAATAGCTTTCTTAATCGCATCTTCCATCGGGTTTCCTTATGTAATGTATCATCCATTATGGATAGTATATCACACTTAGGGGTCCCCGTAATCACCCTCGGTTTTACTACGGCCAATTTAAGCCAAACCGTAAAATTGAATTTGTGCGTCAATGTCCACTGCTGTTAATTGCACTGCTGGTGGTGTTACACCAGTATTACCCAATGGCACTAAGGCCGTAGGTAGTGGATTGTATCTACGCATTCTTAAAAAGCGTCCACCATTTCTCGGCATGTTCTTTTTCATCGCCGGGATCTGGTGAATCATGTTCGGCACAGGAACAGACAGCAGCTTATGGCTAAAGCTTTGCTGAACTGGAGCTGGCAGAACAGTTGTTGTTGTTATAGGCATAGAGCTTCCTTAAGTATATTGGGGTCGTAGACCATCGGTCGGTGACCCGTTAATTACATACTCAAGTGGACGAGTCTTGTGCTACCCGTGACATAGTGTCACGACTTGGCATACAGTCCAGAGCTGGCGATGGCTCGGTACAGCCTGAGCTGGGCGATAGCTCGGTACGGCCCTGAGTTGGCGATTCTCGGTACAGCCGTTCGTAGTACAACTCTATTCAAAAATAAATTCAAGTGTTATGATAGGTGCGCTTCATTATATCCTTCTTGTGGAAACACAATAAGAATAGATCGGTCTGGTTAGTTAATTGAACCTTTCGTGCCAGACCGATTTTTTACAGGATAATCCTGTTAATCTCTTGGTTGCTTCATGTAATGTTGCATCTCTTTCCAAACCTCTCTCTTACGTTCATCAGTCAAACCTTCACCAAAAGCCGTAGCTGTAGGTACAGCTGAATCACCCTTTTGAGGAGCGATGCTTTGTAATGGACGAGGCTTATTAGCATTATCTTGCGCTCTTTGCCGATCATCGCTATAGACATCTTCATTATAAATGCCCATGGTCTTTATCGCTTCATACGCTGCGGCTGCTTGGCTATAGGTATCAGGAACCTGACCAATAGCAGCTGCAATGGTAGCATTCTTCTCCTTGAGTTTGGCGATGGTCGTTTCATTAACTACCTTATCAAAGTCAGGATAGTTAGCCTTCAGACGATATTCATTAGACATGCGCTGCATCTCGGCCTTTGTCTCTTTAAGTTGCTTATCTACATAGCTGCGCTCAACTAACTCATCAGGATCATACTTCTCCTTCTTCCTCTCTTCTTCTATTTTGGAGATTCGAGCTTGGAGTTCTCTGTTTTCGAACTCAAGTCGCTCTTTGGCAGTTCTAAGGTTGCGGAAATCCTGAGTGTACTCTCCTGCTGGAGCTGCCGGTGCAGTATGTGTCGTCTCTGGTGATACTTCTGTGGCTTGGTCATTGGTTTGCTCTACTACTTGAGTTTCGTGATTCTCATCCACACGCGTGTGATCCAAACTTGTTTGGTCCATACTTATCCTTCCTTCACTACATCCACGGGTGGGACTGGTTCTTTATTTAATAAGGCTGCTTTTTTATCTAAGGTTCCGTCGGCAAAGTCCAATACGAACTTCAATAACTCTTTCTCTTCGGGTGCTATTTGAAGGGCATCACGCTTGAATACCACACAGGTTTCCTGATCTGGAACAACCCAGAGAAACTCAACAACTTCTTCACTGCGATGATATTTGTAGACTGTTTGATCAAATGTGGGTGTTGGGCATGAAAGACGCCCTAGAAAAAATGTTCTAAAAACGTTTGACATAAGCCGTTCACGCTTGCGTAAAACGACCACATAGAAATCCCCATCAAATACAGGCTTATGATTGTCAACGCAGAGAAATACATCCTGTTCAAATTCTTTGTGCATCTCTCGTTCATAATCTATGGGACTTTCGTTACCTTCCTGGGGTTTGATTAATAGATCATAGGCGGCTTTTCCTACCGTACCGTTTTTTACCATGCAACTCCTACTTAAGGTTGATAGAGTCTAATTAGACTCTAATTTTCAGGACCATAGCACGGTTCAAAAAAAATCCCCTCTACACTACGAGTAGTTACCTACTGTACGTAAAGGGGAAAAAGGTACGTTCGAAAAGGCACCAGTACACTACCATGAGTCAATTTAAAAAAAAGACCCCGGATTTAATCGAGGTCTCATAGCTAAAGGAAATAATTTATTTGCGCTTCTTAGACTCATTTATTGCTATTGCAATTGCTTGCTTGGGATTCGTTACTCGTGGTCCTTTCTTAGACCCACTACGTAACTTACCCTCTTTAAATTCACTCATGACTAAGTCAATCTTCTTTTCTTTTCTCTTCTCGTTTTTCTTCGACACTGGTGTCCTTTTTCCGTTTTTGCTCATACTGCTCCAATGATAATTTGAATACATCAGCCATCGTTACTTTTTCTTTATCTTCCATTAGAAACCTTCGGTTAGAATCCTGTACATTTACTAAAATAGAGAATTAAAAATTAAGTCCACTCAATATAATCCTCAAACGGGAAGGTGATTTCTGGGCGTGGCTGAAATAGAACTACCCCAGTTAATGGTGTAAATTCTATATCTGCCATTTGGGTACCTTCATAGGTATATTTGCCTTTTACATTGTCACCATTTTTCTCTATCTCCATTGCAAATTCACGCTGTTGGGTGCGCGGGGGGCCCAACTCTCTTTTAATAAGAGATATCCAGAGCTGTGAGGCGTCGAGATTTTCCTTAAACGCTATCAAGTTAGATACTATAGGGTCTTCCGTCTCCTGAAGAGTAACTTCATTCGTCTCATAGGTAGAAGTGGTAATTAAAAGAGAGTCTACAAAGAGATTTAACTCTCCTGTTACTAGTTCAGTATTGATAACATACCGGGGATTAACAATAGACATCCTAACCTCCTGGAGGTATAACCTCTATTTCTTCTTGTTCTTCTTTAACTGTGGATACTTTTTGAAAACGGCTTTACGTATGCCTTCCGGATTAGGAGCATTATGCGCCAGCTTCAATGCTGATTTTCCTCGAGCAAGCGTATTAATAGGATAAGAACCTTTAGGTGATCCACCAGAGGTCCCAGCAAAGTCAGACTTCTTAACGTTCTTGTACTCACCAACGTTGGAGCCACCCGGCTTCTTCTCAAGCTTCTTCTCTTCGCCGCGCTTGATCTTCATGCCCTTACCAATCTTGACCATTCGGTCGTTGACCGTTCGGTCATCGCCCATCTTATGATCTTTTTTCTTCGACACTCGTGTCTTCGAAACTTGTTTCTTGCTCATCTGTTCCACTGTCCTTCTTCGCTAATAAGTTGTTTCTGAATCTTGAGCTGTTTCTTATTCTCTTTACTTAGCTTGTTTTCAGGCTCACCTATCTGCTCAACTACGATCTTAGTAGCTTTCTTGTTCCATCGTGGCATTGAGGGGGGCATAGTTCATCCTTTAAACTAACCGACCCCCCGGTAAGAAGGGGCCGGAATAACTAAAAAAGCTTAATATTTAGATTTACTTTCATGACGTTTCATCTGTTCCATATCGTCATATATTTGATCATCTATTCCAGATGCCGTGTCATTAAGATACGGATCAAGGCCATACGCAAACCGTGGATACTCTTTCATCATTACTTCTTGAGGAAGATTCGCAAAAGAGTGATGATCTTCGCTGATCATGCCTGAATCCTTGCTATACATCATGTCGCTATCTTTCATCTTATAGCCATTCATGCTGTGCTCGCCCATGCGTTTCTTCATTCCTTTAGATTCGTCCATGCGATCACGTTTGGATTGGTGATACTTTTTTGCCATGTTGGCTCCTTCCCCGTTGGGGGTTGTAGAAATGCCCATTACTGGACAGGTTAATAATATCTAACCTCTAACTACAGTGCGCTATGCGACGTTGCCGGTTAGCCTAATCCTCGCATCGCTTGCATGTTCGTGGCCTGTTGTTCACGCTGTTGTTGGGTCTGCGACCGTGAGGTCTTCTGTTCTTCATTCCTGACCATCATAGCCAAGGCAATTATCTTTTCAACTTGTTTCAAGTCTACCGTCTCTATTTCTTTCAATGCCTTGACCAGATGCAGTGTGCCAAGCTCTCTGTCCTTGACTGCTTCAGCTCTGCGTTCTTCGGCTAAGGCTTTATTCTCGTCAATGCGGCTAAGACGTTCAAGACCCAATCCTGCATCAGCCGTTGCTTGCGCTTCAGCCAACTTAGTTTGCGCTTCAAGATTAGCCATTTGGATTTGATCTTGTTTTTGTTTTTCTTCTTGTTGTTGCTGCTGTTGGGCCTTGACGAGATCGATGATTTTCTTTTTATCTTGTATAGTTGCAGCTTCGAGTAAAGCTTCATCAGGTATAGGGACTCCTACTTCACGTAAGTGTAATAGTTGTGCAAACTGCATCTGCTTCTGGGTACTCGTATTCAAACCTTCTTCTACTACTGAATCATATTTACCAAAGGCTTTATCGTAGAAGCTTTCTGCGGCTGGTTCACCAATAATTCGTTCTACTTTTCCTGGAGTGAAGTTGTTTTGAATCATCTTTATCATGATATTGCCAAGCGTCTTCTGAGCGTAATCTAGTTGATCAAACAGTATCTGTAAGGTGGTTAATCCTGCTCCTTGGCGTAACATAGAAAGGATACCCGCCTTTTCATCAGTAGCAGAGCCTAAAAGCTCTTCATTAACGCCAGATATCTCCTGTATCTCCTTGCCAAGTAGTTCAGATAGTTGAAGCATAGAAGGCGGTATCTGTGCAGGTTGAATCTTCTCTACATCAGCCATTGAAGCTTCTTCTTTGAGTGCTAATCCACGGCCCTGGCCTTCAAGATATACATGCTCAGGGTTAACCAGGGCATTTTCTTTAAACTTCCACCCTGAGTTAATTTGTGATTCTAGAATATCAAGCTCAATGACGCGTCTCCTGTTATACAGGAACTGTGCATCACGCAATCCTCGGACAATCCCTTGTATCCTTAAAGGGAAGTAGGCTAATTGTGGTTGATAGTACCCTAACACGGGAACAAATGGGTAAACATCAATGCCGCTGGGCTGTGGCCCGTCATACATAACTTTACCTTGCACTACTATAGCTAATCTTACCGTGGGAACTTCATGTTCAATGAGCGTCAACTGAGGGTAGAGCTTTAACATGTGCCTTAATCCTTCAGCGTTCTCTGACGTCCACTCTACCGACTTGCTCGTCTTTGTATCGACTACCATCTTGGCCATGCGATAGTCTCTATAGTAATATTCATCGTAGGATAGAAGATTATATACACTGAAGTTATAAGATTCAGGCATAAACTGGAACTTACCGTCACGTGAATCTATGCCCACCAGCTGCATAATCTGATCAGCATAATTTGGGAGCAAGGATAAGCATTCCCGCTTAGTTACAAAGGTTCTCTTCCATATGCCATTACAATCGGAGAGATCTGGCTTACGGAAGAACGGATCGATGAGAAAGCTATTATAACTACAGTTATCTACTCTAATATCTCCTGAAAGAGGATCTGCTCTATAGTCCATCCAGACCTGTAACAGATTCATGCCAGTTACCAATGCTCCATCAAAGGCAGAAGATATAGTCTCCAGTACCCCAGCCTGGTTGTTCTGCCAGATAAGTACCTTGCTCAATTGATCTGCTGTCTGCTCATCACCACTCTCAATAGGTATCACCACCGTAGATTTGCGGTTCCTACGCTGGTGTCCACCAATCATGTTCTTAACACGTCTAATGCGGTTAAAATTGAACTGTCTGCGACGATTAGCGGGAAGGTTACCATATATATCATTCCATAAAGTCTGATCACCTGCCTCGAATCTTGTATCAGTATCAGCCTCACCCCAAAATTGCTGATTAATCGTTATAGATTCAGCATAAAAGGTTTCCATCCGCGTTAAAATACTGCGATCTTTTTCTTCGTAATATGTAGGACCAAATGAAGGGAAGATAGACATCTACTATCCTTTTTTAAAAAGTATATTCTTTAGCATAAAA
>SDBT01015119.1_pt1 | contig 12281 bp, 6 predicted proteins | sample 2277101 | NCBI WGS metagenome assembly SDBT01 (sample SAMN10404973, study PRJNA504765) | marine sediment metagenome | isolation source: marine sediment core GS10_PC15, 103 cmbsf | place: Arctic Ocean: Southern Knipovich Ridge | collected 2010
GATTTCCTCTGGGGCTTCAGACCCGGCGATGACGAATGGTGGTCACTGCAATCGCTAAACGGCGGTTATGACCACATGGTTACTTACTACATCACAGGCGCCGACCTTTACGGGGAAACTATTTGGCTGATCTTCCTGGAAAACTCGCCTACCAGCCCGGAAGACTGGGACTACAACGACTTTGTTGTAGAGATAACTGCCGTCGTTCCTGAGCCGGCCACGATATGTCTGTTCGGGCTCGGTGCTCTGGCCTTGCTGAGAAAGCGCAGAAAATAGGTCGGCGATTTAACTTACCAATTGAAAAACTGTGAGTCTTCTCACAGTTTTTTTTATGCGCATCTGTTGTAATTCTGTTAATATGCAGCCTTTAGGCTTGTGATGATTGTGTGACTTGTTTTGTCAGCTCCCCCAGCAGTGCCCGCATTTGCGGGTCGTTGTCCTTGGCTTGACCTATCTTGCTGCAGGCATGCATAACGGTTGTATGGTCTCGTCCGCCCAGATGACCCCCTATCTCCTCAAGACTGTGACGCGTCATATCCCTCGCCAGATACATACAAATCTGACGAGGCAATGTTATGCTTTGGCTGCGTTTTTTGCTCTGCAAATCCGCAAGCCGAACGTCAAAATGGTTCGTTACCACTTCGATAATATCCGTGATACTTATATACCTCGCCGCCGACTCGAGTTGTCCATCCAGTGCCGTTTTAGCCAACTGGAGCGTAATCTCCTCTCCCGTAGTAATTGCCACCGCGTAGATACTTGTCAATGCACCCTCCAGCTCCCGGATATTTGCATGCACTTTACGGGCAATGTATTCAGACACTTCAGCGGGAACACTAAGCCCCCGAAGATGAGCTTTTTTCTGCACGATTGCAACTCTTGTCTCATAGGTTGGCGAGTCGATTCGAGCAACAAGACCCCAGTTGAATCTGCTGATAAGACGCTCTTCAAGACCCGGCATCTCGCTGGGAGCACAATCGGCGCTGAGAATGAGTTGCTTACCGTTGTTGTACAAAGCGTTAAAAGTATGGAAAAATTCCTCCTGGCTATGTTCACGTTCCCGCAAAAACTGTATATCATCGATTACCAGAATATCGACCGTACGAAACTGGCTCTGAAAGCCGGCCAGATTACCTTCCTCTATCGCCCTGATGAATCGGTTGACGAACTCTTCGCAGCTTAAAAATTGTATCACCACTTTATCGCTTTTTCGCCCGGTCTCACAACAGACTGCGTGCAAAAGATGGGTCTTACCCAAACCGACGTTACCGTAAATGAAAAGAGGATTGTAGGTATTACCCGGCGATTGACTTACTGCTATACAGCTTGCATGAGCGAGCCGGTTGCTCGGCCCTACTACGAAATTATCAAACGTATAATCAGGATGAACCTTAAACCCTCGTTCACGCCCCTGAGGAGCTTCGGTAAACTTCTCGCCGGCGGCAACGCTGAAATCTACGCTGACAAGGTGGCCGGTTATCTGCTGGGCGGCACGAGTGAAACTGGTTTTGCAGTTGTCTCGCAAAAACTCAACCCTCGCTTCATCCGGACAGCCAATCCCGAGAGAACCACCACTCAAATGTAAAACTCTTAACTCATCAAACCACTGGCGGGTATTGGCAGGGTCAAGTGCTTTGGCACGCTCTACTATATCTGCGAAAATATTTTCAACCTCCTGAGCTGCCAAAAGGCCCTCCTTTATAAATACCCAGGCTGTAAAAACAGCGACCGCTTAAAACTTCCTTGCCTGTATTCTTCACAAAACGAAACAGCTTTCATCGTTGTACAAAACTCTCCCTTGCAATAACAGCAGAAAAAGTCTAACGGCACTTGCCCGGTTTGTCAAAGAAAATATTCCCCTTTTGGCAAAAAATAAAAAATTGTGCAGGTACAAAAAAAGAACAGCAAAAATCTTCAGCCAAATAAAAATATCTCACCAGCCAAGGCATAGCCGGCCGAGCCGTTAAAAAACGATGCGCCGAATCTACTTGATATTTTCGCAAGTATCTGCGAAACTTACACCTTAGAAGATTTTATCCTAAAGGTACGCAGTTATGGGCATTTTCACTAAAACGGCTGAATACTTAAAAGACCGGCTCGGAAAAACCAGAGACAAAATCAGCAACTCCTTTTCCACGGTGCTGAGCCTGGGCAAAAAATTAGATGACGAGCTGCTTGATGAACTGGAAGAGACACTGATAAGTGATGATATCGGCGTAGAAACTACCGGTAAGCTCATAACTGACCTGCGGGATGCCTTCCACAGCAGGCAAATCGCAACAACAGATGATGTTATCCCGTTTCTCAAGGAGCATATTAAAAGCTACTGGCCGCATCGAGACAGACAATTACATCCGGCCGAAACCGGCCCTACCGTCATTTTGGTCGCCGGCGTCAACGGCTCCGGCAAAACCACAAGCATCGCAAAGCTCGCCCACATACTGAGTCAAAACAATAAAAACGTTATCGTCGCCGCCTGCGATACATACCGTGCCGCCGCTATCGAGCAGCTTACAATCTGGGCCGAGCGTATCGGAGTTCAAATCGTAAAGCAAAAGCACGGCTCCGACCCTGCCGCCGTCGCCTTTGACGCCTGCGAAGCCGCACTGGCAAGGAACGCCGACTTTCTAATCCTCGATACCGCCGGAAGACTGCACACTCAGACCGACCTGATGAGACAGCTTACAAAAATTCGCGACGTCGTCGCCCGCAAAATCCCCGATGCACCTAACGAGGTATTACTTATTCTCGATGCAACCACCGGCCAAAACGCAATCGTCCAGGCAAAAATGTTCACGCAGGCCATTGACGTTACCGGCATATTTTTAGCAAAGCTCGACGGCACCGCTCGCGGCGGTATCGTCATTGCCATTAAGGACCAGCTTGATATTCCCGTAAAGTTTGTCGGCCTCGGCGAAAAACCAACTGACATCGCCGAGTTCGACCCCCACACCTTTGTAGAAGCTCTATTTAATTAAACAGATAAAAGGATTCAATTCTTCATCAGAAGCGGCTGGCCCGTCGCCTCGACTACGCTGCGCCAAAGCCCCCCATCCGGATTGATATTGTTCTTCTTCGCAACAGCTAATCGAATCGGTACGTGGACCAGATGGTTGTTGACAAGACTGACCAGAAGCTCGGTCTTTCCCGCCATAGCAGCGTGGACCGCATTGGTCCCCAGTCTCGCACAATAGATTGAGTCGTTTGCATTGGCCGGAGAACTGCGGATAATATAGCTCGGGTCGATATATTTCAGATTTATCTCAACTCCTTTTGCTTTGAAGTATGCGCTGATTTTATCCTTAAGAAAAACGCCGATGTCCCCCAGTCTTTTATTACCCGAAGCATCCATTCTCCCGCAGCCTTCTATCAGGTCCTGTCCCGCCCCCTCAGCCACCAGAATCACTGCATGATGACGTCGCTCAAATCTCCTTCCCAGATGCGCAAGCAATCCATTTTCACCATCGAGGTCGAAGGGCACTTCCGGAATGAGCACATAGTTGACATCGTTGATGGCCAGTGCCGTATGGGCCGCGATAAATCCCGACTCCCTGCCCATCACCTTGACAATGCCTATACCATTGATGGCACCTTCTGCCTCGACGTGCGCACTTGCAACAACATCTACCGCTTTGCATACCGCCGTTTCAAAGCCGAACGACCTCTGCACGAAACTCAGGTCATTGTCGATTGTTTTAGGCACTCCGACTATGGCAATTTTAAGCCCGCGCTTCTGGGCCTCTTCTGAAATGTCAAGAGTGCCTCTTTGTGTCCCGTCACCGCCTATCACGAAAAACACATTTATCTTCGTACGTTCTAATAAGTCAACGATTTCACCGACGCGCTCGCCGTAACCGCGCGACGAACCAAGAATTGTTCCGCCCTTGTGATGAATATCCAGCACTTTCTCAGGCGCAAGTTTCATAAGCGGCAGACCGAACTCCGAAAGAAAACCGCGGTAGCCGTACCTGATGCCGGAAATCTGTTTTACACCGTAACTATACCAAAGACACATAACAATTGCACGTATCACGTCGTTGAGCCCGGGGCAAAGCCCACCACAGGTTACAATACCGGCATGTACCTTTGCCGGCTCAAAGTAAATTTTCTCACGAGGGCCTGCCTTCTCCATAAGCTCACCACGTTCAAAGCTCCGTGCGGGGGCATCAGGGCCGGTTTCAATATCGTACTGTATATACTGGCTGTCGTCGGTGTAATTTGCTATGTAATCGCCCATTTCCTTTGACAGCGATATCGGTGACTGAACCGCCCGTTTACCCAGCACTCCAATTGTAAAATCAAGCTTTTCCATTTTTATCGCTCTTTCAGTAAATAGCAGCCGATTGTCAAGCGCCGATTGGCAATCGAAAATCGAAAGTCGAAAATCGGAAATCGAAATCGGTCTGCAATACCGGCGGCTTTAACTTCCTGCCGACATAAGACCTATAAAAATACTCGTTAATTTACCAAATGACAATCTTTCTAAAATAAGTTTTATTTTTCCTCTGTCACCCGGCCGTAATGTTATGAACTATGATAGCATTGGTTGTGCCGGCTGCGCCGAGGGGCCGACCCGCCACAAGGACAATTTTTTCACCCACCTGGGCCCAGCTGCTGCTGATAATCAGTTCCTCAACCACACGAGTAAACTCCTCGATATTTTCAGGAATCGCCCGACAAAGCGGTATTACACCGTAATCCAGACACATCTGACGGCTCGTACGCTCATCGGAACTCAACGCCAGAATCGGAGCGTCTATCCGCGCCTTACTGAGCAGCCGCGCCGACGAGCCGCCTTGAGACCAGACCGCAACAAGTTTGGCGCCGATATCATCGACAATTTGACCGACACTCCGTGCCATTGACGCCGTCTGAACCAATTCATCTACAGTCGCACTTTTGGGATGCACATTGACGTTCTCCTCAAGGTAGCTTTCTGTTACACGTGCAATCCGCTCAATGGTCTGTACAGCTTCCAGCGGGTATTTACCAACAGCAGTCTCGCCCGAAAGCATAACCGCATCGGCAAAGTCCATAATCGCATTGGCAACGTCTGAGACCTCGGCACGGGTGGCTGTGGGCTTTTCTATCATGCTTTGCAGCATCTGCGTAGCAACCACGACCGGCCTGCCGAAGTCCCGGCACATCTGTGTAATGCGCTTCTGGATGAGCGGAACTAAAGCCAAATCCATCTCAACTCCCAGGTCCCCGCGGGCAACCAGTACAGCATCACTGGCACGAACAATCTCTTCCAGATGCTCCAGCGCCTGGGGGGTTTCAATCTTGGCGATTATCTTAATATCTGCACCGGCCTTACTCAGATAGTTTCTCAACTCCTTAATCTCATCAGCCGACCGCACGAAGCTCAATGCCAGAAAATCCAGCTCCTTCTCAATCGCCCAATCAACGCATTTCCAGTCACGTTCTGTGATTGATGGTGTGCTTATTTTCGAGTCGGGCAGATTGATACCCTTTCGGCTGCGAATCGCCCCTCCAACAACAACCCTGCAAATCGTTTCATTATCTTTTTGACCTGTAACCTCCAGAGCTATTTGTCCGTCATCGATAAAAACCCGGTCGCCGACATTTACATCATCGGTAAAACGTTCGTAGTTTGTTCCGAAACGTTCTGCCGTGCCTGCTTCCTCACCGGACACAATACTTACCTCATCGCCGGCACTCAACATCTGCCCTTCCGGCTCAATAAGCCCTATGCGTATCTTCGGCCCGCACAAATCACCTATCACTGCCGTCATATTATGGTGCTCCGAGCGGACTGAACTCAGCACCTCCAACAGCTCAGCGTGCTCATCGAGCGTCCCGTGCGAAAAGTTCAGACGAAACACATCCACACCATTATCAATCAGGGACTTAATTGTCCCCGCCTCATTACTCGAAGGACCGAGTGTGGCGATTATCTTGGTCTTTATCATTTTTATTTTTTGCCACAAAGGCTCTAAGACACTAAAGTGCAGTTATATTGTTTTTTGAATTTTCAATTTATTCGTGCCCTTGTGTCTTCGTGGCTAACTTTCTTAGACCTTGGGATAATTACCTAAATAATGTGTCTTTGGCAGCCCGCCTGTCAAAGGCATTGCATACTTAATAAACGCCTCCGTAACACCGTTGCCGGTCGAATTGATGAACTCATCGGGCATCGTCCTCGACTTCTCGGCGACATTGCGAAGCTCGGTACTCAAAAACTCTACCGCATAATTTTCCCCCTCGCCCGTTCGGTTCATCACAACCGAACCGCTTTGTTCGACCATTGAAAACCCAACTGCTTCTCGACCGCACCTGCGGGCCTCTTCAACATCTACCGAAGATTGAAATCCGACAAAGCTTCTTTGCATATAACCCAAAGTGTCGGCCCTGACCCGTTTGGCACCGAGTTTATCTTTGATTTGACCGGCCAGAAAGTCCGCCAAAATACCTGTACCGGAGAGCTGAATATTACCGTGGGAATCGGCTTCCTTTTCCTTTACCAGCCTTTCCGTCCAGGTAACTCCGTTCTCATCGCATATCCCCTCGCTTACCGCTGCAACACAGCGACCTAACCTTTTATAAACATCTTCAACATCGCCGAGAAATTTATCTATCGAAACTGTTCTTTCGGGAAAATATATCAGGTGAGGCCCGTCATCAACTCTCTGTTTTCCCAAAGCCGTCGCCGCTGCCAGAAAACCCGCATGCCTGCCCATTATCACATCGACCTTAACACCAGGCAGAGAACGGTTGTCCAAATCATCTCCCATAAGGGCACAGGCCACAAACTTCGCAGCACTGCCGTAACCAGGACAGTGGTCCGTCACTAACAAATCATTATCGATGGTCTTCGGAATATGAAACGCTCGCATCTCATACCCAACCTCAGCCGCCATCACATTGATTATATGGGCGGCATTAGCTGAATCATTACCACCGATATAGTAAAAGTACCGAACATTGCGTTTCTTAAAAACGTCAAAAATCTTCCTGCAATATTCCTCATCCGGCTTATCACGGCTCGAACCAAGCGCCGCCGAAGGACAGCTCGCAACTCCTTCCAGAACCGACACCGACAGGCTTTTCAAATCGATGAAATCCTCCTTGACGATTCCCTCGACAGCGTGGATTGTACCGTAGAGGTTTTCGATTTCGCTCCTTTTGGAGACCTCTTCAATAACGCCCGCCAATGATGCGTTGATAGTTCCCGTCGGACCGCCCGATTGGCCTACTACTGCGTTCGCTTTCGGTGCCGCCGCCATCTTTATCTGTTCTCCATTAAATGCTTGACCCTAATATCAATTTACTCACACCCATTATACAAACACACCTGCAGCACACAAGCACAAACAGAAAACACCTGTCTAAGTCTCATTTTCTTATGGTCTTATTCGACCTCGACAGCACCGGCGCAGCTTAGGAAATACAGCCATTTGCCGAGGAGCTTATCGTTGAGAATCGCCTCAGCCGCCCTGCCGTAAAGCCCAAGCTGCTCGCGATAAAGCTCCGCCCGCTCTTTCGCCTGCTCCGCTGTTACACTATCGGTTTTGAAATCTATTATCAGCAAACCATCCGGCGTTTTGACCAGCATATCGACTATACCCTGAACGACGATTGCCTCGTCGCTCGTCGCTCGTGACCCGTTACCCGAATCAGCAAATTCGCAAGCCGACAGAGCAAAAGTGAAAGGCCATTCACACCATACGGTATTATTAGCATCAAGAGCTAACCGCCCCAGTTCACTTTCAAAAAATGCCATTATTGAACCGGTATCAATACGCTCGGCTACAGCTTCGGCTACAGCCCCGGCAGCTACAAGTTTTCCCGCAATTTTGTCGATTGCCTCTTTGTTCACTTGTTTTGTCAAGTCAAGTCTGGAAATTACCAGATGTGTTGCAGTTCCGATAAGCCGACTCTGAACCGGCTCAGCCAAATCAACAGCCGAAACCGCTTTTGGCTTTCGAGCGAGTACGCCGGAATAATCGGCTTTCACATATTCGTCGCCGAGATGAGTCAACTGTGTTACCGAGCGCTTGGCCGGCAAAACAGACAAATCCTCAAATCCGTACCGCCACGACAAACGCTCTTTCACTTTTGGCAATAATTTATTTTTTGCCCGCCCCTGCCCCAATTTCCTTTTGGCCGAATCAAATCGAATTCGTTTCCTTTGTCTCAATTCAAAAACATATCGGCCGAGCTGTTCGAGTTCGCTGCTGACGTAAAGCTTAAAATCAAACAAATTATCATCACCTGCCTCCGGTGACAGGCCGGTCCCGAAACCATCATGCACCACTTTCTTATCACTCAATCCATACAGGACCCATTCCAGAGGACTCCGGCATCGGCTAAGCTGCCAGTCAAAAACAGTACCGGCGCCGAACATAACCCCGTCACAGATAACATCCCGACATCGTTTTGCCTTCTCTGAAGCCGTCAAAACAAGCCGCTCTCTTGCCCGCGTCGTCGCAACATAAAGAATCCGCATCTCCTCGGCAAGTGCCGTCTTTCGTTTTATCTTTTCGATAATCTGATATGCCGCCGAATCAACTTTCGTTTTCGTTTTGCCCTCGATAATTCTCAGACCCAGACCGCCGCCTGCCTCCGCAATACAATCCTCCTGCAAATCCTTCCTGCTGAACCGACTGTTAAGCTCCGCCAAAAAGACTACCGGAAATTCAAGTCCCTTGCTCTTATGTACGCTCATAATACGAACTGCGTTACCGGCGGCGGCTTCTTCCTCAGCGGTGCTCCAGTCCAGTCCCGCTTCGTAAAGTTTTTCAAAAAACTCAACAAACCGCGTCAGTGACGGCACACCGACGCTGCTGGCAAAACCCTCAAATTGAATCGCCCGCTCGTGCAGCCTGAGAAGATTGGCTCTGCGCACCTGCCCGTTCGCAAGGGCCGGCACAAAAAATAGATAACCGGTTTCCCGATAGATTTGCCAAATCAACTCTGCAATATTGCCGCGCCGACCGACCGTCCGCCACTGCTCAAGCCGGGCTAAAACATCTTTCAGCCGTTCAGCTGATTTCACATCCGAACCGCTCACACAGTAATCACACACACTGTCATAGAAGTTTTTGCGCTTTTTCTCTTTTGATTTTAAGTCTGCCGAACCCACAGTCTTTTCTGCCCTGTGAATCTTTATCTTCGCCAGTTCGCTGTCGCTGATATTAAAAAGCGGGCTTCGCAATACCGCAGCCAGTTCAATGTCACGCTGGGGATTGTCTAAAACCTTCAAAAGACTCAAAAGGTCTCTGATTTCAGTCGCCTCAAAATAGCCGCTCGAAGCCTCACAGGCAATCGGAATACCGGCCAGTCTAAGAACCTCAATATAATCATCGACCCTCTTGGCGGGCGAGCGCATCAATATCACAATGTCACGGTATTCAACCTCTCTGGATTCGCCCTGCTGCTTGTCAAATATCTCAAATTCCGCCCCGCCGCCGTCTGCACCGACCATTTCCCTGATGCGCCCCGCTATCATAGCCGCCTGACGCTGACGCGAACTAACAACACCTGAACCATCGAAAATTGTCGCAGAACCCCTGTCGGAGCCCGAATTTTCATCTTCGGCAGATTCGTCCTTCTGCTCGGCGTCCTTAATTTCATCATCGAGTATATGCAGCTCCACAGCGGTTCTTCTCTCACTCCCCGACGCCTCCTTCAATCGCTCCGTAGCTGCCGGCCTCAACCTTGCCGATTCGTCATAGTCAATATCTGCAAAAGACGATGTCATTATTCGCCCGAACAACTTGTTGACAAAATCCAGAACACTTTTGTTCGAACGAAAATTGGCCGTAAGGTCAACTCGCAGGCCCTCAGCCGACCCCTTCGGCTCAACAGTAGCTGATTTGAGCTCTTCGGTAAAAATCTTCGGCTCCGCACCGCGAAAGGCATAAATACTCTGCTTGACATCGCCCACAACAAAAACATTATCCTCGCAGCTCAATGCCGCCAGAATCTCCTTCTGCACAGGGTTGATGTCCTGATACTCGTCAACGAATATATATTTGTACTTTCGGCGCAATGCCAAAGCCGTCTCTGAAGGCAGCAATTCATCTTCCTTGTCACCTTCTCTGGTTAGAAGTTTCAACGCATAATGCTCAAGGTCCGCAAAATCCAGACAGTTGACCGTCTGCTTGGCCCGGCTGTACAACTTATCGAACTTCTTAACAAGCTCAACCATCATTTTTACCTGCCCGCTTACCGCCCCACTGATTCTGTCAAGGTAATCGGGATTAATAATCGCAAGCCCCTTTAATCTTTCAAAATCAACTGCCGCTTTTTTGGCTGTATCTCTAATCATCCCTGCGACAGGACCATCCGGACTTTTAGGTTTATTAAATCTTGGTCTTTGAAAGTTTCTTATCTCATCGGCGCAACTTTGCCAATCATCACTTTTCAAATACTCCGTACATCGCAAAACAATCTCAACCACATTTTCCTCGAGCCATTGACACCAGCTCTCGTCGGCGTTCTCTTTTTGGCAGAACTCCTGAACACACCGCAGCTGCTCTAAAACACTCTGCAACTCTTCTGAAACGATTTGTTTTTGCTTTTTGCCCAGTTCACCTGCGAAGGGATTGAGGGCTTCCGAAAGCACCAATGTCCTCTCATACCAACTCTGACGCGAAACCACCCCGTCCAGAAAGTCACTCAAGGATATTATCTTTGCAGCAAAGCCGTCGCTCGTGCGAAGGTCTCTCCTGCCAAAAAGCTGCGCCATCCCTTCTGCCAGATTCCCTTGGCGCCAGGCCCACTCAATCGTCTTTTCCAGAACCTCTGCTTTGAGCAGCCCACGCTCATCGTCATCGATTACTCGAAAAGTCGGGTCAATACCTATCTTGTAAAAGTATTCTGTTATAAGCCGTTTGCAGAAAGAATGTATCGTGCTGATATCGGCGCCCTGCAGCAGTATAAGCTGATGCCGAAACCGCCGGTTACCGCTTTCCAAAAATGCCTCTTTAAGCTGCTCGGCAATCCGAGAGTGCATCTGCTCGGCAGCGGCCTCGGTAAAAGTCAATACCAGCATATTAAGAACATCGGGACATATAGATTCATCCGACAAAATATTGACACACCGCCCCGACAGCACCGCCGTCTTACCCGTACCGGCCGAGGCCGTCACTAAAACATCGCTGCCACGCTGCTCAATTGCACGCTGCTGCTGCTTCGTCCATTTAATCTTCTTCTCAGTCATCAATCCCCCCCATCTCTTCAAGCACCGCCTCTTTCATAAGCGACCTTAAAGGCCTGTAGTCATTCACCTGCCAGTCGAATCTACAGACCGCTCGGTATTTACAGTAACCACAAGGCGTTGCTGTGCCTATCCGGTAAGGCGCAATATCGATTTTGCCGGATACAATCTCTCCGGCTAATTCGACAATCCTGCCCTCGGCAAATCGAAGCACTTTTTCAAAATCACCAGGCCTTAACACACTGCTTCTACCATAATTACCATATTGCCCGCTTTTTGAGCTAATTTGGAAACTGTAAAACTTACTCCACCCGGAACCCGTTAAACTGTCCAGCTGCTGAAAATACTCACCGTTAAATATGCCTTTCGCTTTATGATTAAAACCCTCTGCTTCATCGGACAATTTATTAAGTTCGACTTTTTCCAGGCCTGTCTCGACCGGCATATAAAACGCACCCACCACATCCTGTATTTTGTATTGAGATTCGCCTGCTGCCCGAACAGCCAGCATATAAATCGGAAGCTGCATATCAAGCCCGTAGTAGAGCTTCGCCCAGTTAAAGGTTTTATCTCTTCGTTTATAATCGAAAACAATCCCGATTTTTCCGCCCTCAAGCTCTGCAACATCAAGCCGGTCGATTTTACCGCGTAAAATCAGTTGGCGGTTACCTGAAAGCCCAAGTTTATATTCACCAAGTTCATCGCCGACGTCGCCAAACACAACCTCCGACGCTATCGGCCGAAAACTCCCCGCTCGCACCATTGCCGCAATCGCAAGAACACAATCTTCAAGAACCTCACCTGCCGAATGGATAATAAACGAATTGTGCCTGGAGTGACGTTCAAAATTCGATATGAAAGAATCCGTCCGGACAATCCCTGAAATCTCTTCCCGCAAAAGCTTTATTAACTGCTCATTCTCAATCGTCGCAAAATCTCTTCCCTCTTCGTTTAGTCTTTTCAGCAGCGCATCCAGAACTCTGTGGTAAAAATTACCTACGTCCAGCGGCTCAAACTTAAATTCCTTTCGCTCTTCCAATTCGAGTATATACCGCGCAAAAAACTGGTAGGGACAGGCCGCAAAAGTGCTTAATCT
>SDBT01015120.1_pt1 | contig 12280 bp, 20 predicted proteins | sample 2277101 | NCBI WGS metagenome assembly SDBT01 (sample SAMN10404973, study PRJNA504765) | marine sediment metagenome | isolation source: marine sediment core GS10_PC15, 103 cmbsf | place: Arctic Ocean: Southern Knipovich Ridge | collected 2010
TGAAGTTAAACTGGCTCATTCAGATAGCATTCCATTAGCAGATGAGTCAGTTGATGTTGTCACAAGCAATGGCATTTACAATCTTTCTCCTGACAAAAAAGCTGTTTTGTCAGAAGTTTATCGAGTTTTAAAGCAGAATGGAGTAATCTGCTTTTCTGAGATTGTCCTAAAGCAGGAATTAGAACTGGAAATTAGAAAAAGTGTAAAAGATTGGTTCAGGTGTATTGGTGGAGCCTTAACTTTGGATAAATTTGTTGATCTCATGGAAGAAGTCGGGTTTATGGATGTAGAAGTGCTTTCTACTTACAGAAATGCACGATGCGGGCATGAGTATGCTGTTGTGGCAAGCATAAAAGCACACAAAGAATAAGATTGTTTTTAATTTAAATTATTTGTACAAAAAAATAAAATTATGGGGTGAAAAAAATGAATATAGAAGATTTTGCAATAATAGCTGAAACAGATAAAAGTTTTGATGAAGCAGTTATTTCAGTTTTAAAGGCAGTTGAACAGAAGGGCTGGGCTTTATTCCAGATCTATGACCTAAAGGAAAGATTAGCTGCAAAAGGGTTTGAGCAAAAGCCATTGAAGATAATTGAGATATGCAAAGGCAAGCATGCAAATATTTTTCTTAATAAGAATAGGTTAATATCTTTATGCCTGCCTTGCAAGATTAATGTTTTTGAAGATGACAATAAAGTTAAGATTGTTGGGATGAACCCTAAGATAATGGCGCAGTTCTTTTCTGAAGTTAATGAAAGTGATGCTGAGGAAGTCTTCAAAGAAATTAAAGAGATAGTTGACAGTTCTAAATAATTGAATAAAAGGATATGACTAACATAAGAAAACTAAAAGAAATATTGAGCTACATACTTATCATTTTAGTAGTTGTATTTATCTTCTCCTTTATATTTGTCCCATTGCATATCTTTTCCATATATGGATATTGGATTATGAAGATAGCTATTCCTCTTTTTGTAATATCTATTATCTTTGATTTATTCTATTTTGCTAAAGACAGCGATAAAAGAAGACAGAGCAAAAAGAAAGTGGACCATAGAAAAATATTTGGAATGAAAAGAAAAATCCTTTTTTCTATTATTGAATGGGGTGGAATTATTGTTGTTATTGTTATTTTATTAGCATTAAAAAAGGGTTCAATTGGAGCTAAGGAATGCCCCGATATTATCCAGGGAAATGAAAAAGCAAACCTTAAGATAAAATACTTCTATTCGCCCTTCTGCCCTTACTGCTGGAAATCAGAGCCAATTCTCAGGGAAGCTATCAATAGTAAAGGAAATCTATTCAGCCTTGAAAGATATGATGTTAGGTATTGTGATAATGAAGTAATCAGATATAAGGTTTCTGGTACTCCGAGTTATGTTTTTATACTAAAAAATGAATCGAAAGAGTTTGTTTCTTATGGGTATATTCCAAAAGAAAAATTGATGGATACTATCCTTAAATTAAGCAAAGAGCAAATTCATATTCATCCAACCTTAAAAATAACTATCTGTGGTGATGAGATAAAGCTGCCTTATAATACAGGCACTTCAGATGTTCATACACATACAAACACTTCAATACTTCATATTGAAGCTAAAAACATCAGTTTAGGAGATTTTTTAAAGTTAATTGACCTTAATTTTAATAACAGCTGTATTGATAGTTATTGTAATGGTGATAAGTGCCCTAACAATAAAATCGGTACTCTTAAGATGTATGTAAACGAGAGGGAGAATAATGAATTTGACAGGTATATTCCTAATGATAATGAGAGTATAGTGATTGGATTTGATTAAGAAATAATGAGCTACTTTTATTTGAACTTCTTATCTAATAGTATTAGTTTTGCAGTTGTATACGGCCTGCCTGTTTTTGGATTCTTCTGGTGTTTAGTAATCTTTACTATACCTAAACTTGAACTTTTTAAATTTGTAAAAGTTTTCTTTGTTTAAAACCTCTTATTTAAAAAAGGCACAAATATATTAGCTATAAGCAAGCCATATATAAAACCGTTTGGAGTAACAAGGAAAAGCGCAAATGCAGCAATGGCGGCAATTATTCCATAGAATATCTTAGCTTTGCTTTTTATTGGCGCTGTTTTAGGGTCAGTCAGTATTAAAAACACGAAAAAGAAAAAAGCTCCAGAAAAAACTTCAAACATAATAAATGAAAATGATTGATTTGTTATTAAGGTGTAGATTAATGCTAGAAAAACATAAGCAAAGAAAAAAGCAAATATGTGCTGGACTTTTCTTAACTTAATCAGAATAAAAAATCCTAATACGATTAAAGAAACTTTTGAAGTCCCGCCCCACCAGCTTAATGTTAAAGGAAATAAAAGCAATGTTGCCATTATTCCAAAACCAGCAGGGTTGAAGAGTGGTTTATTATTAACTCTGATAATATGTTTAGACAGTATAGCAAGAAAAGAAACAATAACAGGAATATACAAAGGAAGAGTTGGCGTAAGCAATAATCCAATAATAAGACCAATAATAATTGCTGTGCTAGGAAAAAAGATTTTTCCGTTCTTAAAATAATTTATTCCTAAATCTGCAAGACTGGCTGTTATGATAGAAGTAAGAATCAATGTCAGCCTTTTCTCTAATCCTAACGAAAGCATAGCAATAAAAACAAGAGCAGTTAATGTAAAAATGGTAAAATAATTAAGGTTTTTAAAAATAAGTTTCATGCTTTTTCTTTGAAACCTAAATATGATTACCGTTCCAATAACAATAGAAGCTAATAAGAGGAATAAGATAATAAAATTATTTTCAGCAAGAAAGTTTGTTCTGTCTAATCCTTTTGCTTCTTCTGCATAAGTTTCTTCTTCCTGAGTTTGTGAAACTTCGATTGTAGGGAGATAGGCTTGTGTAATTTGCAGCGAACTATCCCACACAGCTCGAGCTACAACCTGATTAGTAACAGTGGCTCTTGTCACAGCATCAATATCTCTTCCAATCCTAAAATCATCATTAATACTTTTTCCTTTATATTGATTATAGAAAAATGGTTCTCGTAAAAAATCACCAATCATTCTGGTAATAGCCTCCCTATGCTGTAAAACTCTTATCCCAGCAAGAGTGTGATCAATATTCAAGCCAACCATAATCGCAATATTTGCACTGAAAGCTGGCGCAGAAACTACATAACAAATTCCAGCAATCTCTTTGTCGTTTTTATCTTCATAAACTTTATAGTGCGGTAGTTCTCCTTGCAATTCAGAAAAAGAATCTGCTTCAGGAAATAAAATATCACAGGGAAATTCCAAATCTGATGGCTCTAAAGCAGAAGCAGGGTTAGAAAAAAATATAACTGCCAGAAGTGTAACCCAGATAATAATATTATTTCTCATTTTTTATTAATTCTATTTTACAATTAATCTGCCTTTCATTTCGTTGTGGCCACTTCCACAAAAGACTGAGCAGGCAAAATTAAACTGACCAGCCTTATCTGCTATGAATTCACTTGTAACAGTTTCATCAGCTTTTACGATAATATTAACACCATAATCCAGAACAGCAAATCCATGAGCTGTATCTAAACTAGTTATTATTAGCCTTACTTTATCTCCTTTCTCTACAGTGATTTCATAAGGATCAAAACTAAATCTTTTTACAGTCATATTGAATGTTTTTACTTCTTCTGTAAATAACGATTCATCTTGATTGGGCAAAACACTTTTTGGTAATTCCTTTCTTGGTGGCCCAATACTTCCAGTTTTCAAAACCAGGTCACCTCTCTTTTGGTTTATAGCACAACTAGTAATAAGCATTACAAACCCTAAAAGAAAACATATAATCAAATATTTTTTCATTAATATAACCATATTTCCCACTTAATTAACCACTAATCTACTTCTCATTCCTGTATGGCCCGTCCCGCAGGCAACAGAACATACAAGTGGAAATTTCCCTGGCTTGTTTGCTATAAACTCTATATTTACTGCCCTATTAGGGCGCAGTATTTCATCAACGCCATATTGAGGAATAGCTATGCCATGTGTAACATCTACACTTGTTACAGTTAGCTTTACCTTATCGCCCCTATTAACCTCGATTGTTGAAGGAGAGAAACTAAACTGCCTTGCAATAATATTAAATTCTTTAGTTTCTCCAGTAGGTATAATGTTCGTTGTGGATATTCCCTTATTTATTTTATAAAATATTACTGTGCTTATTATTACCAGAAAAAGCGTAATTAATAATATTGTATGAACCTTCTTTTTCTTTGCTTTCTTTTCTCTCCCTAATCCTTTCTCTTCTTTGAACAATTTTCTCTTAATTTTTCTTCTCTGAGCTCTTGTCAGATTTTCTGGTTCCTCAGCTTCTTCAGAAGGTGAGGTAGGAGAATCTTTGATTCTCTGTCCTGTATTCTCTTCTATTTTTTGCTGCTGTACGCTATCTAATGAATTTTCTGGATTTGTTTCCTTTTCTATATGTTCTGATAATTTCTCTTCTTCCATAAATATCACCCTATATTATTTTTTCCTTAACATTTTTTTAAATAAAAAAATTATCATTAATATAAATAAAACAGCAATAAAACTTTTTATGAATATGTTATTTAACAAGCTAGATTTTAATATTTCACTCTGAAATACATAATTAGTGCTCCATAACCCAAAAAAATCCCTATTTAAGAATGATGTCCCGCTAAATATTATATATACTAAACCTAAAAAAATAAATAACAAACCAGCTATTAAATTTGTTATAGGTATATTGTAATTTCTTCTAAAAAAATTAAATTTGAATTCTTTCCTAAGAAAACTATTTTCCAATAATTTTTTTGATTCCACATAGTGTGACAAAATCAGGAATGGTAGAAAAATTCCTAGGCTGTAAGACAATATAATCATACTGGAATAAAATAAATTTGATGAATTTGCTGCAATAAATAGTATACTAAACAATATGGGCCCTACACAAGGAGTCCACCCAATTGCAAATACTACGCCAAAAAGAAAAGTTCCAATATAGTTTTTATTAAATTTACTTTTAACTGTAAAGGGAGATTTAAAACCAAGATTCAATAAAGCCATAAACCCAAAAATAATTATAAAAATACCCGAGATAAGTATCAAAGTTGATTGGTTTCTGATTAAAAATTGGCCAATAAATGTGATAGAGAATCCTAATAAAAGAAAAACCAAAGTAAAGCCCGAGAAAAATATAAGGGTCACCAAGGTTAAATTTTTCTTTTCCTTGATTGAATACGCAACGAAAGCTGGAATAAAAGGTAAAAGACAAGGAGCAAACAATGTTAAAATCCCACCTACAAATGCTATTATTAATGATATATTGTAAAGATTTTTTGTTGTTTCCTGCACTGCTGTATCTAACGATTCTTCAGAAACATTAAAATCAAGTTTATAGGCAATAAAAATAATCAAAGCTATAAACAGAAACCATAATAAGAGTTTTTTATTTTTCATATTTTTCTCTTCTCTGTCTGCCAATCATGTTAATCCACTAAAAGATTTCATACATAATTTGTTATTTAAACTTCCATAAATCTTTTCCTTTTGAATAAACTGCATATCCTATCAATCCAACTCCTGCAGACCCAATAAATGGCCTGTAAGGCTAGCTTCATTTTTTCTTAAGCTTAATAAAATAGAGAATTATTATTATAACTATTCCTATTCCAATTAGTATTAACATCCATGTTATAGGTGCTGCTGATACCTCTCTACTAGAAACAGTGCTTGTTGTTACTATATCCCCTGGATGATGCATTTTCTACGTCTTAAAGATGTAATTGATTGCTTCAAGGATCACTTTTACTTCACAATTAATCTGCCTCTCATACTACTATGCCCTCCACCACAGGGTACATTACAATAATATATGAAAGTTCCAGCTTTATCAGCTGTGAATTCCACTGTTTTTGGTCTTAAGCCATCAAGATATAAGTTAATACCATATTCATCAATAGCAAATCCATGAGGAACATCTCTGCTTGTTGCTATGATCCTTACTTTATCTCCTTGATTAACTTCTATCACAGCAGGATCAAACCCATATCGAAATGCTTCAATTCTAAATTCCTTTACTTCTCCAGTAAATGGTTCACTGCTGGTTTCTTTTACAATATTCCCTGTAGAACTATTGCTGCATCCAGTTATTATCAAAATCCCTAATATGAATAATATCTCAATAAAAAATTTATTTTTTCTCATTTGTACATCCCCCCTTAACCAAAACTGTTTATTATTTTAAACAAACCCACTATTAAAGCAATTATTGCAATCACTATTAAGGTAATTTTTATCGCTGAATCTCTCATATAAGACTATGGAAAATATAACTGTTATATAAATGTTACCTTAATGTAACCTTATTGTAAATAGAAAGTAATTTATATAAAATCTAATTATTTGTTAATATACTTATAAGGAGGTGTAGAAAATGGATATTGGCTTGTTTTTTGAAGGGCTTATCTTAATAGCTTCATTGGGATTTTTATTTGCAGTATTTTATGCATTTAAACTTTCGAAAGAGACTAAACATGAAAAGTATTGGATAATTTTAGCTGTAGCTGCTTTTTTATTAGCAATACATCAATGGATGATGATTCCCTGGGGATTTCATTTAATTGGAGAAAAATTGAAATTAACTATTGAGCAGATAAGTACTATAATTGGCTCTGTCCTATTCGGCTATGCAATGTTTGGGCTATACTGCTCTATGAAGAGAGTAAAAGAGAAACTGAAATGAGCTTAAAAATCAAAGATTTTTTGCTCGCTGAGCAATCGAAGATTGCTGGCATCCAAGAAATGCGTAGCATTTCTGAGGACATTAAAATTCCTTTGGAGGAATTTAAATGATTTCAAAGTCAATATTATTTTATTGGAGTAAAGGGGCAGATGTAAGAAGAAGGATATTGCTCTTCATCCATAAACACAATAAAAAAAACAAACCATGTTTTCTTAATCTAATAGCTAAAGAGCTGAGAGTTACTCATGTGGCTGCAAAAAAACATATCGATCTCCTTTTAGAAGAAGGGTATATCAACCAAATCAACCCTAAGGGAAAACCAATTTATTTAGAACTAAGTAAGAATGGAAATAAAGTCATTCTGGAGTTTAAACATTAAATCTAAAATGTCTTGGAGATCTTTAAAAAAATAATTTGAAGAGATGAAGAAAAAAATACTACAACAAAGAGATTGATTTCTTCCATTAAACATTCACCCCCTCTAATCTCTTTTTATTCTTTGCTTTCCGGCTTTTTCTTCAAACAAAAATCTGAAGGGCACCAGTCAGTAAAGGCGCTTTGCAGAATCATTAATCCCATCAGGGCTACAAGAACAAGCCCTATGTTAAGATTTACCCAGTAGGCAATGGCCACAAAGACTAATATCACTATACCTTGCATTAAGCTTCTACTATTTTTTATAGACATAATTTTCACCCCCCTTAATTTAGTTATTACTTTGACCTTTTTATATCTTAGGTTATATTTAAATATTTGGTTTTAAGTAAATTTTCTATACAGATTTGTCAAAAAACGAAACATTTATATATAACTTATATGTTACTTTTAACATATGTTAGAAAAGGCATATAAAGTCTTTTTTGGGACTTTGGCTAATAAGAACAGGATTAAAATCGTTAACTCTCTTAGAAAAAGCACTAAATGTGTTGATGAGATACGTAAAGATCTTAAATTTAACCAGACAACAGTTTCTCACAACCTTAAAAAATTGTTAAGGTGCGGGTTTGTTTTTGTTGAGAAAAAAGGCAGGCATAGGTATTATAGCTTGAATAAAAAAACAATAAAGCCGTTAATGGCCCTAATTGATGATCATATGCATGAGTATTGTGAAAAAATAGCAAGGGGTGAAAGATAAAATGATGTATAAACTAGAAGCTACTGTAGTTAAGCAAAAAGGCTTTTGTGTTGCAGGGCATAAAGTAGGAGATAAGATTGATTTAAACGATATTAAGGCACCTCCTATCTGCAGGCCGTTGTTAAATGCATTAAACGGGCAGGCAATGACTTTAAAATATGGAGGTGATATGCCCTGGCTAAAGGATAAGGACGTTACCAAGGTAGCATGCCCTGATCCAGAAAATCCACTCATAGTTGAGATAAAAAGGGTAAAAATGGAGGATAAATAAAATGGTATTTGGCTTGTTTAAAAGAAAAGATCCAATATGTGGGATGAAGGAAGAGAAAGGAAAAGGTATTGAGAAACATGGAAAATGGTTTTGCTCAGATAACTGTGTGAATAAATTTGAAGCAGCAATTAAAAAAAGTGAAAAAGAAGCGAGTAAAGGTGGAGGTTGCTGTCATTAATATGCATGCTTAAAAAGCACAATATAATAAATTAAACACCTATAGTAGGTTAAGGTTAAAACCCCCTTCTTTAACCTGCTCATGTTGATATAAAAACTTATGGAGGTGATTCCTATGTATGGCGGAGATTGTTGTTAGAAATCAAGTCTATTTTACAAAGGAGGTGAAAAAAATCGGAATTAAAAATATATGTAATGGTGGAATTAATTGCAAATGCCTACAAACAAGGGATTTTGATAAAGATATAGATATAACTGACAATCTAGGATATGGTTTGATGCAAGATTTTAGGGATAAATAAATTGTAAAAAGCAGAAACTGGATGAAATTAAAAGACTTTTATGAAAAAATAAAGCACAACCATGGCTTAATGATGTTGCTGTGTTGCGGCATTCCTTTGCTTTTGTTATATGGTGCTGTATATTTTTTTGGGCTTAGCAAAAGTTACTTATTTTGGTTTATTATCCTCTTATGCCCTCTAATGCATTTTTGGATGATGAAAGATATGCACAAGAAACAACCTCAAAATATCGAAGGAGAAATGAATAAACATAATTAAAATGGTAAAAGAAACAATAAAAAATAAAACAAAATATTATATATGTGAAGAATGTAGATTTGCTTATAGTGATGAGAATATAGCAAAACAATGCGAAGATTATTGTAAAAAACATAAAAGCTGTTCGCTTGAAATTACAAAACATGCTATAAAAATATAGGAGGTACAACAAAATGGGCGATGATTGTTGCTGACAAATAGGAAATTGTGGAGTATGCTAGAAGAAAAAAATGATCTTTAAAGATTCAGCTAGGATACCTAAGAATCTTAGCACCAAGAAGGCAATGTTATGCCATATTATCCCCATCATTATTGTGGTGGTTGTTATACTTATGGGTCTTACCTATATTAAAAACTTGTTTCGTGAATGTAATGAAAGTACTGAATGCGGGGAAAATGTCTACTGTGGTGTTGATTATAAATGCCATCAAATGCCCGGCAACACTTATAGCGGGAAGACAATAGTAAAACATAATTATGGGTGGGCGATGGCTATATTAGGGATTGGGATAATAATCTCATTGAAAATTTGGCATCATAAGAAAATAAAATGGCCTTTGGACAAAGGATTGACTATTATCTTATTTTCACTCATCCTTGCTGTGGGCATAATCATTGTCGAAAGCTATAAATGCACATCAATTGATGCGTGTGGGGCGGATGCTTACTGTGGCAGTAATGGCAAATGCCGCTCATTTAATGAACCAAAGGTGACAGGTGAAAGGAATTATATTCTGATTTCATCCATAGCGGCAGTTTTAATGATTGCATTGACTTTCACCATAAAGTATAAAAATACTAATCTAATAAAAGCACTAATGTGTTGTTCCAAGAAAAGAAAATAAAAGTTGCTCACTTGAGATTATAAAACATGCTATAAAAATATAGGAGGTACTTAGAAATTAAAAATTTCTTGTACCTCACAAAAACAAAAGTTTTTGGAGGTGAAGTAAAATGGAATTGAACCTTTGTAGTTCATGTGACAAATGTCCAAAAGTAATAGCAACAGAAAAAGGTATAGAGATTGGTGAAGGAGGAAACTTGGTAACACTTAAACCAAGTGAATGGAACAATTTAGTAGATGGAGTAAAAACTGGAAAATTAGATAAGATATAAATAGAAATTAAATAAAAAGTTTGAATATAATATGGTCAATAAAACAGTAGAAAAAATAATAATACCTATAGAAGGTATGACATGTACTAGCTGTGCACAAACAATAGAGAAAGCTCTAAAGAAAACAGAAGGAGTAAAAGAAGCTAATGTAAATTTTGCAACAGAAAAAGCAACTATACAATTTGATGAAAAAATAATTAATGAAGGACAATTAAAAAAAGTAATCAAAAATACAGGCTATAAGCCCCAAGATATTCAAAGAGAGGTTACAGAACAGGGAACAAAAACAACCGTTCAGATAGGGGGGATGACATGTGCTAGTTGCGCTCAGACTATTGAAAAAGCCCTGAAAAAAGCAAAAGGTGTTGACAGCGCCCTTGTTAATTTTGCCATAGAAGAAGCGGTTGTGGAGTTTGATACAAACCTTACTAATATAGAAGAGCTTGAAAAAGTGATTGAGAAAACCGGTTATCAGGTGCTCAAGGAAGGGGAGCGTCCAGCTGAAGAAGAAGATGAATCAGTAAAAAAGGTGCAGAAAGCAAAAAGGCTTTTCACGTTAGCAATAATTCCTGAGATTATAGTGATGATCTTGATGATGCTCCATTATATGGTTGTTAATATTCCATTTTATAATGTGATAATTGCTTTATTAGGATTCCCTATTGTGTTTATATTCGGTTGGGAAACACACAAGGCATCATGGAGGGCAATTAAGCACGGCAGGGCTAATATGGATGTTTTGATATCAATAGGCTCTGTACCCCCATATTTAATGGGTCTTGCAGTTTTTATTTTCCCTGCGGCAAGCTTCATTGAAATGGCAACAACAATTGTTAGTTTTCATCTGCTTGGCAGATATTTAGAGGCAAAGGCTAAAGGCAGCGCATCCCAGGCAATTAAAAAATTACTTCAGTTGGGAGCTAAAACTGCCAGGATCTTAGTTAAAGGTAAAGAACAAGAGGTTCCTATTGAAAGTGTAGTAGAAGGAAATATCATGATAGTGCGGCCAGGTGAGAAAATCCCTACTGATGGCGTAATCACTGAAGGAAAAAGTGCAATTGATGAGTCAATGGCTACTGGCGAATCCATGCCTGTGAATAAGAAAGAGGGTGATAATGTCATAGGGGCCACTATAAACCAGCAGGGCTTATTGAAGGTAAAAGCAACTAAGGTTGGCAAGGATACCTTCTTATCCAATGTAATTAAAATGGTTGAGGAATGCCAGGGATCTAAAGTGCCCATACAGGAATTTGCCGACAAGATAACTGCTTATATGGTGCCTACTATATTAGGGATAGCTTTACTAACAGTTATTTCATGGTTAGTTTTTCCAGACTTTTTTATGTCTATTATTCAATGGGGAGAACCATTTCTGCCTTGGATAAATACTGAGTTAGGGATGGTTCCTTTGGCTGTATTTGCAGGTGTTGCTGTCCTGGTTATCAGCTGCCCATGTGCTTTGGGCCTTGGTACTCCAACAGCCCTGATGGTAGGCAGTGGTATTGGGGCAGAAAACGGAGTTTTAATCAGAAGCGGGGAAGCTATCCAGACAATGAAAGATGTTCGTACAATTGTTTTTGATAAGACTGGAACAATTACAAAGGGAAGGCCGGAAGTTACTGATATAGTCAAGAATGGTAAGTTTAAAGAAAGTGATATTCTTTATTTTGCAGCCAGCGTTGAGCATGGCTCAGAGCACCCTTTAGCTCAGGCTATTCTTGAAGCTGCTAAGAAGAAAAAGATAAATCTTGGCAAAGTTACAGATTTTAAAGCAATAACCGGAAAGGGCATAAAAGGAAAAGTTGCTGGAAAAGAAATAGCCATTGGAAATCAAAAACTGATGAAAGAGCTTACAGTTGATTTTAGCAGCCTTATAAAAGATATTGAAAGGTTAGAAAACCAGGCAAAAACAGCTATGTTTGTGTCTGTAGATAAAAAAGTAGCAGGCATTATTGCTGAGGCTGATAAGCTAAAAGAAGATTCTGTGCAGGCTATTAAGGAACTGGAGAACATGGGGATAAGCACTGTGATGATAACCGGAGATAACAAAAGAACAGGCCAGGCAATAGCAAAAGAAGTAGGAATCAGCAGGGTATTAGCTGAGGTTCTGCCTAAAGATAAGGTAGCAGAAATCAAAAGGCTGCAGGATGAAGTAGGAACAGTAGCTATGGTAGGAGACGGAATCAATGATGCTCCTGCCCTAAAACAGGCTAATGTAGGGATTGCTATTGGAACAGGAACAGATATTGCTATTGAATCATCTGACATAACCTTAATAAGGGGAGATTTAAGC
>SDBT01015121.1_pt1 | contig 12279 bp, 14 predicted proteins | sample 2277101 | NCBI WGS metagenome assembly SDBT01 (sample SAMN10404973, study PRJNA504765) | marine sediment metagenome | isolation source: marine sediment core GS10_PC15, 103 cmbsf | place: Arctic Ocean: Southern Knipovich Ridge | collected 2010
AGTATTCAATTTGAGATACCCGGATTAAGACCTGTTAGATTAACTCATACAACTGATGCAGTATTAAGAGTAGGTGTAAAAATATTCCATCTTACAGATGCATTCTTAGCCAATGTAAATTCTGTAACTCATACAACTGATGCAGGAATACAAAGAGTAGATAACTTAGTAAAACATACTACAGATGCACTACTCAATAAGGTAGCAACGGTAAAAACCCATACAACCGATGCATTATTAAAGAAATTAGGTCAATTTGTAACCCATACAACAGATGCCTTCTTAGAAGATAAAGTACGAGTAACCCATACGACAGATGCGTTATTAAAGAAATTTGGAGTAATAATTAGTCATACAACAGATGCAGCCTTACAAATAGTAGATAATTTAAGAACCCATACAACTGATGCATTCTTAACTAAGGTAAGAACATTAACCCATACTACTGACTCATTATTAAAAGACTTAGAAGTAGTAGTAACTCACACAACTGACTCGTTATTAGCAGGATTAGGTAGGACTAGAACCCATACTACAGATGCCTTAATACAAGAAGCAGGAGTTAAAACACATACTACAGATGCTTATCTACAGGTTTCAGAAGCAGCAGTATTAAATATACTACCATTCAAGAGAGAAGAAAGACGTACATTACCATTCCAAAGAGAGGAACGAAATACTTTGAAATTCCAAAGAGATGAAAGGGAAAATGTGGCATTTCAGTAATAAAACTTCATATAGTACAGGAGTATATATATAATATGGCTGACGGTAAGTTTGTTCAGGGTCAGATTGGCGCTAAATTCATAGTAAAATGGGAAGAAGATACCCTATCAGGCCATATTGGATACGATGTTACTCAACCCGAAGTTTCTGATATTGAGCATGTTTTTGATACCCCTGATAAAAGAACTAAAACTGTAACTGCTACTATAAGAGGCGGTACAACTGATGAAACTGAATCTATTACTACTACAACTGATTTTCTAGATACACATGGCCCTTGGAAATATAGAGGGAAAATTACAACTACAGCCGGAGATACATTATCTACTTTGAAAGCAACGGAACAGGTGATAGAATAATGCCTTTACCCGGTGGTAAGTCTTTTGACGAATTTGTAAGAGAAATAAAAAGAAAGCAAGGTGTTACTGATGACGCTGCTAGAAGAATAGCCGGGTCACAAGAACAAAGAATTAAAAGGTCTAAATTAGAATTAAAGATATTACAAATGAAAACTGCAGTTGAAGAACTACATAGAAATAGAGTTAGTCCTGTAGGATTTGGTAAACCTAATAAAACTGTAGAACAAGCAACTAGAGATACATTTAGACGAGGTATAGCAGAAGAAAAATCACAACGAACAGGTGAAAAGGTTAGACCACCTAAGCCCACACAGAAGCAAAGAACTCAAATTATAAAAGCAAGATTAAATAAACTAGCACAGGAAGAACCATTCAAAGTTAAACAAGTACCTACAATACCAAGAGGTAATTTAATCCAGATGCAGCGACAACCTAAGAAACTACCTGAACCTAGGAAACAGATAACCGCTACTGCATCGCTAAAAAAAAACTAAAAAACGCACACCTTATTAGTTGGTATAGCGCTAAAAACTCAAGAGTAAAAACAGCAAGTCTTGTAGCAACCCAAGGTAAATTCGCTAAATATTGGCTACTTAATGCTAAGGATGTAAATGGTAATGGATGGGGTGTTACTCAACAATCTATAGCAAAGAACATTAGGTCATTTATTGGAAGACCATATGTAATTACTGCTAAACAATGGATAGCCTCATCTGAATATGGTAATACATTCGACCATCCGTTTATCCGTACAAATGATATTAGTAGAATATTAAACCATCAAGAGAAATTCCGAGTGGCAACTATTGTAGATATAGATGAAAGAGATAATGAATACTATGCTATATTACAGGTAAATCCTAAATTTGCTCATCTTAATTTACCTGCTTTTTGTAGCCCTGCTATCTATCAATTAGATGCTAGTGAAAATGATAATCATTTATCTAAATGGATGGGATTACACTTAGCAGGTTTAGATGAAAATCCTGCGTATGGTGCTAGAATTGCTATACTTAGAGGTACTTGTAATGGCCCGGGTGGAGTTTGCATACATCAATTAAAGACAGCAAAACAATTAGTAGGAATAAGAGCAACTAAAGAAGAAATGGCAGAAATAAAAAGAGGTATAGGCAAAGTATTTAAAAACCCAAACAAAACAAGAATGGAAGAAGGGTTAATGGATAAATTTTGGGCCGATGATAATGTGGCTGCAAGACAATTAGGTGTATTAGGTAGAACAAGAGATGATGCAAAATTTACTAATAAAGAATTAGAAGAATTAGAAGAAGGCGAAATAGGCGGATTAGATACATCCGAGGTAGCGCAAGAACAAGCAGATATAGATATGTCTAAACGAATTAACCCAAAAAATCCTCATAGTGTATTCGATAGATTGAAAGGTATAAGACAAGGAAAAAGATTACAGAGATTAGCACAAGACCCAACTTCACCACCTACCCCAAGAATTAAAGATGTGAATGTAAATTCTAATGATGGTAGAGAAATTGCAGATGCATATGATAATTTAAAACATGACCCGGGTAATCCAGTTGTAAAAGAATCATATGATAACTTTATAGATGAAACAAATAAACAGTTTGACGATTTATTAGATAGTGGATTAAAAGTAACTCCTTTAAAGAAAGGTGATAATCCATATGCAAATTCCAAACAGATGCATAACGATATAAGTAAGAATAATCATTTATCATACTTCCCTACAAAAGAAGGCTTCGGTGAGGGTGCTACACCTAAAGACCATCCAATGTTAAAAGGTACTAAATTCCAAATAGGTGATGAGAAATTAGTCGCTAATGATGTATTTAGAATAGTGCATGATGTTAATGGACATAATAAAGGTGAACCAAGTGGATTTGGGCCTAAAGGCGAACAGCAAGCATTTTTAACTCATAAACAATTATACGGCCCTAAAGCAACTAGAGCATTATTTACAGAAACAGCAGGACAAAATAATTGGGTTAACTTTAATAAGAAATCCGGTGCAAGTAATAGAGCAGACCCTAAGAATACAATCTTTTCAGAACAGAAAGCAGGTATATTCCCTGACTCATTTATCAATAGGAAGTTTCACACAAAATGAGTAATCCATTAAGACGTTCATCAGATGAATCTTTAGAAGAACTAAGTGCTATTACACCTACTAGACCTACACCACCTAGACCTAGTAGATTGATTGCAAGAATGAGAGATAAGGTAGCAGGGTTTAGGAAGTTTGCACCAAAGGATACTTCAACAGAAGCACAATTTGAAAGAAGTGATGTAATAGATAAGTTCTTAGAAGCACCCGGGCAAACAAAAAGATTTTTAAATGAATCACAGAAAAATTCACCTAAAGGTCAACCACACGAACAGATGCCGGAAGGTAAAGCCAATGAACAATTTAAGTCAGAAGGAACAAAGATAAATCCAGATAAGTTTAAAGGTAGAAGAATCAAACCTAGTTTAAAAAAACGATTAGCAAGACTGGCTATTAGGTTTGAGGAAGATGTACCAATTAGCATTAGAAGAAGAAATAGATTATCAGAAACTAGAGGAACAAAACAAGAACATGAACAAGAAAATGTTAGAACGAAAGATGATAGAACTGACCAATTAGCAGCAGAAGAAGGTTTCCAACTAGAGGGAACAAAAATAAAGCATCCTACCGGGTCAAAGATTAGTCCAAAAATAAGAAGAAAGTTAGCATTTCTAGAACCTACTACTACGTTTTCAAACTCATTTAGAAAAAAGAAACATCCTATCCCTAAGATTAAAACTTCAAGAAGTATAGGCGAAAGGCTAGACAAACATGATTCAATTAAAGAAACATGTCCTACATGCGGTGCTAAAAAAACACAGTTATCATTATCTCAAAATAGATGTGTGCATTGTGGTTCTAAATTTAAAGCAGCGTCAAGAAGGGCAGAACCTACTGCAAGATTTAACCCGGATACACCATTAATGAAAGAAGTACCGTTTGGTAGAAGGCCAACTAAAGCAGAAGCAGAGAGGGATGTTATGGATAGAGAAATAGTAGAAGAATTTAGAACAGACTTTCCTAAAAGAAGAAGATTAAGATTACCATCCCCTACTCAAAAAGACAGAGAAAGAATTATAAAAGCAAAGTTACAAAAACTAGCAAGAGCAGTAGATAAAGATGAAAATGACCCATTAGAACGAGCAAGATTCGATGAACAATTTGGCGATATACAAACTGACCCATTAAAAGAAATACCACCTGTTAGAGTTGAATCATTTTCAAAGTTTCCCGAAACAAAAAGGATTACAAAAAGAGATAAAAGATTTAACGAACCTATAGAAGTACCAATGAATAAAGATGTAGGTTCTAGATTTGAGGAAGGTAGCCCATTAGGTCAGAAGGTAGAAGACTTAAGACTTAATAGGAAATTAAAAAAAGAAAGAGGTCAAGAAGAAGTATTTATGGAAACATTTAAAAGAAAATTTGGCCCGGGTAGATTTGATAAACCAAGTCTAGTTAATAGAACGTTTACTATTGACAAAGATAAGGCTAAGAAGTTCGCAAAAAGATTAAATAAACTAGCAATAGTTAGAATACCAAGAAAAGAACATAGAGAATCAAGAGCAACTAGAATTAACTTTGTTCATAATTTTGTAGAGAAAAGTAGGGATACAGTTAAAGGTAAGAATATTGTACCTGAATCTAAAGCACTAGAGAAATTCCTAAATAAAGGTGACTTGATTAATTTCAAAGACCCGGGTGCTAGAAAATTAGATAGAGATGTAAGAGTTAAAGGTGCAGTTAGAATTAGAAGTATGGGTAAAAGCCCACCGCCTATAAGGGATGAGATGGGTGAATTAATACCTAAGAATAAAAGACAGTTAGCCCAAATTAAAAAACAGCAAGATAGGATTAGAAAGGAATTGGGTATAGGTGCGAAAGGTATATATTGCACACCATGTACTAAGAGGGCCGTACAAGAAATGAAAACCAAAATAGCATTAATTAGGAATAATCCTACAGATGAGATTGTAGGTAAGTTTGAGAAATTCATTAAAAAAACACCTTCAATTAAAGGTGTGAATGGTGTATTTGACCCTGATACTAATAGGATATTAGATGCTAATGACCCTAATGATTCTAAAATACTTCAAAAGAAATTCGGCAGAGGTAATGAGAAGATAGGTTTTAATAGTATAACAGATACTAGGAAAGGCCCTGAAAGTAACATAGCCTTAATTAGGAGTCAACTTAGAAATATAGAAAAGAAAGGTGGTATCCCTGCACTAGGCTTCGATGAGGGAAGTTTAGAGGCTGTAGATGTGGCTAGAGGCCGAACAGATAATGATATATTAGGTAAATTAGATAGGTCACAAAGGAGTACAGGCGTTTTAACACCTAATAAGAAGTTCAAAATAGTGGATAATCCTAACTTCAACATGTAGTATTACTCAAGAATAAAACCTTATATACCTGAAAACAGGAACATTTATATAAGGACATATAAAATGACGCAAAAAACAGCAAAAGAAATATATGCTAAGTTAGTAAAAACAGCACAAGATTTACTTGAAAATGCAACAGGTCAAGAGGAAGCAACCCTAGGCCCACAAGAAGCCGTAGATGGACTTGAAGAAGTCATAAACGACCTTGAGGTACTACAAGAGGGTATCCCTGCAGAACCATCCGCAGAAGAAGGTATCGATGCTACAGAAGCAACAGGCGAAGTAGCAGCCGAAGAACCATCCGCAGAACCGGTAGCAGAAGAAGAAGACCCAATAGTTGTAGCCAAACATCGAACTCGTAAAGCAAATGACGATGATAAAGATGACGATGAAGACAAAGAGAAGGATGCAAAAATCCGTAACCTGTCTACACAAGTCGCTAAACTCAATGCTCATATCGCTAAACAAGAGTTAGAAAAAATTGCACAGGATTATTCCGAGGCAATTCATACTGACACTAGAGGTCAACAGGCCAAATTCGATGAAGTAATTAAATCAGGCAAAACTTCTCAATATTGGGAAGCAAGACTAGATGCAATTCAAGAGTATCAAGACACTAACGTTAGGAACGATAACTCATATGCTAAACCTGCGAAGAACTTTTCTTCATATAGGGTAGCAAAACAGAGTAACATTTCGGAGTTGAATCTGTAAGATGGCTTTTGGCAATTCACCTGCAGGAACGATTACTAAACAATTTACCGGCATGGTATCCACACGAAGGATACCTGTGGCAGCAAGTACGAACATCTCTAAAGGTGACGTAGTTGTACCAAACACATCCGGTGATTTAATAGTCGCTTCCGATGCAGACGAAGCACCATACTATGTAGCCATTGAACCTGCAGATAATTCAGGTGGAAGTGCAGGAGATATTTCATGCCCTCTAGCAGTAGGTGGTCACTATGTAACAGTTGTAGCCGATGGTGTAATAAACCCCGGTGACAAAGTTAAAATTAGTGCTACAGACGCAGGAGAGGTCGTGCAATTTGAACCTACAACTGACGCTGAAGAAATCGCAGTAGGAATTTATTGGGGTCAAGAAGGCGGAACAATCGTCAAGTCGACCACAACACCATTCGCAGAAACATACACCGATGATGCAGACTTCGTACCGGTAGCAAGCGCACAAGGCGACATTATTGAGATAGAGATAAAGGGTGCATAGAAATGAGAGCAAAGATTTATGAAAATGATGCAGAACAGAACGTAGACTATCAGATTTGGAAAAATCCGGTAGACAATGTACTGTACGGCTCATACACAGAACCTAAAAATGGATTTGCAGAAGCAAGTGCATGGCCCATTTATGACCTGAATCAACATCAGTCAAATGTCAAATTAGCAAAAGAAGGAAATGTAAATCAAGGTAAAAGTGCCTATTTAGATTCTAACTTTCAAAATTTGGTAGATGAATACAAACATAATGTACAACTTGGCGGAAGACAGAAACAAGCAGCACTACGTTCACAAAAGAACAGCGCTGTAAACATCGTAAACGTTTGGAATGAAGTTCTAGGTAGACTAGACAGAGTGTATGCAGGTAAAAACCTTGCAAGACAAATTCCAGTACCAAACCTCTTAATTGAGATTGATACTGTAACAAAATACACCGGCTTAACCAAATTAGATGAAGGTCAACTACCACAAAACAAAGAACTAACGTACAGCAGAGCATCATTTAGAGCAGAGAAATTTGGACTCAAATTTGTAGTTCACGAAGAAGCAAGACTTGTCAACGTACATAACGTTTTACAAGACTCAATCCAAGTAGCATCAAATAAAATTGAGCAAAGAACAAGTTTCGATGTAATAAGTGTTTGTCAGACTGACCTAACAACTCAAGCAGCCCAAGGACTATGGGAAGCATTTGAATCTAACACAGACCATTCTACAGAAAACCCATTCGTTGATATTGGTATCGCCCAATTAAACATCGAAGGTTCAGGAGTAGGTGGAAAACTGGATAGAATCGGAATGCATCAACTAACATACGTTGATTACCTAGCAAATACCTACATAAGAGGTGTTGCAAGTACAGGCTCACTAGAGTATAGTTTTGAACCCGGAACTTCCTCATTGAAAGGAATCGAAGGAATAGGCTTAGTATTAGATAACTCAATTACCCAAGGTAATGTAATAGCAACAAGTGTAACACAAGAACCTGCAGTAGCCTTGTTCCAAGGCCCACAGAGAATTGGAAGCGCACATGATGAAGAAACCGGTGATGATAAATATTTCATTATCGACTATCATAAAGCAGCCGAAATTCAACCTGAAACAGGAAGATTGATTACAGGCGCTAACACACCTAGAGCATGGTAAATTAGTTAATCACAAAAACCCCCCTTTTTTTATTTTTAAATTTAGTACCGGTAGGTATATATACCCTATAATCTATACTACTAATATGAACTTTGATAAAATCGAGAAACAATCTCACAAAGACCACCAAGCACTCGAAGATTTAGGCTTTTCCTATGGAACTGCAACTGAATTAGAGAGATTATTGAGGGTTGAAAGAGATACCAAATACAGCGTAACCGAGTCATCTAGTTGTGGAGTAATGGAAGCACTATTAGACTACCCACAAAAATCAAGTGCTAAATTGACTTTCACATTAAGACACGCTGATAAAATCACAGCATATTGGGCCAAATTAAATGCTAAGTATCAGCCTTTAGTAAAAGCCTAGACTTCTTTTTTATAATCTTTATATAGTAGTAATACTACAGTATTATTATGGCTAAGAAAAAGTTTAATTTTAATGAATATTGGGGTCAACAATTATTCAAAGTTAAACAAGGTAATAAAGACTACATATGGGCCTTAGTGCGTAGGAAATATGGTGAAGACGATATTGAACGTAAAGGCATGGGTAAAAACATAGGAGTAGCAGAAGAAGAAATCTACGAAATGGAAACAGATAAAGACCCTGACTCTGAAACATTTGGTAAAAGAATACCTAGAAAAAGGATAGTCTATGATACTTCTGGAAATTCCAAAGAAGTACCTGCACCTATAGAAAGACGCTTTAAATTCATTCATGAAGCAAATGCTAAAAATATAGCAGATTATAAGAAATTAGTAGGTTATACAACTGCATTTAAAGGTACACAATTTTATTGGGTATTCCAAGGCAGAAAAGTAACGTGTGAGAACCCTAACGATTTCTGGACATTATCTGTAGCAGAGGCTAAGAGAGTAGCAATACCTCAAAAAGTAACCATAGCACCGGACAAACCTGACGGTGTTAGGACTTGATACGAATATCCTTTACTATAGAACCCGAACTAGCAGACAGGCTAAAAGCCTATGCTAATATTTTTGCTACAGGCGATGAGGCACAAAATGTATCAAAAATACTAAATGGCCTTATTGAAAAACATATACCTATTCTTGCTGACTAAAAGACTAAATAGTAGCAAAGTCTTTATATAGTATGGCAACACCTACAACTGCTGATATTAAGGCTATTCTAGATGCCGGTGTATATCCAGATAAGACAATCTCACCTGAAAATATATTTGATTTTCCTAGAGTTAGAAAAAGATACCCTAGTATAGAAATTCAAATGACTAAACCTGAAGGTAAATTAGAAACTAAAGAAAGAACTGAACAATCATATTCATTTCAAATAACAGTTTTAACTAAGCAGGTAGGGTTAGGTAGTGATGAAGTAGTATCTGAAAGAGCAATAGAAGATGAGATAGTAATTCTTTTAAACGCTGCTACATTAGGTGACCATAAGGTAGTAAATGAGTCTTTTGAATGGGCTAGAACATACCCTGATAAATCACATCCATATTTTATACATTCAGTATTAACTATTTTTATAAGAAGAATGATTAGTTCAACCTCTACGCCTGACGGTGTTTTAACCTATGATACAGCACTTTCTACAGGTGATAATAAACCCGGGTCAAATTATGTATATGTTAATATCTATGATGTAGAATTTAATGAAGGATATAGAAGTATAAATGAACAAGTAACAACTCATCCAGATGGTAAGGGTGTGCCTATGAGATATAGAGGCGCTTTTACAGGTAGGTTCATTGGTCACATGCATGTTAAATCACCTGATTTTGGCAGTACAGATGATAAAGTTAATCAATTAATGACTATACAAAATAATGGTGAAAAAGCCGAAGTTAGATTTATCTACACACAGAAGGATGCTAATACACCACCTGCTACAATCACAGAGAATGTCGATATTGAAATAGATGATATTTCTAGATTATACTCTCATGTTGATTTAGTTAGATATAGGATATTGGCTACATTAATAAGGCCATCCACAATTACGGCTGTCTAAAACTATATAAGGTTCTAATGGTAACATATATATATGACTAATTTTGGCACAGAGGCAGCAAAGGTTAATTCACAGGCTTATACAGTAGAAATTACTAATTCAACTACAGGTGAGTATCTATTTCTGCAAGACGCAAGAATGGTATTTTCTCATACTGAATTAAAAGAACCAACTACTAGCGGTGGTAATTTATATTTTTCCGGTACTCCTACAAATAGACTGATTGGTACTATACTATATACTAAAGATACATTTACACAAACAAATATAGGATTTAATACTATTCTATTTACTAGAACTAATGGTGAAACACCTACATTTTCTGCAAGTATAAAATTAACAAGTAAGGGTAATACCACAACTACATTTACTTTTACTGCTTTATTGAAAATCGAATCAGCCGATGTTCTTAAAGCAGCAGAAGGTGGTACTAAAATAGCAGTATCATTCATAATCATAGACGACCCTTCAAGTGTGGCTTAGGAGTTATCATGAGTCTGGACTTCGCTAGACTACGGCTTGATAATGCAGGTCAGAGAGTTAATAGATGTATAGATGACCATTTAGAAGAATGGGCCAATGAAGAAATTGTAGAAAAGATTAGAGCAAACGCTAGAGGATTACAACTATCACAGAGAGTACAGGATGCTATAACTTTTGAAAAAACAGATTTTATGATTGGTGAGATAGTCTTTGACTTAGTAGTAGATGGTCAACCTGTAGATGAATTTTTAGAGAATGGTTTTAGACCTCATGTCATCGAAGCAAAAGGTAAGGATTCAGGTGGCGCAGATTTTCTACATTGGATAGATAAAAATGGTAAAAACTTTTTTAGACGAAAAGTAAATCACCCGGGTTTTGAAGGGTATCATTTAATTGAAAAAGGTGTAAGAGAAAATGAACAAGGTTTAGAAAGACGTATCGTAAGTGAAACAGAAGAATTTATGCAGAAAGAGAGGTTAGACTAAATGGTTATTAGAATACCAATCGAAGTACAAACAAGTGAAAGTACAGAGATTAGACAACTGTTAGATAGAATAGATGCAGCAGAAGGTAAGTTAGCACAAATTAGAAATCAACCTTCTCCTAATACTGCAGGTGAAAGAGCAGCAGCAAAAACATTATTAGGTGAAGAAGCCGGTGGTGGTCAACAAATACCAACTACAGGTATTACACCAATTAATAGACAAACCCGGTCTGCAGTAGGCCCTTCTGAAGTAGCAAGAACTTCACCTATTGGTACACCTTTAGGTGGCCCGGCTGACCAAGAAAGATTATTACCAAGAAGTAGAAGTGCAGGTGGACAACAAGCCGGTGAAGGTGCAGCAGGTGACTTAGTAAGACAGAATCAATTTAGAGCATTACAAGAGAAAACATTTAACCTAGAAGAAAAAATTAATCAAGGAATAGGTTTAGGTGGTCAGGCTATTGGTACTGCAACTTTGTTTGCAGGTGCAAAAGGTACACAGGCATTAACAGGATTATTCAAAACTATTGCACCAATAGCAGGGCCTATAGGTGTAGCATTCTTAATACAATCTGTATCAGAACAAATTATAACTGAATTAATTAGACCCGGTGGTATTTTAGATAGAAGATTCAAACGTGACTTTGAAAGAGAGGCAAACATATTTAGAACTAGACAAGATAAAGGATTAATCAGAGCAGGTATAAAAGAAATTAGAGTAAGTAGTGGTGGTAAAGCAAGAAGGGCTACTAAAGATACTGTATCAACTACATTAAATGCATCGAGGGTAGGCTTCTTTGCAGATGATGATAGGGATTTAAGTTTTGCAGCGAGGGGTTTCTAATGGCAGGAGATAGTGCTATATGGAGAGCAACTTCAGCAGGTGCAGAAGGTTCTAATGGTTCAGATATTATAGAATTTAATAATGGTGCTATTAAACCTGACAATACATCAAATATTACACAAACAGAATTAGAAATGGATGTAGGTATTGGTGAAAATGAAAAAGCAGGTGGGGATATTAATGAACTACAGGATACAGGATTAGCAACAATTACATTTGTTATTACAGGTTCTATAATTAGTCCTAGTACAACTCAAGCAGTAGAAAGAATTAAAATTTGGTTAATAGAACCAAAGACTAATGATAACTTTTCTAAAGGTAGAACCGGATTAAGATTAAATGATTTTTCGGGATTTAATTTAACACCTACTAATGCTAGAGGATATATGATTAGTAATTTTAAATTTATAAGACCTAGAGAATTTAGAGGTAAATTAGATTTCATCGCCACTTTAAGATTTAACGGTGATAAAGGAACTACTCCTTATACTTGGTGATAAAAGATGACTTCTGGATGGCAAGCAGGATTAACAATTACCTTAGACCCGGGTGGTTCACCAACTTCATTAACTGATGA
>SDBT01015122.1_pt1 | contig 12278 bp, 4 predicted proteins | sample 2277101 | NCBI WGS metagenome assembly SDBT01 (sample SAMN10404973, study PRJNA504765) | marine sediment metagenome | isolation source: marine sediment core GS10_PC15, 103 cmbsf | place: Arctic Ocean: Southern Knipovich Ridge | collected 2010
CAGGGATGGTTTCTTTAGCAGAGGGTGTGGATAAATCAACTGGAGAACAAGTTTTTATTTCAGATTCAGTTGTAGAATTTGATGAAGTGGCTAAGGAATTGTTTGATGAAGCGAGTGAGGCTTTTTATGAAGACAGGGAAGATGCTGAGGAATTGTTAATTGAACTTAGAGAATATCTTGAAGCTAAAAGACTTGAATCTGCTACATCAAAAGTATTGCAAAAAAATTTAGTTAATTTTGTAAAGAGGAATTGGTGGGGAATTTTAATATTTTTGTTAATATCAGGAGCTGTAGCTTATATGGTTTATAAGAATACTGTTTCTAGAAAGTTAAAAGAAAAGATTGGGAAGATGAAACTAGAAAAGAAGGCGATTTTACAGTTGATGAAGAAATTACAACAAGAGAGATTTAAAGAGAATAAAATTCCAGATCTTGTTTATGAAATAAAGATGAAAAATTATAAAGAAAGGTTAAGTGCCATAAAAGCAAAGCTTCCTGTGCTAGAATCAAAATTGCAAGTCGATGAAAAAAATAATAAGAACAAACTTCTGAAAGAAAAAGTTGTGAAGAAAAAAGAAAAGTAATTTAGTTTCAAAATTTATCCCTTTTTCTTTTTTGTGGACAAAAAATCAGCATATCATATTTATACTTTTAATTATGTATTAATGATAATATTAATGATATTATTTTCAATAATATTTTTAATAATTAGGTGAGACATTTGTTGTTTTGCATGTTTTATAAATTAGAGAGATGAAAAAATGAAAAAGAATAATAAAAAAATAGGTGATTCTGAAAAGGTAGAGGAGCCAGTTGAAAAAGAACTTGCTGAGTCTAGTGAAGAATTAACTGAGAATAAAGAGAAAAAGGATGTAAAAAAAATGAGCAAAGTTATTATGGTTGTTGATGACGATGAAGATACTAGATCTACTGTTAAGACAGTTCTTGAAAAACAAGGATATAATGTTATTGTTGCCATTAGTGGGCAGGATTGCTTGAAAAAGTTAGAAGGAGGCGATAAACCAGAGCTGATTTTGATGGATATTATGATGCCTGGAACACCTGTCAAAGAGATTGTTTCAAAAATTAAAGATATTAAGATTTTGTATTTTAGTGCTGTAAAAATGAGTGATGAGGAGAAGAAAGATTTAGAGAAAGCAGGAAATGTTGTAGGTTTTATTCAAAAACCTTTTGATGTTGATGAGTTTGTTAAAAAGATAAAATCTTTAATAGGGTAATATGGAAATAGAAAAGGAATTTCTTCAAAACCAGAAAATTATTCTTGTAGTATCAAATGGTGATTATTATAAGAGAGTGCTTGAGAATTTAAAAAAATTATCTGGTAAGAGCATATGTTATGTGACACTGAATAAGACATACAATGCATTGAGAGAAGATTTTAAAAAAAATAATATTGATATGAAAGAGATTATGATAGTTGATGCCATATCTAAGACAGTTAAACCAACTCAAAAGGTTGAGAAGAATTGTTTTTTTGTTAGTTCTCCTGGGGCTTTGACTGAATTGGCTATAGCTATTAAAAAGTTTTTGGCTTATGAGTTTGAATATCTTATTTTTGATTCATTAAATAGTTTGTTAATTTATAGGAAAACCCCTATTGTGAAGAGATGGGTTTCTTCTATAATGGGGAATATAAGGGAGAGTAATACTCGAGCTATTTTTTATACTTTAAATTTGGATGATCAACAAGATTTAATTGAGGAAGCAAAAGCATTTACAGATAAGGTTATTAATTTGGGTAAGGAAAAAGGAAAAGATTCTGTGCTTATTGGAAGTTTATCTGAAGAAAAGCTAGTAAAGAAAAGGAGTGAGGCTGAACCAACTAAAACAATTCCAAAAGCTGAAGTTAAAAATAAAGGAGTAAAAAATGAAAGAGGAGTTTCAAAAAAAACCAGTTGAAGAGGATTCTGAAAAACCTAAAGAAGAACCCAAGAAAGAAGTTGCTGAAAAATCTAAAGGGATATTTGGTTGGATTCACGATAAATTAGTTGGAGAGGGAGTTGATAAAGGAATTGCACATGAAGAGTTAAAATTAAATCAAAAATTTATCAAAGATATTGAAGAAGATAAAACGTTAAAGGATAAAAAAGCTGTTATAGAAAGACTTAAAGAAGAAATTTCAAAAACTCCTATTGAATCTGTTACTAAACAACCTGTAAAAGAAGAACCAGCTAAAGAAGTTGAACCTAAAGAAGAATCTAAAGAAGAATCTAAAGAAGAACCTGTCAAAGAACCTGAAGAAAAACCAACTGAAGAAGAAGTAGAAGAATCTGAAGAAAAACCAACTGAAGAAGAAGTTGTTGACGAACCCAAAGAAGAAGTTCCTAAAGAGGAGCCAGTTGAAGAAAAACCAATTCAAGAACCCCTTGAAAAGAATTCTGAAGAACCTAATAAAGAGGGCGAAAAAAAAAAGATAAATTCTAAGAAAAAAGAAATTCTAGGACAAAAACCTTTTGAAAAAAAAAATGTTAATAAAGAGATAAATCAAAATAAATCTTTAAAAGAGAGTAAATCAAAAGTTGATGTTTCTAAAATTGCTCAGGAAGTAATGAATGAGCAAATAAAGACACAGCGAGGACCAGTTAAAGAAACTGTTGATGGTACTAAAGAGAGAGAGAAAAAGATAAGCAAGAGATATATTAAAACAGGTATTGAAGGATTTGATATTCTTTTGAATGAAGGAATTCCAAAGAGAAGTACTGTTTTAGTTGCAGGAGGAGCTGGATGTGGTAAGACTATTTTTTGTTTGCAGACTATGGTAAATAAAGTAAGGAAAGGAAAGAAATGTTTGTATATGAGTTTTGAAGAGAAAGAAGATAATCTTATTCAGCATATGGAGGATTTGGGATTTGAGCCAAAGAAGTTAATTGATACTGGCAATCTAAAAATTAATAGAACAAATCCTTTTGATATAACACGTAATGTTGATGCAATGCTTGCAAAGCAAAAAGGTGAATTACTCATTGAAGTAGATCCTGTGATTATTCCTAGGGATTTTAAACCTGATTTTATTTTTTTAGATTCATTGACTGCAATTGCTTCTGCATTTACTGGAAAAGAAGAGAGTTATAGAATTTATATTGAGCAGTTGTTTAGGTTTTTTGAGAATATTGGAGCAACATCTTTTTTGATTACAGAGACTGAACAAATTCCAAAGATATTTTCTAAGACAGGAGTTGAGGAATTTTTGGCAGATGGTGTTATTGTTATGTATAATTTAAAACAACGAAATGTTCGGGAAAATGCTATTGAGATTTTGAAATTACGTGGAGTAGGTCATCAAAAGAAAATAGTGGCTCTTCAAATTACTTCTGAAGGAATAGTTATCTATCCAGAACAGGAAGTGTTTAGTGAAATGGAGGAATAAATGAAAAAACTACTCTTGTTAATAATGGGGTGCCTCTTGATTGGTATTTTAAGTTTAGTTTTTGCTGTTGACTTTTCAAATGTTGTGTCTACTTGTGATGCTGAAGATACTGAGGTAACTGCAGGAACATTTGCAGATGCTTGTGATGCTGTTGATGGGAGTTATTTAGAAAATAATGATGGCACTCTTGAGACTCACCCTTATAGATTAGATGAATATGCAGGAGTTAGAATAGAGTCTGCAAATACAAGTGTTGTTAATTGTGGTTCAATAACTACTGTTGAAATTTGTTATGAATGGTGGGCTGAAGCAGATACTTTAACAAATTGTGATATTTCTGTTGATGCTAATGGCGGAAGCAATTACACTATTATTAATAGTACATGTCCTGGGACAACAGCTAATCCAGGTGTTATTTGTTCTAATGTTACTTCTAATGAAACTTGGGCTTGTAGTAGTTTCTTTACTTCATCTGGAACAAAAGCTCTTGCAAAATCAGAATTAACAAGAAGTAACGGGGGTGTAGCAAGTACTACAAGTTGGGATGTTTTCTTCTTTAATGTTACTTATGAATTAGATAATACTCCCCCCTCATTAAATTTAACAGAACCCCAGAATATAAGTTATACGACAACTTCTATAGACCTAAATTTTAGTGTTTCTGACTTAAATTTAGATAGTTGTTGGTATAGCGATGATGGAGGTACAACAAATATTACAATTGTAGGATGTGCTAATACTACTTACACTGCTTCACAAGATTCAACAACAATAAATATTTATGCAAATGATACAGCAGGCAATCTTAATAATACTGAAAGTGTGACTTTTTTTGTTGATTCTGTTTTTCCTTTAATTGATTATGCTTCTCCTAGTGAAAGTTCAAGTAATTTGTCAAGAGGTTATATTGAAGTAAATGTAACTGCCTCAGACACAAACCAGTTAGATAATATAACAATAAGATTGTATAATTCTACATTTGATGAAATAAATAGTACAAATTCAACAACTTCTCCATTATATATTAATTTCTCTGGATTAGATGAAGGAACATATTATTTTAATGCAACTGCCACAGATAATGTGAGCAATCAGAATTCAACTTCAACAAGAACAATTATTTTAGATAGAACAGCCCCAGAATATATTTTGAATTCTCCTGAAAATGATTCTATTTCTTTGGATACTTATAGTTTGCTGAATGTAACTATAAGTGATAATCTGCTTACAATGGATGTAAAGATTTATGGGGCAGATGAATCTGGATTTTATGACAATGATTCTTTATTGTACAAAAGAACAGGGTTTGCAAATAATACAGAAATAACTTATAATTGGACTGCTCCTGTTTTGAATGTTACATCTGATACACAACTCTTAATGCACTTTGATTTAGAAGGAAATGATAACGCTACTTTTGTTCATGATGAAACAGGACAGAATAATGGAACTAAAAAAGCAAGTGGTGAACCTGTTTGGAATGAATCAGGAAAGTTTGCATATGCTTTGGGATTTGATGGGGTAGATGATATTGTTACTATAGCTGATTCTGATAGTTTGGATTTGAATGAAAGTTTTAGTATTGCTTTTTGGGCTTATATGACAAGTGTATCTGAAAATCAGACCTTTCTTGTTAAAGGATCAGGTACAACAATAAACTATTATATTGATTTTGAGGTTGCAGATAGTAATAAAAATATTGAATTTGGATTTTACAATGGTGCATTTAGGGCCATTAGTGTTAATGCTTCAGAGATTGATGAGGATGAATGGAACCATATAGCTGTTGTTTGGAATGAAAGTTCAAATATATCTGGAGTTTATATTAATGGAGTTGATAAGGGAACTTTGCAGCTCGATTATGATGTTTTAGCAAACTCAGAGGATTTAACTTTAGGATATTTTGAAGGGTTGTCACAAAATTATTCTGGTTTAATTGATGAGTTAGTTATTTATAATAAAACCTTAACACAGACAGAACTTGATAACATATACACTAAGGATTTGGGAGATTGGTATTGGCAAGTTGAGATAAATGATACATCAGGAAACCTAAATCTTTCTGAAACAAGGACTTTTACAATAGGAAGTGTATGGGAAGTTTCTCCAACTGATTTGGGCAGTGTTGGGGTTTTATTGAATACAAATGTAACTGTTGGGACCTTGTTAATAAATAATACTGATCGCGATAGAAATGTAACAATAATTAATATAACTCATGATTTTGATGGGACTGTGACTTTTAATGAAACCTTTCCTTTAGATTTGACTAATCTTGATGTTGGAAATAATAGCGTTAGTATTGAGGTTAATGTAACTTCTCCAACAACAGAAGGCTCAACAACAATTACATTTAATATTAGTGCAAATGATACAGATACTGGAGAAGATTCTGTTCCAGCTTCTGTTAATGTGTTAGTTGATTTAATTGCAACTTCTTCACAACCATTTCTAATAACAGCATTTGAAATTGTTCCTTCGATTGTTTCACAAAATAATTCAGGGATTACTCTAAAAGCTTCAGTAATTAATAGGGGGCAAGGAGATGCTCAAAATGTTATAATAGAATTTGAATTACCTGATGGTTGGACAAATTCTTCTGGTGCATTAAGCTCTAGTTCGCTTTTAATTAATATTAATGATCAACAAAACTATTCTATTGAAGTAAATATTTCAGATAGTGCTACTACAGGGACTGTTACATTATATGCAAATGTTACTGGGCAAAACTCAACAGGTTCTTATATTAATTCCAACTTCAAAACAATAGGTAGTGCAGATGTTATTGTTAATGAGGTTTCCTCTGGAACAGGTCTTGATGAGGACGAAGAAATAACTACAACAGGAGGAGGTGGAGGAAGCTCTAGTAGTAGTGGAGGAGGATCATTAGAGTCAACTTCATTTACAGAAGCTATTGAAATTGTAAGAGGAGGAGATGAATTAAGTTTTGATATTGAAGTTACTCCAAGTTATGTAAATACATCTTTGAGTGATTTAACTTTAGAAGTAACTGGTTTTTTAGAGCAATATATAGAAGTTTTTCCAAAATTAATTTCATCTATAGAATATAATGAAACTAAGAATTTTACAGTTGTAATTAATGCTCCATCTTATAAAGGATATGAAGAACATGAGTTAGTTGTAACAATAAGAGGAAATTTAATTAAAGCAAGTGTTGTGAGTAGTTATTTTGAAAAACGTACTATTAACTTAGTTATTCAAGAGGTTAGTTTTGAAGAGGTTTCTTCTCTTCTTGAGAAAGCTGAAGAATCTATTAGTTTAATGGAAAGCAGGGGGTTTAATGTAAATTTTGCTATGGAGTTGTTTGAGCAGGCTCAGGGAAAATTAGAAGAGAAAATAAATAATGAAGTTTATGATTTAGCTCAAGAGATTATTGATATAAAAAATAAAGCCTTTTTTATAAATAATTTTATAAGAGGGTTGGTAGAGATAGAGCAGAATCCTCGGAAGAGTCATTTTCTTTCTGGTAATGTTATTGAAGCAATAGGGGGTTCTAAAAAATTCTCTTTTAGCTTAACTGGTAATGTTATTTCAACTGGTAATGCTGTTAAAGATACTGGTGAGGCAAATGAAATGCCTTTGAGCAGTTTGATAACTGGAAATGTTGTGTTTAGTAGTGAGAGCATTAGAGAGCTTCTTAATTTAGCTATAGTTGCTTTTGAAAGAGGAGATTATGAGCTTGCTGAGGAACGAGCCAAATCTGCGAAGTTAATGTTGATTCTGGAGAGGCAAGGGAATTTTGCATTATTTTTTTATTTGTATTGGTACATAATTCTTATATCTCTTGGTTTATTTATCTTTATAGGAACTTTTGTTTATAGGAAGTATAATCAGACAAGGGTCATTAAGAATATTAGAGATAATGATAATGAGGGAAAGAATGTTCGAGATCTTATGGTTAAGTCACAAAAGGATTATTTTTCAGGGAAAATTAGTTCAGAGGAGTATAAGAGAGCCATGAGCAGTTATAAGAAGAAACTTGTGAATTTGAAGAAACAGAGGCAAAAGTTGAGAGAAAAGAGAAGGGCCAAGTTGAAACCTGAAGAGTTGGCAAAGCAGCTTGAGGTTGAGAAGCTTGAGGTTGAGGATACTATAAAAAAATTACAGTCTGATTATTATGTGAAGAAAGATATTTCTGAAGAAGAGTATGGGCTTAGGTTTAAGGGGTTGACTGGGGGGTTGGCTGAGATAGAGAAGGAAAAGACAGGATTTGAACTTGATAAGGAAGAAAAAGCTCTTGGTGAAAAAAAAGAAAATGTTGAAAGAAAAACTCCAAAGAAAAAGAGGACTAGGAGGGGTGAAAAAGAGAATGGAATCTAAAAGCATTGTTTTAGTATTAGCGTTGCTTGGACTAGTTGGAGGTTTCGTTTATTTTGTTATGGCCTTCCCAATCATCTCTACCCCTGCCTATGATAATGCTCTCGCCCCTATCAACGAAACTTCGTTTGTTGTAGCAGGTATTGACTCAATTTCGTTAGAGGTATTTTTTAAGATTATGAATACAGATGGAACAACTATAGTTGATAGGGTTGTTGTGGATTCTGGATTGGTAAATGCTGTATCAGATAGGGTAGCAGTTTCTCCAATTAATAGCAGTGCATTTGTAATTGGTTGGACAGATGATTCAGGAGCGGTTACAATAGCTGAAATGGCAATTTATGATTTTTTAGGAAATCAAATATTAGCTCCTACAACTGTTGATTCATATGTAGGAAATAATTATACTGCTCCAGAGGAAGTTGATTTATCTATTGCATCATTAGGAGATAGGTTTGTATATTGTTATGCAAATGAGGGAGATAACGATGCTGACTTTAAAATCTATGATAATACTGGAAGTCAATTAGTTGGAGAGACGGGTGTTGATGGACACATACAACCAACTCTTGCCCTTAGTAATTTAGTTGCATGTACCGGGATAAATAGTACAAAATGGGCATATACTTGGTTTGATGACAGGAGTATAAATGCTATTTCTTATGCAATTCAAAATACAGATGGAACAGGCACAGGACAATTATATTTAGATACGGAAACTGGAGGTAATGCAAAAGTAGCTACAACAGGATTAAACCAAGATTCATTTGTTGTATTATTTAATGATAATGAAGGAAGTCTTAATTTTTCAATAATAGGTGTTGATGGTGATATTATTAATGAGGGTGTGATTATTGATTCTGATACAGATGTTAATTCAAGAATTGCGGTGGCAACAATAAAACCCAGTGCAAGTGAATGGTTTGTAGCAGTATGGAAAAATGCAGGAAGCGGGGAGCTAAGAGCAAGTATTTATAACCAAATTGGGTTAGAACAAACTGCACCATTTACAATAGATGCAAATCCTCATGAAACTTATGAACTTGTTGATGTTATTTCAAAAGACCCACTAACGGGAAATTCTCTTTGTGACGGAACTTTTGTTGTCTCTTATACAAATTCAACTGGTTCACTTGTGTATAAAGGCTATATGCATAACGGAACGGAATGGAATGGAACGTCTTGTCCAACTTTTGAAATAGATGATCCTCCATTAGTTATCCTTAATTCTCCTGAAGATAATGTTCTTTTTAATGATACAACATATGTAAATATTACATTCAATGCAGACATAATAGATGAATTAGGAATAGTTAATTGTTCTTTATGGCATAATGAAGCAGGTGTATGGCATTTGAATCAGACAGAGATTGTGACGGGGTTATCGAATACTACAGAATTTGATCTGACTAATATTTATAATAAGGTTTTTATATGGAATATAGAATGTTATGACAACTCTGGACAATCAGCTTTTGCCGTATCGAATAGAACAGTAAGAGTAGATAATAATTATCCAATATTTAGTAATTCCTTAGACCAAAATGGGGCAATAGGACACGGAGAGGTAGCAGAATTTAATATAACTGTTGAGAATACTAATGGAACAGTGTTTCTTAATTATGATGGAATAAGTTATCCTGCTACGAATCTAACTACAAATATGTACAACGTATCTATTCCTATATTTAATACAAACATAGAATATTATTGGTGGTCTTATGGAAATGGCTCAGATAATCTTGTTAATAATTCTGAGATAAAGTTATTTAGTATTCTTCCAAGTCCACCATTTATTCATTATGCAGGTTTTGAGTCAGGGGAACAAGGCTGGTCTTTTGCAGGAGTAGAAACAGGTGAAGGTAATAGGGAGAGTACAAGAAGCTATGTAACAGATTATGGAATACAAGGAGGTTCATGGTCTGCACATATTGATGATGATACAGCAGGACTTTCTCAATTTAGTCAAAGCTTTAGTTTTGCAGGATATGATTCAGTGAATATCTCATTTTATTATTATCCAGCTGGTGTTGAGGCACTGAAGTATATTGAAGTTTTATGTGATGGTTCTCAGGTTTGGAATTATACTTCAGATGGAACAGGGCAGGGTGTATGGTATTTTGATAGTGTTGAAATAAATCAAAGTGATTGTACATTCGATAATTCTGTTGAAATAAAGTTTGATGGATGGCCTGGTTTAGCTGCTGGTAATGATGATGTTTGGTTTGATGGGATAAACTTGACTGGGATTGGAGTAGATACAGTATACCCAATTTTCTCAAACTACGGAGATAATAATGGAACACTTGTAGGTTCAGGGATAGCATTATTTAATGTTACAGTAGAAAATACAAATGGAACTGTATTTTTAGATATTAACGGGACAAATTATACTGCTACAAATATAACAGGAGATGTCTATAATGTTTCTGTTAATCTAACGGCCTCGGGAATATATGATTATCATTGGGGTTCTTGGGGGAATGGGACTGATGAGAATTATAATATTTCAGAAGTGAGATATTATACTATTAATGCTGGTCAACCTCCAGTAATCGCAATCCAATCCCCAACAAACATAACATATACAACTTCTACAATTTGGTTTAATGCAACAGCAGATAAAACTGTCGATACTTGGATTGTCAATTACAACGGGACAAATATCACTCATGCGATTAATACTTCTTTAACTGTTGAAGATGGAAGTTATCAGTTGTTGATTTATGCGAATGATTCTTTAGGCAATTGGGGTTTGAATGATTCTGTTTACTTTAGTGTTGATACTACACCACCTTATTTTACTGCAATAGTTAATCAAACAATTTTGAGTAATGAAAGTTTGAGTTATGATATTAATGCTACTGACGATGGTGTTGGTTTGGGTAGTTTTTCAATTGATGATGTTGGGAATTTTACAATTAACTCAACAAGTGGTTTGATTAGTAATGCTACTAATTTGAGCGTGGGTTATTATGTGGTTAATGTTAGTGTTAATGACCCTCTTGGGAATACTAATTCTAGTTTATGGTCTGTTAATGTAACGACTTTTTTTGTGGATAGTGTTAAGCCTATTGTGACAGTGGTATACCCGCAGAATACGACTTACAATACGAATGTTAGTTCGTTGAATTATACAATTGTCGAAAGCTATCCTGATAAGTGTTGGTATTCTCTGGATGGTGGTTCAACTAATTCTTCTGTTGTTGATTCCGGTGAAAATTTTACTGGGTTAGTTTCAAGTGAAGGGAATAATAGTTGGATGGTTTATTGTAATGATACTTCTGGCAATGAGAATTTGAGTAGTGTGATATTTTTTAAGGATACAGTTAAACCTTATTTTACAAATTTAACAAATCAATCTCAGTATACAAATCAAAGTTTGAGTTATGATATTAATGCAACTGATGATGGTGCTGGACTTGATAGTTTTGTAATTGATGATACTACTAATTTTTCAATAAACTCTTCGACTGGAGTTATTGTAAATGTTACGACTTTAGTTGAAAATTATTACGTTGTGAATGTTTCGATTAATGATAGCGTTGGAAATTTGAATTGGAGTTTATGGAGTTTGAATGTTTCAAGTATTCCAGATTCTATACCTCCGGTATTTAGCAATCCTATAGAATCTCCTACAGATCCTGCGACTTATTTGTTTACTCAATTTTATGAATTTAATATTACTTTAGATGGGACACAGTCAAGTGTTTGGTATAATTGGAATGGAGCAAATTACACAGATACATATAATTCTGGGAATGTTTATAGTTTTAATAGGACTGGCCTGGGGGTTGGAGCATATAATTATTCTTGGTATGCAAATGATAGTTTTAGTAATTTAAATCAGACGGAAATTTACAATTATAGTGTAAGCAAGGCAAATCCAAATGCAAGTTTAACTAATAGTCAAAGTTGGACAGTAACTTATCCAACTGAAGTTATTATTGGAATAAGCGAATCTAATAATGGAGACGAGGATGTTGATTATGTGGTTTATAGGGATGGAGTGAATAGGAGTGTTGGTGAAACAGTTACGCTTGGAGTTGGAACGTATAATTATATTTTGAATACTACTGGGGGCGCAAATTATAGTTCCAATGTAACTCTTGATAATCAGACGCTGACGGTAAATCAGAATACAAGTAGTTGTAGTGTTGTTTTTAATGAAACGTCACCTATAACTTATGAAGCTTCTTTTAGAGTTTTTACTAATTGTACTTCTACATTTGTGCTTTATAGAAATGGAACAATAATTACAAATAATTCTGTTCAAAATTTAGCTGCAGGCACATATAATTTTACAGTTGTAAGAAATGATAGTTCTAATTATTCAAATATTTATGATGAGCAAATGTTTACGGTGAATAAGGCTACGGGGGTTGTTTATGCTTATGTAAATAATTCACGAAGTAATAAGACGATACTTCAAAATCAAGAGGTATATTTGAATGCTACGTTGAATGCAGGTTTGGGGAACATTGAATTATATTATAATAATACTTTGATTAATTCTGGAAGTTCGCCGCTTTCGAATTTAACTAATTTTACA
>SDBT01015123.1_pt1 | contig 12277 bp, 10 predicted proteins | sample 2277101 | NCBI WGS metagenome assembly SDBT01 (sample SAMN10404973, study PRJNA504765) | marine sediment metagenome | isolation source: marine sediment core GS10_PC15, 103 cmbsf | place: Arctic Ocean: Southern Knipovich Ridge | collected 2010
ATTAGCACCAAAGAATTTGCCTAATAGTTCCTTAAAGTCCGATTCGAATAATTCGTGAACATGCAATCTATCAAGCGGCTGTTCTGTAAGTCTTATAGGGGTAGTGATAACTACCTTACCATTTCCATTGAAAGCTCTCTTGATTTCAAGCAACATTTTCTCAGGCTGCTGAAGATGCTCAATAACATCAGAGGAAATAACATAATCAATGCTATCATCTACAAACGGCAAATTATAGGCTGAAGCTATGACAAATTCTATATTCTTTGTGTCCCTAGTTTTTTTCTTGGCAAAATTAATGGCTTCAATTGAAGGATCAACGCCGATTACATATGCCTCTTTTTGTTGAGAGAGAAGATAGGTCAGAGCACCATCACCACATCCGATATCTAATATTCGCTTGCCTACAGACGATTTTACTTGATTCAGAACTAGCCCATATCTCGCCTTTACAAAAATGTTCATTTTGGTCACTGATTTGCTTATTTGCTCCCAGTGATAACCGGCCCCTCTTTTTTGGTACTTATCGAACATCAATTCATCTTCGGTCATTTTACCGGTCACCTAAGCTTCTCTCTTCAATTTCTTAAGAAATACCCTGCCAAGCTTGATAAAAAATCGCCAACCAGTATATATCAGAAGCCAGCCCCACCGGATAATTGGTATTATTCTCATAAGTCCAGCATTTTGATATAAAGGCGCGTTGTTGTAAGCAGGGATATTTGGGTAATGAATTAGCCAACTGAAGTCTTTGGGCAATGCTTTATCTTCTAGCGCATCTTGAAAAGTCTGTGTACCAGGATAAATAATAATACCGAACATTCCACCCAAATTTCCGACAAAATCAGGCTGAATTGACTTCAGTTTATCTATAAGTCTTAGGGTATGCCAAAAGTCTTTTACGGTCTCTCTACGCGTACCAGTAATGAAGGTTCCTTTAGCCAATATACCCAAATCATTACAGATTTTCACTGCTTCGATGATCTGCTCCACGGCTATTTTTTTATTAAGATAATCTAATATCCTTTGACTTCCTGACTCCATCCCAAAGGAAACACATCTTACTCCTATTTTAGCCAATTTTTCAAATTTCTCATAGGTTACAGAGTCTACCCGGCTGTAACAGAATATTGGCACAGAGATTTTCCTACTTTTCATCTCTCGATAAATTCCGTCGATATGCTTGTTACTTAGAGTGAAAAGGTCATCGTATATAAATAAACCATCGCACTTTCTTTCTTTGCTCAGGTACTCTATCTCATCTACTACTCTTTCGGCCTTTCGGAAGCGTGTATGCCCTTGCCAGGTCACAGCCGTTGAACAAAATCGGCACTTGAAGGGGCACCCCCGGCTGGTGATAAGGTATTCAACTTTTTTTGTTTGCGGCATAATTGCTGTGGGGAATACAAGATTGTACGAGGAGGTTTTAAAGATGTCACGGTCCGGAAAAGGTAGCATATCGAGGTCTTCAATCGGGGGCCTTGGCGTATTGTTATGAATAATGCCATCTTTTCTAAATGCCAGACCATTGACGCCACCAAAGGTACCGTTAGAATTAAGGATTTTCTGAGTTAGTTCAAACAATGTCAGCTCACCCTCACCCATCACTACACTATCAACCCTGCTATTTACCAATGTATCTTCAACCGCTGAGGATACATGATGCCCGCCTATGGTCACGTGAATTTCAGGGAACCATGTTTTTATTTTTTCTATAATCTCAAAGGCGGTAAAGCGCGTATGAGTGGTACAACTTATCCCGACCAATTTAGGTTGTGAATTTTCAATTAGATATCTTAATTCATTTTCTTGTATCGGGGTTACATCTAGGTCTAGAGCAAACGTATCTATCCTTTGGCTCAATAAATAGCTGGTTAAATATGCTAACCCTAAAGGTATAGCATTGCCCTTTGCCATTCTGCCGAAATCAGTCGGAGCGTTTAATAAAAGAGCGTCCATTGTTTATTTCTTCTTACATAGTAATCACTAGGCTATATAATTGATCAAATTAGCATAAAATAGTGATTTACCTTGTTTTATCAATCGTTTTATCTGCCAGCGGACTGATCTTGCAAATCGTTCAAAACTTCGGGCTATGACAAAACATCCTTTAATCTTCTGGCGAATTCGATTTGGTTATATTCTTGCCTGACTAAATGATGGTTAAATTCTATGCTTTTCATAATCATTGCGTCTTTACCGATGGCTAACTTAAGCAAGTTGGTAATATCTTCTGGTGGACATTCTCTATCGTAGAAGAGCGTTCTATCCAGTCCATATTCCTCAAAATTTGCATCATATGGCATTACTACTGGTTTTTTCATTGCTAGCGCATTAAATAGGGTGCTTTGACCAGAGAAGTAAATGTTTTCTTTGGTGGGCAGAAATAGAGCGTCTGCTATGCAGATTTCCTCTCGCGTCCTCAGATAACTGACATTGCCGAGAAAATTGATATTGCTAAACCCTTCAAATCCTTTTCTTAGATTATTTGGAGCAATTACCCTGAATTCTACAAGATTTAGCTCAGATGATACCTGTTTATATTTATCCCAATCTCTTTTTCTATCTAACCCGATTCCCAATATCACAGGATTGTCGCTTCCAGTATGCAACTGTTTGCAATACCGCGGTGCATAAAAATCTATATCAGTCCCATAGCGAACAAAATGAACGTTTGAATGTCCTAACTCTCCTAATTTAGCCACTAGCGGAAATGAAAACACAATAATACTATTAACATGATCCAAGAGCCCTATTTTATTAAGATATATGGGTTGGTCAAATAATCCCATGGAATTAATAACTAATTTCGTCTTTAGCAGTTGCTTTTTCTTTAAATTAGCCAGACTTAGCGCTAAACCATCAGTAGTGGCATAAACCACTCTTGCATTATTCATCTTATCTAGCGCTGCCCTAGAAAAATAGGCGAAATTTTCGGAAATGCCCAATTTAGCTTTTATATATCGTATATACCTGTTTGGATAACTTAACCTTTCAAGCTCCTCGAAAGCGTCTATAAAAGAGGCGGCGAGCAATTTCTTCACCTCAAAATAGCTGTAGAACAATTTAGGAAATTTGCTCTTATCCGCAAGGGAGACATTTTCCTTACATCTTCTGAACACATAAATTACGTCTTTGTGTTTACTTGCCGTATTACTCATCTTTTCAATTTAGTAAGTGCAGCGGTTTTCCCTTGGCGATAACTTCTTCGTTGAAATCTCGAGGTTTCATCTATACTTGCTTAGGTTAAAGAACATCTCGAATTTGCCTTTAACATATTCCAACATATCATTGGTCAATCCTGGATATACTCCAATCCAGAACGTATTATTCATGATAAAATCCGTATTATTAAGTTCACCGTAGCCACGAAATCTCACATTTTCAAAACTTGGGTGACGGACAATATTTCCCGAGAAAAGCGATCTCGTTGCAATCTTATTTTCTTCCAAAAACTTTACAATTTCATTCCTTGAGAAAGGAGAGCTTTCTTTAACAGTCAACGGAAAACCAAACCAACTTGGATTACCTTTATCTATGACTTTCGGGAGGATAAAATAATCTTCGTATTTCTTCAGTTCTTTATATAAAAATTCAAAATTTTTCTTTCTTGCTTTTATAAAGTCAGGGAGCTTTTTTAACTGCGCTAATCCCACTGCTGCCTGCATATCGGTAACTTTAAGATTATAGCCAATATGCGAATATATATATTTATGGTCATATCCAAAAGGTAAAGTCCCTAATTGCCATCCAAACCTTTTACCACAGGTATTATCACGTCCAGGTTCGCACCAACAATCCCTTCCCCAGTCTCTAAAAGATTCGATTAATCGCTTTAGTTCAGTATCATTAGTTATCAATGCTCCCCCTTCACCCATGGTAATGTGGTGAGGTGGATAGAAACTAACGGTGGCTATGTGCCCAAATGTACCCGTATACTGTCCATCATACTTAGAGCCCAATGCATCGCAATTATCCTCTATTACCCAGAGATTATATTTTTTAGCGAGCGGCATTATTTTGGCTAAGTCAAATGGATTACCCAGAGTATGAGCTAAAAAGATGGCTTTAGTTTGAGAGGATAGAGCATCTTCAATCTTTTCCGACTGTATATTGTAAGTTCCAATATCTACATCTATAAAAACAGGCACTAGGTTATTTTGAACAATTGGATTTACTGTGGTGGGAAAAGAACAGGCCGTGGTTATTACTTCGTCACCGGGTTTGAGTCTTCTTTCCCCCAATTTAGGGGATGTTAAAGCGGATATCGCCAAAAGATTAGCTGATGAACCAGAATTAGTTAAAATACAGTGTTTCACACCCAAGAAATTGGAAAATTCCTCCTCAAATTGTTGAGCAAACCTTCCTGCGGTAAGCCAGAAGTCCAAACATGAATCAACCAGCGTTTTCAACTCATTAGCATCGTATACTCGCCTCGCATATCGAATGTACGTCTCCCCTGGAACAAAATCCTCCACTTCCTTATGAATTGATTCGTAATACTTCTCCACGGTTTTATGGATCACGAGTGTAAGTACTTCTTTCATTTTTCGAACATTAACTCTACCTCTTTTTCGGACAATTGAACTCTTTTCGATAACTAGTAACTTGTCGGTTAGAACAAAATAACATCTTGGTAGATTACCTTCTATTAAATTTTCGTTGTCGATTTCAACTGAATATGAAGATTCGCTTTTCTCCTCTGGAGTCATATATAAAACCTGGAGTTCGCAGTCTTTTTCATCGTATACTAAACCGAGATCGTTTCTTTGGCCTTCTTTGCTCCTCGCGGCATGTTTAAATAAAATAATGTCACCGAATTTAAATGTCGGCATGTTTTTACCTTCCTGACTTTCTATCCCTTATTCAGTTTAATACTTCTAACTCTGCTACACGTTATATTCTTGACCTATATGAATTTTATATTTTAGAATTTCGTTTACTGTAAGTTCGTATAATTCGTCCTTTTTCATGCCAGCATAGAAATTTTTATACCAACCAATGGTCCGCTCAACTGATTCATCCACATTACAAATCGGCTTCCAACCTATAAGTGAACGGGCTTTACTTGTATCTAACTTCAAAAATTGAGCTTCGTGAAGGTGATCTAAGGTGTCAATGGTATAAGTGCCGCTTCCCCATTGTTTAATTATCAACGCGACTAATTCTTCTACTGTCAACAGATTGTCATTGTCTGGCCCAAAATTCCAAGCACCGCTATACTTAACTCTATCTTTGGCCATCAGTATTCCGAGCAGTAGATAACCAAATAAAGGTTCTAACACGTATTGCCACGGCCGTATTGCTGAAGGATTGCGTATCACAATTGCCTTTCCTTCTGATAATGCCTTAATGCTATCTGGTATTATTCTATCTTCTCCCCAATCTCCGCCACCAATAACATTCCCGGCACGGACGGAAGATAAAGCCACATTATGAATTTTGCCGTAATCATTAAAAAATGACCGCCGATAAGCATTAACAACAAGTTCAACACAACCTTTGCTTGAGCTATATGGATCATATCCACCTAGTAAATCAGTTTCTCTGTAGCCATAGAACCACTCTCTATTTTCGTAGCACTTATCGCTGGTAATAACAATACATACCCTAACGCTATTTATTTTCCTTACTGCCTCTAAAACATTTACTGTACCCATCACGTTTGTTTCATAAGTCAATTTCGGCTCCTTGTAGGAAAGCCTCACCAATGGCTGCGCCGCTAGGTGGAAAACAAACTCAGGCTGATACTTTTCAAAAATTGAGATTAAATGGTGTTCATCTTTGATATCACCGATAACGTGCGTAACCTTATCCACCAAACCTACAGATTCAAACAAATTTGGTTTTGTTGGAGGTTCTAAGGAATAACCAATGACTTTTGCCTCTAACCCTATCAACCATAAAGAGAGCCAACTTCCTTTAAAGCCCGTGTGACCTGTTATTAACACTTTTTTATTTCGATATGTTTCTCTCAAATAATCATCCATTTTTTAGGCTCCAATCGTAGGGTATCTTATCTGTAAATGGGCTCAGTCTTTCTATTTCACCCGGGTCATGCGGCAATGTAGAACAATTGACTACTATCGCCGGTTTTGAACCAATGCCCTTAAAGCCATTCCAAATTTTAGGTGGAACCTTGGCCAAGCAATAATTATCATCTCCTATGTAAATTTCCATTAATTCACCTCTAGTAGAGGAATCTTCTCTATCATCATAGAGTACAAGTTTTATCATTCCTTGTATTACCGCATAGTTAAGAGTCATCTCCTTGTGAAGATGCCATCCTTTAATAACTCCAGGATATACTGTGGAAAAATATATTTCTCCGAATTTTTCAAAAATTGGATCATCACACCTTAGCATATGGTAAATACAGCCTCTCTCATCGGGTATTTTTTTTATTGTCTTTATAATAACGCCTTCGATATTATTCTTTTCCATGTTTTTACTCCCTCTTTTTCCCTCCCCAAATATTCTTATACCATTCTACTGTGAACTGTAAACCATCGGTTAAGATTTGTATTTTTGGCTTCCATTTCAATATTCGTTCGGCCTTGCTTGTATCTGCACAGGTATACCAGAGCTCGTTGACCCTATGTGGGATAGCCCCCCAATCTGGTTCTAACTCTGTACCAATAATTTCCTTTATTCTCGATACAATCTTTCGGATACTGACGGCATTCCCGGTACCAATATTAAAAATCTCATGTTTTATCGGGAGCTTATGAACTGATAAAGCCTTAAGGTAAGCGTTCACTATGTCATCAATATAAACAAAATCCCATCGTTGCTCTCCGGTGGTCATTTTTGGTTCTTTGCCTTCAATTAGGCTCGTAATGGTATAAGGGATCAACCTCCTTTCATGATCATATGGACCGTAAGGAGGGAAAAGTCTAAAGGTTATAATTTTTAAGTCATATTTCTCCGCGTAGAAAGTACACGTTTGCTCGGCAAGTATCTTTGTTAATGCGTATAAGTTTAAAGGGTTTAACTCCATGCTCTCGCTTAATTTATCTTTATTATTTTTGTAAACAAAGCAAGAGCTCGTATTAACAAATAACTTAACCATAAATTCTCTAGATGCTTCGAGTAAATTCATGGTTCCGGACACATTGGTATCAATCAATAGTGGTAACTCCTGCGGTTGGTGGTCTATTACATAATATGTAGCTAGATGGAAGATAACATCGGGTTTAAAATGCGAAATTGCACCATAAACGCATTTAATATCGCGTATGTCTACATCATAAGTTTTTATCTTATCTAGTAAGTTCTTAATTCGCCATACATTTGAATTCCTTCTTTTGACTATACCGACTTCAAAGGCCTCATTTACAAGTCTCTGTGTCAAACGGGAACCTACGAACCCGGTAGCTCCTGTTATCAATACTTTCAAGTTATTTCGCATTTTCCTTTGAAAAAGGCCATTGTAGCAATCTTTAATTTAAATCGGTGTCTTGTTAAAAAGGAATTAAATAGAGTTGAGGCATCGCATATTGTCCTGCTTTTATACAATAATTCTTTTGAACCGATAATTATAAATCACCTATAATCTGCATTATCCTTCGTCTGAATGATGCGTACAATCCTTTGAATCGAGATTGTAAGCCGTTACTCAACTGTTCCAAGAATTCGTAATTTACACCTTTCAACATCCCTATGCTATCTGTGGCCAGCGAAGCATATGAACTATTTTCCATAAGATTATTTTCAACACACCAGTCGTATAACGAGGAACCAGGAATTGGTTTGAAATATGACAAAGCGCAGACTTCTGGATTCATTTTTTTGATAGCTTTAAAGGTTGTTATATCGTCCTCTGGATACCACTTCCTGTCAGAGTAGGGCATGCCAAAAATGAAATTCCCGAAGATTTTCAGCTTTAAATTTTTACAAATCCTTGCCGCTTCCCAATTCTGCTGTGATGTTGTTCCCTTGTTCATCCACTCTAACATCCTATCCGAAAAAGACTCAAAACCTATACTTACCATATCTAATCCAGCGGCTTTCATTTCTTTAACCAACCACTCATGGCGGCAGATCATGTCTGCACGTGCCGCGGCCCACCATCTTATACCCCTCTTTACAAAACCATAATCCTTCATCGCCTGACAAAACTCGTAAACCCAATTTGGTCTTATTAAAAATTCATCATCACTGAATACTATACTTCTAAAGTGGTATCGATCATAGAGTTGAACGAGTTCCTCCATTACCCTTTTTACGCTTTTAGCTCTTAATTTAAATACTCTTGAGCCATTTTCCTTGGGTATTGTGTAAAGATTTTGTTCACCTGGGCCACAACAAAAATTGCATTGCCAGGGACATCCACGGTGGGTAAGTATATCAATCAAGGGAGTTGGGAGATTCCACCAACTGAACCTTATACGTTTTTCGTAATCTGGCCATAGATTTCGATCCTCAAATGGAATAGAGTCTAGGTCAGGTGTCTCACCCCAAAAGACCCCCGGTAACTCAGGATGACCTTCGACTAACTTAGGGAAACTGATTTCCCCCTCGCCACGTAGAACGTGATTGACAACTCCGGTTTTAACAAATTGTTCAGGAAACATCGTTGGGTGTATTCCACCTACCACAGATATAATACCTTGGTTAATTTCCTTTGCCATTTCGCAGCATTTTATAGCTAACTCATGGTCACTGGTGAGAGATGTAACACCCAAGAAATCCGGGCGTTCATATATTATTCTGTTTTTGTAATCTTCCCATCCTTTCAGCATCCTTAAATCGAGTAAAATGACATCATGTCCCTTTTCTTTTAGACAGCTTGAAAGTAGTGCTAAAGAACGACGTATGGAAACGCTACTTATATTTACAAGCCTAGCTGCGAATGAGGTTGTAATTATATGCGGGTTTACTAGAGCGACTTTTGCCATTGTTTCTGTCGGAACCAAATTTTTCCTGAAATTTCTCTATCAGTTCTATTTGTCCCAAACCCTCCAAAATGCTATCCCTTCTTGCCATAATTTATTAAGGAATTGCATATCTCTAAAGGTATCCATACATGCCCAATCTCCAGTATGCTCATACACCATTAACTCACCAGCACTGGTTAACTTTTCTAAGGCTCCCTTCTCGAAATCGCAGTCTTCATCTTCCGTTAGGTAATCGAATATCTTTCGATTGAAGACAAAAAACCCTCCATTTATTGAACCTGCGGAAACTTGTGGTTTTTCAGTAAACGAAATCACTTGATCGCCTTTAGTTACCATTTCACCAAATCTCGATGGAGGTCGAACACCGGTCACTGTTCCTATATGGCCATGGCTTTGATGAAAAGATAGCAATCTCTGCAGATCTATGTTGGCCACACCATCTCCATAAGTAAGCATGAATAAATCTCCGTCAATATATTTTTCGATTCTTTTAATCCGGCAGCCTTTTAAAGCCGAATTCCCTGTATCGGCTAAAGTAATTCGCCAACCTTCTTCATCATCATGCTTACCATGAAACTCTATATGCTTATGGCAACCCAACTCCACGGTAAAATCATTGCTTATAATCTCATAATTACAAAAATAATTTTTAATCGTTTCACCTTTATAACCTAAGCAGAGAATAAATTCTTTAAAAGCATAAGTTGAATATATTTTCATAATATGCCAGAGGATTGGTTTCCCTCCTATTTCAATCATTGGTTTTGACTTGTAATCTGTTTCCTCCCTTAATCTGGTACCCATTCCACCACATAATATGACCACTTTAATACTGTTTGAACTCATCGAGATTTCACCTCCTCCAATGAACCCAGTAATTTCTTCGAGGCCTTCCATTTCAAGATTTTTGCCTTCATCATCAAGAACTTAATGCTACACAGGAAATTCACTGGTTTGACTTGATAATCACCCTTCAAATAATCTTCGTAGATATTACTAGCAAATTTATAGTACTTCTGTCCAACTTTATCAAGTGTGGGCAGGTCTATGCGGAGTCGGTAATGCTGGTAGTTTTGTACAACATTTTCGATTGCATCTATAACCCCTGTTTCATTCTCGAAAAAAGTTCCAGCCTTGCCCACGATTTCAGGGTGTCCGCCTTCATTTCTAGCTACGGCCGGTAAGCCACAATGTAGCGCTTCTATCAAGGAATTGGAGCAGGGGTCGTTCTTGCTGGCTGCGATATAAATATCGTGTTCTCTCAATATTTTGGCCAGTTCAACACTTGGAACCGGCATTTTACGTATGATATTCTCGAATTCTACGGGAGAATTACCAAGAAATGTCATCTCATACCGGTTAAAATCAAGGTGTTTGTCTAAATACTGGTATATATCGAATCCTTTTGCCATATTCTTTGACCAAGAGGTAGCAATTAATCTTATCTTCTTATCATTGAATGGCCTCTTACCTTCACGATTGAATATGTTGGGATCTGGGGCGTTCATGATGACCGTTTCGTATGGTGCTTTCTGCATTCCCAGTTCATAGTTCTTGTCCCTGCTCCACTTTGATTGAAAAACGGTTCCGTCAGAAAGGGCGCTATTGAACTGGAAGATAACTTCATCAACCACTCTATCTCTACCTCTTATATAATAAAGAGGGCCATCTAGCCTATGTATTAGAATCTTACCTTGCTTTTTAAGCTTAAGGGCTAAATCAAAAGAATGCTCATTGCCAAAGGGATAACTGTTAAATAGAATTACTTCAGCATCTTCCATACTTTCCGTGTATAATCCTGCTTCCGCAAAATATCTACGAAGCGCCTTTAAAAATTGATTGCCTCCACCCCAGGGTCCTTCTATGAATTTATGCAAGACGTGAATCCTAGGTCTCTTACTTTCCACTCAAGTAATGAATTCCTTAAAACCAATTTTTTTATTTATATTTAAAATTTGGGAAACAAGAGCTATGCCCCAAAGAAGCAAAACGGTTCCATGTATGTCCGGTTCGTTGAGCCCCTTTGTAATTTTTGCTCCATAATAGTATTGATTTGCCCGGTGTTTATAAAATGAGAACCCACCGTATTCGGAAAAGTAGTGTTCCTTACAGATTCGAAGCCATCTATAGCAGAAATTTTGTATATCGCCATAGCGATACTTGCCTTTAGTAATTTCATTGGCATAACGAATAACATAAACCACGTCAAGGGCATTACATGCTTGCTCTAGACTAGCCGTTGATAGACAAAGGTCTATTAATTTTTCTTGGTAACCGAAATTCGTGTTACCCACAGCTTTCAGACCAGTAATTACTTTCATGGCTCCGTTAATCTTCTGAAGTAAAGGAACATTTTTGCCTCGATACCAACTACCATCTTCTGATGATTGTAATTTGTTAAGCCAAGTTATGGCATAGTTAATAAGGCCTTCGGCAGATTCTTTGTGGATGCCAAACATATCTTTGTTTGTTTGCCAGAAGAAAAGTAGGTGGCTGAAGTGGCTACCGGCGTCGTAGGGTTTACTCCAATCAAGGCTACTTAGATATTTATCAATTTGGCCAAACGTATAGGGAATTTGCAGGTAAGGTAAATCAGGGCGAGAATTCAGAAGCTTGAGAGCGGAAAAGGATTGCCTTGTTTCGGCTCTTTTGATTTTTTGACCACTGATAGTCGAGAAATCAAGGTTCCTTGCCGCATACAGTCTCTTTACCAGAGGAACCTTTCTGGAGAGCAAGGTATCACAAATACGGCCATCATCTTTCTGGAAACCTTTTATAAAGTTGATAATATCTTTCAATTCATTTACGGCCAATGAATCGGTCATATCTAGAGTATAGTAAATCTTGGCGGCGAAGACTGTGTTCCCCAATCCCCAGTTTTCGCTTTCTGAATATAAATCTCCATTCAAAGAGTAGCGGAAGAACCCTTTTTTCTTATGGCTTTTTAGTTTATCCAGAAAAACTGGTACATCTTTATTTAATTTAATAATCCAGTCAATACTCTCATTTTGTTGGTACATTACTACTACCTTGTTCTTTAGAGCGATTATCAAAGAACATTGGGAAATCGATCATCTCTTTTTTACTCTATGACCTTTGAATAAACCTTTTCATAATATAGCTTCACAACCTTTTCCCAGGAGTAAGTTTCAACAGTATTCAGTGCATTGTTTACCAATTGACTCACTAAATCCGCATCTTCTATGATCCTTGCCGACTTTCGCGTTAGTGTCTCTATATCTTCCACCTCAGCGAGAAGACCATTATAACCTTCCGTTATGATATCTGGTGCCATGCCAACTTGTGTGCTTATTATAGGAACCCCTGTAGCCATAGATTCAAGAATTGCTTTGGGCCCGCCTTCTGCCCGAGATGTT
>SDBT01015124.1_pt1 | contig 12277 bp, 14 predicted proteins | sample 2277101 | NCBI WGS metagenome assembly SDBT01 (sample SAMN10404973, study PRJNA504765) | marine sediment metagenome | isolation source: marine sediment core GS10_PC15, 103 cmbsf | place: Arctic Ocean: Southern Knipovich Ridge | collected 2010
TAGAGATGAGCCACCCCTGCCGCTGCTGCGGCCACGGCGGCAGCTTCAACCTGGCCCACTACGACCTGTCCTGCGAGATGGGCGCGGACAAAGCCCGTCGGGTGTTGGCCACAGGTGCCCGCGTGGTGGTGACCGAGTGTTCCGGCTGCGTCCTGCACCTGGTCGAATCGATCGGTCGCGAGGATCCGGATCTGGAGGTCATGACAACAGCCGAGGCAGTGGTGCGCTTCGGCGTGCGAGGGAAAGACAAAGGGGATTGACATTCGGCGCCTGGAACCCTATTCTGCGCTGAACCTGAAATCCATGGAATCCCAGAGGGTTGTGATGGTAAAGAAAAAGACCAGCGCAAAGAAGAAGCCGGCCAAGAAAGCCCGTTTCACCATCGAAAGGGACGGGGCCTATCGGTTCAGATGACAGGGTCCCCTCGAAACCAGTTGCCCTGGCTCCGCATGTCAGTTAACATCTCGAGAAGAAGACGACCAACGTCCGGAGGTCCTCATGCTTCAAGAGTTCACAGAGGAGACCACAATCGGACCTGGAGGGAAGCTATCGATACGATGCCCCGAGCTTCCCGAGGGAGCCAGGGTTCGAATCGTGGTTCTCATCGAAGATCCCTTGCCCGAGATACAACCGCTGGCCTGCTATGTCGGTCGCAGCAAACCATCCTTCCACACGGTCGATGAGGTGGATGACTTCATCCGCCGGGAGCGCGACTCGTGGGACTGACGGACCTCTTGGTGGGCGGCAAGGCCTACCTGGACTCGAACACGCTCATCTACGCCGTCGAGCGCGTCGAGGGTTTCTTCGCAATGGTGGAGGATCTGCTGCCTGCCATCGATGTGGAGAAGATCCAGGCGGTGACGAGTGAGTTGGCATTGGCCGAAACCCTCGTGAAGCCGCTTACCGACGGCAACGAGGAACTCGCCAATGACTACCAGGGCGTCATCCGGCCACGTCCGGCGCTACAGGTCATCCCTGTATCGCGCGCCGTGTTGGTTGCCGCCGCGCGACTCCGCGCCGAGACCGGGCTCAAGCTCCCGGATGCCATCCACGCAGCCACGGCGCTGCGGAGTGGATGTACCCACTTCGTGACGAACGACACCAACCTGCGGTGTCTCGAAGACATTGAGGTCGTGGTTCTCAGCGAGTTGCTGAACGAGACGCCTGGGTAGCATGCCGTGTTCCACTCGCACCCGGTCTAGCGGGCGGCTGTTGGAGCGGATCAGCAGGATGCTTGCTGGAGAAGGCGGAATCCCCTCTGCCAAGCCCTTCCATGGGATAGGATCATTCCTGCCCTCTCGGCCGCCTTGCGGACATGGCCATCGGCTCGCTTCCGAACATGGCAGGAGCGCTCTGGGACGAGGAGGAGGTGTTTTGCGCCTTCGCCGCCCTGGCGCTCGGGAGGATCGGTCCGCAAGCCCGGGAGGCGCTGCCCTTCCTGATGTTCCGCTTCATGGCGGCATCCTACTGGTGGGAAAGGAATGAGCTGATCGAGGCCATCGGACGCATCGGCAAGCCAACCGGCTTCTACGCTCCCAAGCTGTTGCCGATGCTCGTACTTTCGCTAGGAGCCCCGGACAAAGGAATACGATGTTCCGCGGCTGAAGCGCTTGGAAGGTTCGGCAGCACCCACGAGGTCGTGCCGATCGTCCTGCGTGAGGCGGCGGAGTAAGACCAGGAATGGGTAGTGAGGGAACGGGCGGCCAAGGCAATGCAGCTTCTGACCGGTGGAAATCGGTAGTGGCAAAGAGATTTCCAACTTTTTTTCAGTCCGATGATGGGGGCACCGTTGGTTTCGTGCTCTATAAGATCCAGGATTCTGCTGACTACCCCGTTTTTACGCGGCCCATTACTTTTCGTTGAGGGCGCGAAGTGCCTTGATTACTGCTCGAATTTGCTTGTCGTTCAGCCGAGCCAGTACCTCACGCACTTCCAGCACGAGCGGATCTTGCTTTGACTCCTTTGTCTCCCCGTCCAGGAGAAAGCCTGGTCTGACCTTCAAGACGTCAGCAATACGGAACAAGGCGGGGATAGACATGGTCCTCTGTCCTCGCTCAATCTGCGAGATGTAGATGGAGTCCAGACCGACTCGCTCGGCCAGCTCGGCCTGTGTAAAGGCAAGCACTCGGCGCTGCTCACGAATTCTTGCCCCGATTTCCTTTGTATTCACGCGCATCTTTATCCTTCCCACCACCTTATTCCCGTAGGATGCCTGACGAACAGAAGCGCAAAGTATTAGCTTGACATGAGCACACAGCTATGCTAAATTGTTGGTCCAGGATTTTTTAAGTGGCCGGAATGGCAGGTAACATACTGTTTTATTTGTCGGAAACTGGTAGTTCCCAGGCTCACGGACGGGGGCAGGCGTGCCCGTTTTCGGGGCCTGAGCAACTGACGGAAGAAGAGTAAGGTGACGGTTGGCGATGAGGGCGGATCTCAAAGGCATCGTTGAGGTTGTCGAGGATGTCGCGGTCCTGATGGCGGCAAGTTGCCGCTGCCGTCATGATGCGCTCGAAGAATTGAATGCATCAGTGAACCCTGCAGGGCTTCCACCGGTCAGAGGAGGAACTGTTTCAATGGAACGATGACGAGAGTATTTAAGGTGATGTTCGACTCCAATCAATGGGAGAGGGCATGATATATCTTGGAACAGAGAATAGAGACCAATACCAGGAAAGGAGAACACTGCCATGAAAATGAAGGAACTGCAGGAAAGCGAAGTAGAGAAAGATCAGATAAAAGAGGAACCGAGACCGCTCAGTCCCATCAGCCGCAGGGCCCTTTTCAGGAAGATGGCAAAGATCACGCTCGGCGTAGGCGTGGCGGTGCTCGGTGGAGGGGCCTTGCTCAATGTTGCTGCGTGCGGCGACAACTACAGCGACTCATACAGCGAAAGCAGCTACAGCGAAAGCAGCTACAGTGAAAGCAGTTATACAGACAATTGCGGATATTGCAATAGCTGTGGTCGCAACTACACTCATTGCGACGGCATGTATTGCAACTACACCGACTACGCCGACGGCTGTTAGAATATCATGTCCTCGACCCGAAGGACCGGAACCGTCAACATGCCCATTTCGCGTTGGGTTCGGAGGTTCGTACTGTCCCTCGGGGTCATCGCTTCGCTATTGAGCTTGGCACTACTGGCTGTGACCACAAGTAACGATATGCCCGACGTACCGGGGGAGCGAGCCTACCAGGCAGACGAGCAGGAATCACGGCGCGTTGCTTATGCCAGGGCAGATGTCGTATCCGAGGAACCAGGCTCGGGGGGAACGGAGCACCGTCGGGGCCTCGGTCGGGAAAGACTAGGGAACGGCTCGGGTGTTCCAGCAGGGCGGCTAACTGCAACTCGTGAGATGCCATACGCCGGCGAGGCAAAGTCACGCAGAGAGGTACTCGAAAACGACGAGGCGAAGTCGGAGGACAATCTAGGCAAGAATATGCTGTTTGAGCTGAACCGGCACGTGGCCGACAAGCTAGAGGAGTGTTACGACAGCTGGTCTTCCTGGGCGGATGATGCCAGAGGTACGCTGGTCATGAACATCACATACTGTCCCCTCCCGGATGGTGCGGAGGGGTATACATTCCTGACGGCGAGCGTAGTCGAGGCCTCGTTCATCAACCAGTTCTTCCGGTCTTGTGTGGAGAACAGTGTACGTACGATTCTGGTCCCCGATGATCAGGGCATCCACGAGCAATACTGTGCTTCCGAGGCACTCACCACGCGGTCTTCCTTCCGGTTCGGACATCATGTGCCGGAAGAGGGCGCTGGTGACAGCAGCGACGTCTCAATAGGCGATGGCCTGGTCCCCGAGCAGCGGACAGACGACGAGCAGAAAAAGTACATCGATGTGCCACCCGATGCCAGAACTCATACGGGAGTGAGATCGTTGATGAACAGGTGAGCGAGGACGATCGTGGAAGTGATTATCAAGACCACGACAGCCTGTAACGGGACGTGTGTCTACTGCTCAGCTGACGCGAGCGAGACGAAGAAAGGCCGCTTCCCGGTTGACAAGCTCGAGCTTTTCTTCGAACGCTTCGCGGCCTGGCAGGCCGAGGACGAATGTCGCATCGCGAATTTTGTCTGGCACGGGGGGGAGCCGCTGCTCGCCGGACCGGAATTCTTCAGGGAGGTAAGGCGGCAGCAACGGTCCGTCTTCGGTGAAGAGCAGTGGCGGTACAGCAATTCGATACAATCGAACCTATCGCTAATCGACTCAAGATGGATACCGGTGCTCACCGAACTCGTCGGCAAGGAAACCATCGGGACCTCCTTCGACCTGGTCCCTGGTGTCAGAGGTGTCGCTGGCAACGACGACTTCGACCGCTGCTGGCTGACGTCGATCAAGACCCTCATGGATAACGGCTTTCGTGTTGGCGTTATTTACGTCGCGCACAAGCGTTCGCTGGACATGGCGCGCGAGCTGTACTACTTCTTCCGGAACGTCAACGGGGGGACCAGCCTGCGCTTCAATCCAATGTACGCGGAAGGTCGTGGAGCCGGTGAGTTGTCACGTGACTTGCAGATTTCACCCGAAGAGTATGGACGCTTCCTGGTCGATGTATGCGACGTCTGGTACGAAGATAGTTGCCGGAGCACCGTGAATCCTCTCGCGGAATGGCACTCTGTCTGGCGCGGGGAGTCCACGGGCCGCTGCTGCGACACCACGGGTCGGTGTCATGAGACCCATCTCGGCATCGATCCCGATGGCACCGTCCATGGCTGCGGTCGTGCTTCCGACAACGCGGCGTTCCCGCTCGGGAACATCTTCGAGGAGGAGCTTGTCACGATTCTGGAGCGTCCTCCGAGGAAGGATCTCGCCAATAGGTCACCTCGGCTCAATATGGGCGCTTGTGCTGACTGCCCATACTGGACGCTCTGCAACGGAGGCTGTCCCGTAATGGCATGGCTCTATTTCAAGGATCTCTTCCGGGAGACCTACTTCTGTCAATCCAGACGCATGCTGTTTTCCCGGTTCGAGGAGCTTTTCGGCCCGCCGGCGTTTCAGGCGGCGCCTGCGATCGGCATTGTCGGGTGATAGTCAATGGCTAGTACTTCTTCGGGAGAGAAAACCCAAAGGCAGTACACCTTTACGGTCGTGGACCACCCCCTCCTGCCGGTGCCGAACAGGGTCCGAATCAGTACGTCGCACTTCGAACCATCGAGGATAGCACGGGGTGTCATTCGACGCGACGAGCAAATTTCGTGTGTGGTGCATGAGTTACAGGCAAGTCGCGATGAGCCATGGATACATCGCTTCACATCGACACTGGTCGTCGTTTCCGAGGACTGCTCGATGGATCGCCTCCTTGACCTCTCTCCTCGACTCCGCGAGTTCGGGTGTAGGTGCCTGGTCGGTCCAGATCGGCCTGATGTCGTTTCCGTCGTCATGCTGATCGCATCTCAGGGCGTGCCGGTGCGGCTGGACGTGTCCGGTGACTGGTCCGAGGATGCGCTCGATGCTCTTCGCGAGTACTTCCTGTTCAGCCCGGCCCTGTCTGTGCCCATTGAGCCGTTTTACACGGTTTCGAGCGCCCTCGGCGATCCACAGGGCCGGTATTCGCTTTGGGAGACATACGGCGAAGTGCCCGGCAGTGACTTCTTCATCGCTGCCGATGGCCGCCTGTCCTTGTCGGAAGCATGGATCGAGGCAGGGCAATGCTTCGGCCATGTCGACCAGGATCGTGACGTTTTCATGGCCAGCGATACCTGGCGTCGCATGGAGGATATGTGGATCGAGACATTCAACAAGCGCACTGAATGTTCCTATTGCCAGTGCTACCTGTATTGCCGGGGCTATCTGGTATTTGGTCGAATGAAGCGCGTGGGCTGTGCCGTGTGGAAGCGACAGTTCCAACAACTGTCGAGCGTGCTCACCAAGGCGGGGATGCACCATGCCAAACCTCGTACTGACAAACTATTGTAACCGTGCCTGCCCATACTGTTTCGCGCGTGAGAGCATGGCATCCGCCCCTCCTCGAGAGCTGGGTTGGATTGATCTGATCAAGGTGGCGGACATGTTGGTGGCCTCGGGACGGCCAAAGGCGGGTGTTCTCGGGGGTGAGCCATCTCTGCACCCACAGTTCGTGCCCTTCGTCCGCTACCTGATGCAGCGGGGCATCAAGCCTGTCATATTCACCAATGGCATCTGCGATCCCCACGTCATGAACGCATTGGAAGGAATCATCGATGGCGCTGACCTCTCTTTCGTGGTCAACGTCAACCATCCCGATATCGAACGACCCGAGAACGGACGCCAGCAGGAGGATTTCATCAGGCGTTTCGCCGAGCACTGCGACCTCGGGGTCAACGTTTTCAGCGCCGACATCGAGCTCGATTTCCTGGCCGACCTCGCGGAGCGCACCGAGATCGAGGGCAAGAGGATCCGCGTCGGGCTGGCCCAGCCAGTCGCTACGGGCACGAACAGGTACCTTCCCTTGTCGGACTATTCTCGCATTCCGGAGAAGCTCGTGCGCTTGGCGAGCAGGGTCTACGAACGCGGAATTCGGCTCAGCCTGGACTGTGGGTTCACCCTCTGCAGCTTCACGGACGAGCAACTCGGGCGACTGCATCGCCTCGGTGGCCAGATTCGGTTTTACTGTGTCCCCGCCATCGACATCGCCCCTTCCCTCGATATCTGGTCGTGTTTTCCCCTGGTGGATCACACCATCCGCCGGTACCCCTCGGTGTCGTACCTCAAGGACCTTCAGGAACATTTCGGCCGGGTCCAGTCCGACCTGCGGAGTAGCACTCGCCCTGGCGTGTTCGAGGAGTGCGATACGTGTGTACATCGTCATCAGAAATTGTGCCATGGTGGCTGCATCGCACATGCAGTGATGGATCGAAGCGATGGGGCGTGAGCTCGAGATAGTCGTCAAGACCACCGACGCCTGCAATGCTCGCTGTGTATACTGCGCGACGAGCGTACACCGCGCCCGGGGGCTGCGCCTTTCGAACCAAACGGCCTGCCTCCTGTGTGAGCAAGCTCGTGACCTGCTCCAGCGGAGTCGTTTTGACCACGTTCGAATCCTGTGGCACGGCGGCGAGCCGCTGCTGCTTGGCAAGGATTTCTTCAGGAGACTGGTCGCAGCTGGCGCTGCAGACGGTATCGAGCACGGGGTGCAGACTAACCTGACGCTCATGGATGAGGAGTGGATCGAGGTGCTCGAGCCGCTGATCGGCGACTCGGGGCTCGGGACGTCGGTCGATCCGTTCTCAGGCGCGCGGCACCTGCCAGGCGGCTCGTACCTCGATCGATGGTTGGACGCGGTTGAACTTCTCGATATGGTGGGGTGGCGCTTAGGGTGCGTCTACGTGCTGCATAGGCAGGTGCTGGACCGCGCGTCAGACCTGTACTGGTACTTCAGAAACCTCCGTGACAACGCAACCCTCTCACTCAGGGTGAATCCCTTGCTGCCTCTCGGCATGGGGGCCACAACGGCCGCAAAGGAGCTGCAGTTGCCGCCGGGTGCATACGGACAGTTCCTCGTGAATCTGGCCGAGGTCTGGTTGCAGGATGCCGGCCGTCTCTTCCTGCAACCACTCAGGAGCATCCAGCTTGCCTGGCGCGGACAACATGATGACATATCGTGTGATCTGGCCGGGGTAGAAGGGTGTGGGGGGGCCCACCTCGGAGTGGCTACCGACGGAAGGATCTACAACTGCGGGAGGGCGTTTGATGCCGGCGGGCAATGTTTCGGCTCACTGAGCGAAACGGGTCTTGAAGCGGCGCTCGAACACGCAGCGCGAGGGTTCCTGCAAGGCCGTGACGCCTTGCTGAGGGACGGTCCGTGCAGCGGTTGCCAGTTCTGGGAGCTATGTCATGGCGGGTGCCCGTACGATCACAGTGTGGGGGAGTGCCAGGCCCAACAACCCACCATTGTTTGTCCCGACTACCGGACGCTTTTCACTTGGTTCAAAAGCCATTTTGGTGATCCGACCGATCGGACATCAAACTGCGACGACCAGAAGGCCACCCTTGCGGGCATCACCGTCTACAGTCAGTCGCGCTCGCAGTCGCGCTCGGAAACTAGATGCGAAAGGCCAAGATCCCGTGCCAGTCACGGTCATGTGGTCAATTGGGTCACCACCGTGGGCGTTATCGATCGGCTGGAAGGCGATCATGACGGAACAGAAGGAAGTCACGTGGCCCTCCCATCTTCTCTGATAGTGGAGCACCTTTCCCGTTCATCAGGTGCACGGCTCCTGAAACTGTCTTGCGTGGTAGTGGACCACGACCCTGCATGCGATCCGGACGAAATATGGCAGGAAGTCGCCGAGCGTGCGGTACCTGCCCACCTGCCGCCGGGATTGGGACCGACCGGGTTGGAAAACGTGAGGACCATCGCCTTGCGAGGGGTTGCCGTGGTTCTCCTGCGACCCAAGCAGTGGGCATCGGCCGACTTGCGTGACATCGCCCGTTTTTTTCTGACGTGTCCCGATCTGGAGGTTCCGGTAGAGCCCTTCTTCTCTCTCGTGTCCTCGCTCTCGCCCAGGGGAGAGCCCTGGTCCCTAGTTAAATTCTATGAGGAATCACCGCTGGGACAGATCGTTGGGGATGTAGAAGTGGATGATGGCTGTTCGGACTCTGCAGTGAGATTGGAATCCGAGGCAACAGATGCGCTTCCCCGGGAAGGAAAACGGCCATTTGCGTACAGATTTCCCCGGGATAATTGCTTCATATGTCCGGCATTCAAGTCCTGTCGCGGATACTGGTTCCGAGAACCGGTTGCACAGAGCCACTGTTACGTTTGGCGTGCGATCGTGGATGAATACCGAGGGCGGCTACTCGGAAAGTCTGGCCTTCTCGCGGAGCACCCGCTTGGACATTCCTCAACAACTTCCTTTGAGCCTAGGAGGATTCGGTGATTCACTTTGTACCGACCGGTGTGAGCATCGGAGCCGACCACCTGAAATACCTGATCGATTATTTCGATCAGAACTGTCTGGAACACAAGGTCCACGACGGCATGGTCGGGCCCGAGGATATCGAGGAAGGCCATGCCTATGTGAGCTGCGACATGAACATGGACTACAACCTGGCGCCGGTGAAACACCGGATTTTCCAGGTTCAGCTTCCGCACAACCTCACCGGGCTGAAAGGTTCAGATCTTTCCAAATCCCAGGCAAATCTGAACCTCCTTGGGGGGCGCCAGGCTGCAGAGGCGATGAAGATTAACCTTTACGATTCCCGCTACGCCATCCGGGGCTACGCAAAGTGGGACGTCATCTATCCCGAGCGGTTCCTGCAGGACAAGAGGCGGGAGGAGATCGCGGCCGAGACGGGCATGAACCCGGAGATCCCCTGGGTGTGCTTCTATCCTACCGGCCCCAATCAGTACTGCCGGGGAAACCACTACAGGACCCCATTGATCTACAGGCATCTAAAGAAGGATCTGGGGGAATTGGAGTTTGTCTTCTGCAACCACGCCCGCAACAAGGCCGACCGAGAGGCTAAGCGTGAAGTTCAGTATCTGAAATGTATAGCCAGAAAGGATCCAAAGATCCACATAATCGACGGCGGCGAAACATTGAGGCACATTGCCGCCTGCAACCTGTTCATCACCGACATCGCCAGCACCGTGGTGACGGCTATGTCCATGGTCAAGCCGGTCGTGTTCATCGCCATCGAGCACGAGATCAGATCCAACAGAGTCGAACGCTTCCAGTGCGGCGTATTCTTCGAACAGGTCAACGATTTCGAAGAGTTCATCCGGATCTACAAGCCGACCAGGGCTGTCAAGAACCTGTTCTCACGATGCGTGGAGTACGATGACGACCGCAACTGCAAGCGCATCTCTGAGACAATCCTGGCGAAATACGAGGGATGGCGGCGGAAAAGCGGCGTTTCGTTCCACAGGAAACATCCGGAGCCAACAACCCGTCGAAAAGTCAACACGCAAAAGCAGCATATGTTTAAGGGAACGACAATAGCCTTTAGCGGCCACAATGTCCGGGACTTTTGTGTCTTAGCCCTAAGAAGCTTTCTTCATCACTATCCAAATCTCAGACGACAAATTGTGTTCTTTGACGATGCGTCTGATGACGGCACCTGTGAGTGGATCAAGCAGAATGGAATCAGGACGATTACATGGAAGCACTTCGACAGCAGGGCTAATGAAAAATACGCCATTTCATACCGCGTCAACCTGATCATCCTTGAGATTTTGAAGCAGATTGAAGACCGATATGTGCTGATTAGCGATAGTGATGTCGTCTTTCACTGCGGAGGGTTTCTGGAAGACTATCGACGGCGCATTGAAGGTAGAGCATTACTCTGCTTAGAGCAGATCGTATATGCTGGCGCGAATATCAAGGACTGGAGCGGAATCGAAAAATACAGATTATTGTGGTACGATGACGGTAGTATGGCCGGTGTTAGACGGATCTGTCAGAATCACATGTTTATAGACCTGTGGACGCTAAAGCACCGTGGTATACTGTACGACAGAACTGATAATCACAACTACAATTTGTGGCTGGGGAGAGGTTTGGATTCAGGTGTAGATTTCTTATACCAACTCATAAGAGCAGGACTTGAATATGACAGGCACAAGGAGGAGGATATTACAAGAATTATCTCCCACATTGGATTTGTCAGCTGTTATGTCCGCAACTCAGCCATGTGCCGAGACAGGCAGAAACGTAATGTAATTGCTAAACGCCTTCGTCAAGTACTCGAGAAGAGTGAATTGGCCAGGGAGATAGTGCAAGAGGAGAAACTAACTTTCGGTAAAGAGCTCAGATCTTATAGCTAAATTCTTGTAGCCTGAATCGTCGGTGCCGACAACCCGGCGAGAGGCGCCCGGAGGCGGCGAGCGGTATCAATCGATTCGGAAACCCGGCATTTTCAAGGACTTGGTTTACTTGCATGAAGAGGCTGGCACCTATGCCCCTGAGATGCCGAAACTGTAGCCAATTGAAAGTGGAGTAAAACATGAACAAGTATTGACCCATAGATCTATGTTAAGCACAGCGCGACAATCTTAGGCACGATGACGTGAAAAGACGTGAATACAGGCGCACCCCGCCCCTGCCGACGGGTCGAGTAGCCAGGGGGGATCGCTCCACCCCAGCTCTCACGGAACCGTACAAGTGCTGTTCACATACGGCTCCTCGGGACGGTGGATTTCCCCCATACGGGTTCCCACCACCGCCGGCCGGTTTACGACCCGTCGGTAGCCACTTTCCGTGGACGATACGTTCCAGGCACATCCCACCTTTGGCCACTGGCGTAGAGCGTCGATGCGTCCTTCCTGTATCGCAGGCTTCTCTGGTCGCGGTCATGATTCCCGATAACGTCACGAACCCCGGTAGCGCATCATACGATATGCGCCGCGTCCGCCGTTGACTCCCTCTCGGGACTTCGGTCCTGGGTAACCATGCCATCGGCCCTTCCCCTTCTACCTCCGCCGCCGACCATTTCCCTCCCCAAGCGTACCACTGCCTGGTTGGGGTGGCCTTTCGACCACCTTCCGGTACTGCCAGTCGGTCCTTGATCTGATGGGTCATCGGGTCCTTTGTCCTTTCGTTCTCCGGCCTACCGCTTGCGCGGAACCCACCAGACCGCCAGGGGTAAGACGAACAGACTTGGCAGCCATCCCGTCGCCACTACACCACGCGCATACGTACAGATTTTGGGCTTCGCTGCTGGGAACCAGCTTACCCGCGCGTAATGCTTTACGGCGCTTCGCTTGCGCTCGACACGACCACCCACCTACGGCTTCCACCAGACCCTCCCTCGCGGGCCACCTGGGGCTATGCCACCAGGCAGGACCCCGTGCTCGGGGCCAGCGCCCTTGCCTCCTCGGTGTTGGATTCCCTCTGTCTAGGCTCAAGGTCAGGATTCTTCGTACCTCCGATCTGTTCGTCATGCCCTTCGCACTCCCACAGGTGGGACCGTCGGCAGGGGCGGGGTGTAGCGGGCACTGGCGACGAAAGACGTGGTCAAACCCAAGTTGTCTCCTGTCCGATAAACTCGAGCTCGGCTTGATGAGCTTGAGGAGGTCCTCTTGCGGGGGAAAGAGACGGAGGCTTCGTGGGCTCGCCCAGGTGCCCGAGGAGCCTGGAGACAGTGGACGGTTCGAAGATGAAGGCGATGATCCGCATCGGCTGACCACAGCGGGGAGCGGAAGAGCAGAGTAGATGCGTGCGATCAGCATGGCCCCATTAACCGGCCTTTCCCAGGATCGGCGTTCTGGCTTGAGGGAGGCACAGCCCCCCGGCTCCAGCCGATTCCGCTGAGAGGAATCGGCTTCCTTTGTTCCCCCG
>SDBT01015126.1_pt1 | contig 12276 bp, 10 predicted proteins | sample 2277101 | NCBI WGS metagenome assembly SDBT01 (sample SAMN10404973, study PRJNA504765) | marine sediment metagenome | isolation source: marine sediment core GS10_PC15, 103 cmbsf | place: Arctic Ocean: Southern Knipovich Ridge | collected 2010
CGCGGTGGCAATAAAAGTTGCAACGATTCTTTCCAACTGTTGAGTATCTGCATGGCACCCTCACACTATCCAACGCTCACCTGGTGTACCTTAGCAAGAAATGTTTGCTACGCCTAGCGCATGCCGCAATACTCTGCTACCGATTCACTTTTGCGGCGCTCGCGCATCGTCAATCGGACAACGATCATTGTGGCCTCGTAGCCAAATTTTATCGTCTTTCATAAAAATAGTGATGAATTGGGGAGATGCTTTGCGCACCACCGCCCACTGCTCAACTACATCGATGAGCTCCTTGAGTGGCAAGTCAAGTTGAGGTCCGCCCTCGGACCAGACGCTCTCGAGAAGAACCCTATCTCCTTCTTTGTAAAGAAAGGTGGCATTGCTACTCGTACTACTTCGTGCGTCATTTCTAAGCCATGCATGCCAGGACGGCAAGAAGCCCCCAACATCATCCGTTAGGAACCGCCCAAGAATTCCCACACTTGTGTCCGTACGGCTCGTGGTAACATAGACGGCCTCCAAAACTCTTGTAAGTACGCACACGCATAAATTTTTCATAATGGTAAAACCGGATACGCGGTTATAATTTTTCCGGACTCACTAATAACAACGTTGATTAACATCTGTTCGGATATCAATCCACTTAAAATATACTTGTTCGTGTATCTACCCTTTTCAAAAAGAACTGGGCCTACCGGATTTTTACACGCCTCAACAATCTTCTCAATAACTTTCCCGCGAGACCACGATGGAGGAAAAAATGTTTTCCCCTCTTCCCATATTCCCGCAAATTTAACGTCTGTCCTGAACGCTCCCGAGGCATGCCTTACCACATTCCTGAGCTCTATTGCTGTTGCCTTGCCCAATTCACTCAACCAATCATGGTGAAAACCATTTAGTTTAACTTTGCTAAACTCTTTCTTGAGCACCGGAATAAAAATGTGCTTCAGATCGATTGCCCGAATTTTAATCTTTGTACCAATATTTGTGACAATTTCCCCAACTGAAGCAATTTCTTTGTTGAACAAGGGATACAAATATCTGAATTCCTCTTGAATCGCATCAAACATTTTTTGCGCAAATACCGGAATCGCCCTCCCGGCAGCGCCGCCGGCTGATACGCCAGGTGCTCCTGAGCCACCGCCGCCCGTTGCGGTCGATGCTTCGCGATTCATCATGCTGCAGTGCGGATTAGCGGTGACGAACGCTGGCTCTTCAGCACATGCCAATGCCTCACGACCTCGCTCAGCATAGGCGGACAACTCGCTTTTTGCACGTTTGCAGACATTGCCCAAACAGGCCATGCCCTTGATCACCAGATACTGGTGCGTAACAAATCGTGAAGCGTCTTGGCACAGCTGGCGCGGTGATGTTGTCGCTAACTTGGTTTGCACAGCATCGTACAACAACGAAACTTGCTCAGTGGCTTGGTCGAACCGCTTCTCACTTTCTTCAGTGTAACCCAACGCGTACGAACCGTAGATGCAAAAGACTTCTTTGACCACTCGGTAAAAGCAGTACCCCATCTGCACAGTGCCCGTGACCATGCCCCACGCAGTGTCGATTGGGTGCATGGCTGCCCGCGCCGTGTCGAATGCTCCTAAAACAACGCCCTCAACAATTGCCTGGGCACAATTGAGCACCGCAAAACAGAAATCAAGCGTGACGCACGTTTTGAACACGTTGCCGGCACGGTTGTGTGCCCGAGCCAAATCGCCGAAGTCGACTGCCGTGTCGGTCATGCTCACGATCTGCACAGAGTCTCTGTGCGCAGCGCGCAGGGTTGCCGCGCTATCGACCATACAGACCAATTCGCCATGCAGTGTTTTTTGCAGCGCATTGCCTTCGATGGATCGGTACCCCTTGACCTGATAGCCCGCCTCATGCAACAGCTGTTCTGTTTTCTCGGAGAGCACAAACTCGTGGTGATTAACGCAACCATTTTCCTGCTGCACGGTTTCGCACGCAATGCGCCGCGCTTGCCAACGCTCACTTGCCGCGTAGGGATTGGCAAAAAATTCCTGCTCATCAAGATACTCGACGACTGCGTCATCTGATTCCGACTCACTGAGCATCTGCCAGTTTTCATCCCAGCAATCGATCTCAATAGCCGAACTTTCAACGCCCGTTACACGCAAGTCGCACAGCAAATGATCCGGCATCGATAGCGGTTCGCCAGAATCTACCAACAACTGCGCATGGTGTGTGGCTTCTTCTGCCCACTGATCAAAGTTGAATTTTTGCGGTACTGGCTGAGCCTGCTTGACCGGTTGTTGTACCGGCTGCGCCGACTGCATCTGCTGTGGCGAAGGCACGTTTGATTGACACCGGGCATGCGAACAGGAGCACGTGTGTTCTTGCTTTTTCTTCTTTCTACCAAAGGGCAGTTTTGACCAAGCCCACTTGGCTGCGGTAGGCACATAGTAAATTACCGCGGGCGCACACGTGATGGTGACTTGATAGCTTGCGCTGATCGGAAAACTTACTGCTCCCAGTGCAACCGTAGCGGCAACGGTCGCGGCACCAGTCACACGCTTCCACGTACTTTTGCGCTCAGGAGCAAGATGAACCTCGCTCTGATTTGAATGCACAAGATTGAGACATGGAATACATGATAGAAAAATGAGAAACAAAATAGGCCGTAGACGGTTCGTCACATGCTCACCCTTTCCTTTGCATGCCGCAAACCTAGCACAAAAACACCACGCAAGAAACACGCAACGCCGCCAACATGCCTTGGCCCAGGCGGCACGGTATTCTATACTAAGCTCAACTCACGCAGGCACAATCGAGGAGATCCGCACCATGAACAGATTTGAGATCGGCGATGCAATTGGCAACACCCCGCTGGTACGGATGCAGGTTGATGTACCGGCAATTATGCTTGCCAAACTTGAAAGCAGCAATCCTGGCGGCAGCATCAAAGATCGGTCTGCGCTTTTTTTGATTGAAGATGCCGAGCAACGGGGCCTGCTCAAGCCAGGTGATACCATCATCGATGCCTCCTCGGGCAATCATGGCGCCGCCGTTGCAATGATTGGGACCCGCAAAGGTTACCGCGTTATCATCACCGTTTCGGAAAAAATTAGTGAAGAAAAGTTAGCAACACTACGCGCGTATGGCGCCCAGGTCATCATGTGCCCGCTCACCGATCGTCTTGAGGATCCGCACAGCTACCACAGCCAGGCAGTCGCTCTGCACAAAGCAACGCCCAACTCATTCATGCCGGACCAATATTTTAATACAAAGAATGCGGAGGGCCACTACCGCTCACTTGGTCCCGAGATTTGGCAGCAAACGGACGGGAACGTCACGCATTTTTTTGCCGCTGCTGGTACCGGCGGCACGGTCAGTGGTGCGGGTAAATATCTGAAAGAGCGCAATCCCGCCATTCAAGTGATTGCATTCGATTCCGACGCCTCATTCCGCACAACCGGCGGACACCCACGACCGTACCAAGTTGAGGGCATGGGCATCGATTTTGACACCCCGGTGCTGGACATGAACGTCATCGATGAAATTATTGCCGTTTCAGACAAGAACGCACTGGCCATGCTCAAGCCACTGGCGCAACAGCACGGCTTGTTGGTCGGCCCAAGCAGTGGTGCCGTTGTGCATGGCGCGCTTGCATATGCCAAGCAGCACCAACTGGGCGCCGATGCACTGTGTGTGATGATTTGCGGTGATTCGGGGCGAGCATATTTGACCAAGAATTTTTATTCATGAAAAAGGGACGGCCTTAGCAACCCCGTTCTTCAAAGATTTCATCGACGAATCCCCGCCCGGTGCTGCTTGATTGTCCGGATACTACTACTCCACAGGCATCGAACAGCGCTTTCTGCCGTTCCTCACTGAGGACTGAGTCTGGCAACGAGGCTATTGAGTTCAAACTGGAAACTCCCAAGCCAGGCCGCAGATGGGCAATACAAGATAGAGTTCCGCGCACACGGCACGTGGCCAAATCAAGCGGTGCGGTTCCATAGTACGCGTCTTTTTCTTTTTTATACTTCGTATCAAACTTCTGTGCATTGAATTCCTGCCCCCTAAGAATCGCCTGCAGAATCTTAATAGCACACAAACGCGGATATGGTGGAAGATACATAAGAACCTCTTCCATGAAGAGAGGATGTCCCCACGGGCCTATATCACGGTGAAGCTCATTCACAATACGATCGGTCTTCTGACAGGCTTCCTCCCGCCATCTCATAACAGGATAAGAAACGCTATCGTGGACGTTCGACAAGTTTTTGCACCACTCAAATACGAAAGTAGCAACAACGGGAGTCCTCTTGTTCGGGGCATCATTGGGACCCCGAAGTCGCCCACGCACCGGATGATCCCCTGCAATGCGCGCAAAATAGAGGAAGTGATCCTTACGATACCCACCAAAACTGTCAGGCAGCGTAACACTCTTGTTTGCGTCAGATTTCCGCGTCTGCACCTGCCGTCTTAGTTTCTCAAGCGGTGCTTCCACTTTGCTTGGGTCCATAAGCTCAATCATTTTCACCCGCACCGAAGCCCACGCTGAACCTACCGGCAACTCATACCCCGTCTGTTCTTTGAACGCACGCCGGGCCGTTTCCCATGGGCCCTTATCTCCTGGAGCATAGTCAGTGCCAAATGCGCAACCACGCAGCAGTTTACGTTCGGCTGGCTCATTCGGCATCATGGACCCTGGCACAACCTGCCTAGTTTCATAAAAAGAACGGCCGAAGATCCGCGCATTATCTCCCTGGCCAATCACTGGAAACACACTTGCACTCCACAAAGAGCGCTCGACCATGGTAGGATTTTCGCCCCCGCTCGCATCACCTTCCTGCATCGCCAACACAGATTGGGCACCTGCAAGTGCCGCAACAACAACCACCGTACACAACGTTTTCACGATTTCTCCCTCTTGAAAAAAATGAACCCGCGGGGGGCGGCTTTGCGCCGCCCCGTTCTTCAAAGATCAAATCGCCAGGCTACTCAACACGCCCGATCTCCACTTTGAATATATTCACACTCTCTAAATCACTCTTCTTCCGTAAAAGCGACGACAGAACCATTAGAAATAGCTCGTCCTCTTGGACCTCGAGCTCCGGACGCAGGTCATGAACGCACGTGCAAGACCCTTTAACATAGCTAGTTTTCAGATCAAGTGCATTGGTTGAGTAATACGCTTCCTTTTGTGCGCGATGCTCCGCATCAAATGCCTCTTCGCTAAAGCCGTCTGACTTATTTTCTGCAAGCGCCTTCATGATTGCAATCGTACGCAGACGCGGATAAGCGGGGAGGGATATTAAAAATTCCCTGCTCACGAGGGGATATGCAGGATCTCCCACGCCATCGCGAGTTTCATTTGTAACTTTATAGATCTTCCAACACGTCTCCATGTCACCCGCACGGATCTTTGCCTCCACATCACTCACTCGCCTGAGACACTCACCAATCCCGCAGCACACAGCTGGATTATCGCCCTCTGCCCGTCCCGCACATGCGGCAGCCAACAAACTAGCACCATCAAGTTGCGCAAAAAAGAGATGGTGGTCCTCTCGCCGCACTTTAAAATCCTCCGGTAACAGGCCATCACCGTCCTCCTTCCGCGCCGCAGAGATGCCCTCTTTCAATAATGCGCTCACCCCACTGAAACGCTTGAACTCTTGCGCACTCCGCAGCCAGTTGCCTGCAGCGTTCTGAGCCGCAATCATTTTTACGTGCACCGAGTCATGGCGCGCATCGGACGGCAACACCATCCCCGTTTGCTCCTCGAATGCGCGGCACGCTGTTTGCCATGGAGTCTCTGTTTTCTCGCGGACCGCGTTGAACGAATCGTGGCAAAAGGATTTGCGCTTGAGCGCTTTTCTTGAGGGATCCGGCTTTTGGCCGCGCGGAACAACGTACGTAGATTGGCAAAATGGGCGTAACACGGCGATCATCTTACCCCGCTCAAACATGCCCCACACGTCGTGAAACACTGGGATCACCCCCGCGCTAAAATAGTCTGGAGCAGCTACCGCAGCGGCCTCACTGTCACTTGCGTTTCCGCAAACATCCATCGCCTGCATTGCCCACGTCACTTGCGCGGTGCAGGAGAGCGCCGCAACAACAATAATCAACGAGCGATTCAAAAATTTCACGGTTCTTCCTTCTTTTCAAAATCAAATTATCAACGATTCACAAAAACTGGCATCACGGAACCTACGCCTACTCGCCATCACCCATCGTGCTCATCCTTGCAAGCAAACTCCCTAGTGCAGTGGTCGCGGCCGAAGATCCTTGACCTGCAAGAGAAAAGATCTCCGCGAAGCCACTTGCGCCCAACGAGCTGGTACACTCTGGGCGTAGAAGCGGCACAAGCGTTTTGGTGGATCTTACGCGACTCGTTGCAAGATCAAGTGGTGCGGTCCCGTAGTATGCCGTTTTTGCAGCTTCATGTTTTGTACCAAATGCTGCCTCATCGAACGCTCGTTTGTTCTTGATTACTTTCAGAATCTTGAACGCACGCTGGCGCGGATAATCAGGTAAGTGCCAAAAAATTTCTTCCGCAACAAGAGGATAGGCTGGGTCTGCTATCCCGTCACGGGCCGTGTTGACAAGCCTCTCCGCCTTACAAGCTTTATCGGAATCTCCAGCCAAAATTGCGTCCTCCCGCTTGCGCAACATATTCCACCAGTCATCAACATCGCTCACCGCCAGCGATGAGTTATCTTGCCTAACTCGTTCGATGTACGCTGCAACGACTGCGCTGTCAACAACGCGCGCGAAGAAAAGATAGTGGTCAGCACGGCGGCCACCAAAGCTCTCGGGCAAGACACTGGGGCTATCCGTCCCTTTCCCTCGGGCTACTGACGCTTCTTTGATGAGATCCTTCATCTCCTTCTTCCTGCTGAAAACGTCAAACTCGCTTACGTGGTGCATCAACTGACCATTGTCCCCCGGAATCGCGATCATTTTCACGTGCACCGCATTGTGTGACACGTCTGACGGTAGCGCCATGCCCGTTTGCTCTTGGAACGCGCGTTGCGCTGTTTGCCACGGATCAGTCTCCGCTTCCTGCCGAACCGTGTTGAATTCACCTATGTGAAAATTCTTTTGCTTGAGCGGTCCACCTGCAAAATCCGGCTCCTGGCCACCCGGCGCAACGTATGAGACTTCACTGAAGCGGCGGCACATAAACTTCATTGCATCCTGCTTGTTGTGGTCTACAAACACCGGAACCACCCCCGCACTGAAATATCCTGGATCGGTCGCTGCAGTACTTTCACTCGTTTGCGCAGCGCAACTCGCATCACCTTCCTGCATCGCCAACATAGATTGGGCACCTGCAAGTGCCGCAACAACAACCAACGTACGGAACGTTTTCATGATTCTTCCTTCTTTAAAAAAATGAAACTTGTAACACCTGCCACCACTACGAAACGGCGGCATGTAGATTTGCACAGAATCAGGCGATTGACAAGCACTTCTGCTCAGCGACGTGCACAACTGTCGATAATGTGTCGATACGCGTCCACCATCGTACCTAACGTAAATGCCGCTTGCACACGCTGACGCGCACCGCAGCCAAGTTTGCGGCACAGTTGTTCATCACTGGCCATGCGTACCAATGCGTCAACCAACACCGCTTCATCATTTGGCACAACGAGCAATCCAGACTGGCCATGCGAGATCGCCTCGTGCTCACCGCGTGCATCGGTGGTGGCAACGGGCGGCACCCCAAAACTCATCGCCTCGAGTAGCGCCAGTGAAAGCCCTTCCTGCCAGGACGGCTGCACAAAACAGTCAAACAGTCGGTAGTAACCGACCGCTGGCTGGCCGATGACAAAGTTGACATGCTCTGCAATGCCAAGCGCTTGCGCCAACTCCCGCAACTGCTGTTCTTGCTCGCCGTAGCCAAGCAGCACCAAGCGCACCTGCGCATATTTTTTGCACAGCTGCGCAAACGCCCGCAACAAAAGTGGATAATTTTTGCACGGCACAAATCGGCCAACCGCGCCGATCAAGAATGCATCCGCACCCACACCCAATTCTGCTCGCGTGACGTCAGCCTGCCTTGCACGCTCTGCCAACGCCGGCACATCGATGCCATTGGGCACTACCTGCAGACGCCGTAACTGGCGCGCCGGGTGAAACGAACGCAATGAATGATGTGTGCGTTGCGAAACGGCAATCAGTGAGTTGGCCAACCAGAGCGTCGGCGTATCCAACATGCGTCTGATCGGACCGTCAAGTTCCGGACCCGAATGAATTGCACACACCACCGGAATCCCCAGCAATCGCGCGCACAAACGCCCCGCCCAGTTGGCCATCCACAGCAACGTGTGCATGCAGTCGGGTTTCAGACGATGCAATGTCCACACAAGACGCACAAAAAAGAAGGGATCATAGCGGAACAACCAACCACCGATTTGGTGTGTGGTGATGTGCAGATCGGCCAATGTTTGCACATGCGGTCCCCCATGCACGTACAAAACAACATGCTCCGTTTCTGGTTCAAGCACGCGCCACCGCGTCAGCAAATTGACGAGTACCTGTTCGGCACCACCGCGGGCCAGACTTGAGGTGAAGTGAACAATTTTACGTGGCTGAGCCATGGCGTGCGCGCAACTCTTTTTTGTCTACTTTGCCGGTTGCCGTCAGCGGCATGTCATCCAACACGGTAATCGCACGTGGCACTTTGTACGCAGCAAGATTGCGTCTGCACAGTTCCTGCAGCTCCTGACTCAGCACCTCAGGATCGTACTGCTCACCGTCGCGCAGTGCAACGAATGCAATGGGCACCTCATCAGCACCACCATCACGTATGCCAATGACCGCCGCTCGCATGACCGCTGCGTGTGAAATCAACATGTTTTCAATTTCTTGTGGGTAGACGTTCAGCCCCTTGTGAATGATCAGATCTTTGTGCCGTCCACAAATTGAAAGCCGCCCGCGTCTGTCGATACGTGCAAAATCACCGGTGCAAAACCAGCCATCTTGCAGAACATCTGCCGTTGCTTCCGGCGCCTGGTAGTAGCCCTGCATCACGTTGTCACCGCGCACCCACAAAATGCCGATTTCTCCCGTCGGTACCGCATTGCCTTCTTCGTCGCGAATCGCACACTCGATGCCGATCAACGGCTCGCCAACACACTCGGTTGCGGTAAAATCTTCTTCCATGTGCACCGCAACCACCGGCGCACACTCAGTCAGCCCGTAGCCGTTGCAGATCCTGCGCCGATAGAGCAACGCAAACGTGGTACGAATTTTGTCCGGCATCGCATCACCACCCGAAATGAAGTAGCGTACCTGCTCGAAGGGCAGCGTTTTCAGCAAACAAAAAAGTCCGTAGAGTGCTGGCACACCAAAAACAAGCGTTGGTTTCAATCGCAAGCCCTGCGAGATATGCCGCCGCTCAATTTTAGGCACCACAATGACCAGCGTGCCTACAAAGACCGGACCCCACACGCAGGTATTTTGCGCAAATGCATGGAACAGTGGCAGCACGGCAAGAATACGATCATCTGGCGTAGTATCAAACCGCGCAAGCCCCTGCGCAAGATTGACCAAGATATTTTTTGAACTGAGCATCACCCCCTTCGGCATACCGGTCGTGCCAGAGGTGTAGAGCAGCACCGCAAGGTCCGTGGTGTCACGCGCAGGAATCGTGAACTGCGGTGCGTCGGCAGAAGCATCCGCGTCGCACGCCAAATCAGTGATGACATGCGGAACTTGCACTTGTTTGAGTAGCTCCGGAACTACCGGCAAATCCGGCTGCGCAATCAACACTGCAGGCTGTGCTTCGTCAAAAATATTCTTGAGCTCACCAGCACGCAGGAAGGTGTTGAGCGGCATGACAACGGCACCCACCTGCCACAACGCGTAGTAACCGATGTAGAATTCAGCGCTGTTTCCAAAAAGAAGCGCCCCATGATCACCGGGCTTGACGCCGAGCTCCTGCAAGCGAACACTCAAGCGTACTGCCTGTGCAAAGAGTTGCGCGAAGGTCAACGTGCGATCACCACAGATGAGCGCCGTACGATTGGGGAATTTTTGCGCCGCACGCTCAAGCAAGCGACCGGCGAACATGATCTGCCCGTTGTCCTGAATCTGCTGTTGCAGCTGTTTGAACCGTTGCTGTTCGTCCATACCTACCCTACGTTCTATCGAGTATCCTACTGCAGACAAGCCAACCATACCACGCTATACTGCTTACGCAAAGATGATCGTGCCCTGTACCCGAAAAATCGCCTATGAAGAAATTATCCCGCGGTATTTTGATTGTCATTGAAGGTATTGACGGTTCCGGCAAATCAACACTCGCCGGTGCGCTCGACCAAAAACTGCAAGAGCATGGCCTCCCGGTACTCCTGACGCGCGAGCCCGGCGGCACACCGCTCGGCAAGCAGCTGCGTCAGCTGGTGCAAGAACGCACCGCCCCCATTGCGGATCGTGCTGAGTTTTTGCTCTTTGCGGCTGATCGTGCACAGCATGCAGACGAAGTGATTGCGCCGCAGCTGCAACAGAACAAACTGATCATTTCTGACCGCCTCGGTGATTCCTCGCTGGTCTACCAGGGATTTGGCCGCGGCCTTGATCGCGAATTCATTGCACGCGTCAACGACTGGGCGCTGGGCGGGATCAAGCCGGATCGCACCCTGTTTGTGCACATCGATGTTGATACGGCACTTGAACGAGTCAAAGAACGCTCAAAATTGCTTTCCGCGTTTGAGCAAGAACCGCGTGAATTCTTCACCACACTCACGAATGGCTTTGAACAGCTGTACGCCAACCGCACCGACGTCTGCCGGCTTGACGGCACGCAATCGCCTGCAGCTGTTGCTCAGCACGCGTTTGACGATGTGCTGCAATTCTTGGAACAAAGCAGTGCCTACCAGTAATCTGCCGCCCGCACAATTGTGGGTTGGTGACGCACAGACATTGCGCAGCCAAGCACACGCCTGGCTGCAAAAAATTTTCTGCACTGATCGCGGCTGTGGCACCTGCGGTACCTGCACGCGCATTGCTACCCATCAGCACCACGCACTCATGTGGCTTACTCCTGAAAAATCGTACACGGTTCAAGAACTTGAACCGATCTTTGCAACGCTGGCACTCGCACTCGAGGCAGAGCAGCACTTCTTTTTTGTGTTCGAGCATGCTGATTTTCTGCCACCGGCCTGTGCCAATCGCCTGCTCAAGCCAATCGAGGAACCGCCGCCGGGCTACCATTTTTTGCTGCTTGCCCAACGTAAAAATTTGGTTCTACCAACCATTCAATCACGCTGTGTGCTGAAAACATTTGCCACAACCGTTTCCAGTTCTGCACACAAAGAATTATTGCACCATTTCACCAAAACCGATCGGTACGTACCAGCAACGTTCGCTCGCGATTTGGATGCTGCTCAACTAGATGAACGCGCAAGCGCCGAACTGCTCGACGCACTTGTGTTCCATTGGCACGACCAACTGCAACAGTCGGTCAAATCTGCCGACACCATGCTGAACAAACAAGCACAACTCGCACTACGCACACTTAAAAAAGCTGCCGACCATCCTCCGATGCCCGGCAGCAGCAAATTATTCTGGCGTAATCTTTTTCTGCAGTTCATGCAGGGAGAATGATCGAACTGCTCGTGGTACACCTCACGGGGCCATCCAATCTTTCCTCATCAGAACCGCCATCTCCGTAACCATCATTTGCACAACCGCTGATGTCGACCAGATCTGTTGTCACCACTGGTTCACCCGAACGCCACACATTGGCACGTTCGGCAAATGCAAAGCTCTCTGTGGCAAATTCTTGCAGTGCCTCCTCACGCAATCGCAGCGCATCTTCCCCGCCGGAATTCACCCGCTGAGCCAAGGCTCGTAATTGCTTAGCCCGTTCCAAATCATCTGCCTGCTCGTTCCTCAGCGCAGCCCCCAGCAAGCGCTTGTACGTATAATTGCGCATGTTCCCATTGAACTCTGGGCAGGTGCACAGAAACCTACTTGTTTCACCCATGTACTGGGCGCACTTCTCGTGTTCTTTCACGACGATAGCCGTAAAACTTTCCCAATCATCACCCAGAACAAAATTCTGTAATTCTGTTTTTTTTGCGAGCTCAGAAAACCCCTGCAATCCCGCCGCGGAAAGGAATGTCAAACACTCGAAACGGCTAACGCCTTCGGCACCATCGTGCTTCGACGGATCAGCTGCTCCATCAACCACCTCCCACAACGCCCGACTCGTTCGATGCTCCAGGGATTTCTTTTGCTTCCATGCTTTGCCTTCTTCATCAGAATCAGGTTCATACGCTGCAAAGACATCTC
>SDBT01015127.1_pt1 | contig 12276 bp, 13 predicted proteins | sample 2277101 | NCBI WGS metagenome assembly SDBT01 (sample SAMN10404973, study PRJNA504765) | marine sediment metagenome | isolation source: marine sediment core GS10_PC15, 103 cmbsf | place: Arctic Ocean: Southern Knipovich Ridge | collected 2010
TTGGGTTTGTGGGCTAGTTAGTATCTTTGTGCTAAACTTACCCCCCGATGAAAATTCTAAACTTTCTCCTACGGCTGTAATATCTTTGAGTGCTGATTTTTCTAAAACCCCAGGTTTGAAAACCCCACCCGTTGAAAATCCCGCTTGAGTTTTTGTTAATATGGGTTTTTGAAATGCCCCGAATCCTACCGATAATTCTCTTATTATTGTTTTAACTTGTCCGCTATCTGTTACAAGTTTTAATGCGGGGGCTTTAATTGGTAAAGGTATTTTTCTAGTGGGGAGTAATGCTATTCCTAAATCAGCCCCTAGACTAAAGGCATCACTTACAGATCCAAACTTGGTTGTTTTTGGTATGCCTGGAATAAACAACGCGCCTTGAGGTGTTTGAATAACCTTTGCGCCTGATATAATTTCTGAAAGTGATGAAGAAACCTTTGTTTCTTTTGCCCCTAACCCACCAAAAAACGCCTTTGCAAACTTATCTCTTCTTTCAATTTCAGGCTCGTTGAAAAATAATCCTAACTTATTTTCAGGATCAACTAACTCATGTAATCCTTGAAAGCTTTTAGTCGGCGCGGCTAAAAATTGACCAAGTGGTAAAATACTTCTATCAATAATTCCTTCTTTAATATTGGCAAGATTCAACTTATCAGGATCTTGTTTTGAAAACGATGTTCCACCAACGGCTAAATTTTCAGAAAGATTTAGTTTAATATTTTGATTGAATTGTTGCGCGCCTAATTGTTCGGTTAGTTTTAAATTAAATTGTGTTGGGCCTATCAAACTTTCAGGCGGATTAATATGAATTACATTTGGCACGATATTTTTACTAATATCTTGGGTTACATTACCGCCTGGCTCTTGTCTTGTTCCCGTTACTGTTTGACTTCCTACCGTTAAACTTACGGTTTTACCTTTGAAACCCGAAGTTATTGGACTTAAAAATCCGCTTGAGCCTGTTTCTAACCCCGCCTTTCTTGATTCACCTGAAGCCGCGCCCTTTGCAGATTGTAAAGCACTCGTTTGTCTAGCAAATGTAATATTGAATTGTTTTAATCCCTTACTACCGCCCGCCGCAAAAGCTAACCCCCTTCGGAAAGTTTCTTTAGATCGTTTATCGGTATGAATTACTCGTAGCCCTGGGATTTTTGTTTTCTTTACTGTAAATAAAGGCGGCCCGCTTTTAATAACACTAACCGCGCCCCTAACTCTAGCTTCAGCCGCTTTAAGAAAAGCAATAGCTTGTTTATTTCCTTCGGCTGCTAACCTTTCTACCTGGGGTGTAATACCCGCAGCCTTCCTTAATGCTTCTCCTTTTATGCTAACCTTTTTTCTTCTAGCTTCTAGATTTTTCGCTAATGCTATGTTTGCTCGTCTTACTTGTTCGCGCCTTCTATCACTTCTTGCTTTTGCTTTTGCGGAAAACGCCGCCCTTTCTCTCACCCTTCTTTCTTCGACTGTAAATTGTCGGGTGTTAGGGGCTACTCTTCGGGCCGTATCTTCAATAGTTGTATTAGGTATATTTCTAAAACTAGGATTAGAAAGTGATAAGATTTCTCTTGTAACCTTCATTGTATTTTTAAATGAGTGTCTAGTTAAAATCAGTATTGGCAGATATATCCATCATTGAGTTTGGTGTTTATGGCTTTGTTGCTTATTCTTCTATACTCATGCTTATAATTTCAACCATAAAGGAAGTACCCACGACTAAAGCTCTTTCTATTGCTAGGTCCATTTATCTTATTCCTGGAATGATAGCGGCTGCATTGTTAGCTACCGTGGGGCCAAATATTACAACTACTTCTGTATCTAATACTATAACCGCTTTGAATACTTCCGAAGTATTCCAGGAAGTTATAACCACTCAAACAACTATTCAAAATGAGGTATGGGCCATATTTCATTATATGCTTTTCATAGTTCTTTTTGTTTATGTGATAACTCAAATCTTAATCCTATTTACTAAAGTAGATGAAAAGGTTTAAGGAAAGAAATCTGACATAGGCGTACATCTAAAAGTGCCGTTAGTAAATACACCCGTAAGGGTTGAATTTGTGGGGCATAATATAGCAAATACCCCGCCTAAAGTTGTGTTCTGTGTTGGGTTTAGTGTGATCATCATAGCGTTAAAAAAGGGCGGGGCTGCGCCTGACGAGGCAAAACTATCTCCAATAATTATCCCATCAGTAAGGTTTAACGAACAAGTAACAGAACAAGTTAATTGTAAAGTAATAGTATCTCCAATAATTATACCGTCATTTTGGTTTGTTGTAAGTGCGCCAACTACGTTTAAGGTTACAGAATCTCCAATTATTATCCCATCATTTTGAACGGTTGTTGGGGCTAAAGTAATACTATCGCCGATTATTATCCCATCGTTTTGAAGTGTGTTTGTTGTTAAAATGGTGATAACATTATCTCCAATTATTACCCCATCGGTTTGATTGATTAAAGTTAATTTGATTAGACTATCTCCAATTATTAGACCATCACTAATATTTACCTGGCAAGTAACATCACAAGTTATTTCTAAAGTTAGGCTATCTCCAAATATTATCCCATCATTTCCTTCTTGAGTTTGGGCTAGAAATAATGTAAGACTATCTCCAAATATTATCCCATCATTTTGAGAGGTGGTAGTAACTAGGAATGTCGCAATACTATCGCCGATAATAATTCCATCATTTTGAACTGTAGTTGGGGCGAAAGTAATACTATCTCCAATTTCTAAACCATCATTTTGAACGGTTAAAGTTTCAGTGATTATACTATCTCCAATTATTAGACCATCGCTTAGATTTTGGGTACAAGTAGGATCACAATTATCGCCGCCGCCGACTAATTCCAATGAGAAGCCCCCAACTAATCGATCTTCAATTCTATTTTGTGCATTACCATCTTTTGAACCGTCAATAGTTAAATCTCTCGCGCCGCCTGAAGTAAGACTAACTATATCTATTCTAGACCATTGGGTTTCATCTGTAGGATCATAGCCTCTATGGAAAACGGTTTCATCTGCTGTTTGGGTTGTGGGTGTATCAACATTATTACTTTGGAATCTATATTCGCCCCTAGTGGCTTGATCACAATCACACGCGCCTTGAGCAAAAACCATAAAATTACCCGTACTTGTTGGTGTAATAGTATCGGTTAAAATCTCCATAGAATAAATTGCCGTATCCGTTACGGAAAATTCTGCTTCATTCCATGTAAATTCTTGGTCTACAAATTTATTTAGATTCATAGCAAAAATACCACCATCAACTTTACCAGGGGCTTGCGTTCCTGAATCACTTCTTGATTGAATCGCAAAGGTTTGTTCCTCATCACTTAAAATATAAGCCCTCATTACAAATTGAAGTATTTGTTCAACACTATCTTCGGGTTCTCTTGAAGTCATTGGCGCATCGTCATTTATTGTTCCCGAACTGTTTAGTCTTGTTTGGTAATTGACACTGTTTGAACCTGGATCAACTATATTTTGCCCCATCACTAACCACATATCACCATCATTGTCAGGGGTGAAAGTAATCGTTGCTAGATCATTAGTTTGCCATGTTGTTGTTAAATCCTCATCGGAAGTATTTGCATTGTAAAACCAATCGGTATTTTCTGTTAGTTCTTCGCTTATTTCTATTGCAATCAAATTTCTGTTGGAAACACTAAAGGTTGCTGTGCCATCCATGTAACCTTGTAGATAAACATCCTCACCCGCCACGGCTTCCCAAACAGTTACAAAAGATAAGCCGTATGCATTTAAGCCTGTTGAACCTACTGCCATTTCAATTTTTATTTGATCTTCTGACTCTGTGGTTTCATGGAATGAAGTTGTACCGTGCATTAAACGAAAATTTACTTCTTGGGCCGCGCTTGAACCTGCTAAATCTACATTAAACATAATAAGATAATCACGCCCAGTCGTAAAATCTGAAGCGGGAATAATTGAATCTGTAACATTCACCATAGTTGTTGAGGCTGAAGTAAATGTGGTTGCGTTATATGATATTTCGTGCGGAATTTCAACCGCTTCCGCTTCAGGTAAAAAGAAGGAAAGGCTAAGGGCTAACGGAATGATTAAAAAAAAAACTTAAGGGCCAACATCAACGGCCTCTGTAGAATAATGTAAGTGATAACTTACATTAGTCGCGCTTTGTAAATCCATGTGAATTTGTAAAATATCTTTGATATTATCTATAGTAGAATCAAAGCCGTTTCTTAATTGGTCTTTTGTCAAATTGGTTTCACCTGATATACTAAAGTCAGGATAAAATTGAAATGTGTTTGGGCCGATTTGATTTACAGATAAGTCAATATCAAAATCATAAGTGATGAAATTATTATCCAGTTTTGTTATTATAATATCTCTAACGTCAGGCCATACAGTATTTTTTAAGTAGGCTGAAATTTGGGCTTCGGTAATTCCTGGCTTATCAAAGGTTACTACGATCTTGGCTTGGAATTGGTCTATGATTGTAACGGCTTCGGCGTATGGTAATGATATAACTAATGAAACAAACGCTAGAACAGAAAAGATCCCTAATATGAATAGAGTATCAGTTCTTTTTTTTTAATCAAACGCCATCATCCGCTACTGTAAAATTCATTTGAACCGTGAGAGTATCACCCGCGCCAACTGCTAAACCCGCAAAGGTTAGACGGTTTAACATCTCACCACTACCAACGGCCCCTAATGAGTTAAAAGTCGCTGCTTCTGTAATTGTACCCGCGCAATCATCACCATCAAAATCGACTTGAATCATTATTTCTGCACTATTACCATCGGTTGAGGCTGTACCCGTTACGGTTGCATCTCTAATCCTAATACATGAACCGCCAATAACTGTTTCAATACCCGTATTTCCATCAACGGGGGCCGTGCTTCCCGTGCCTATATGTAAAACATCAAATTTAGAATCAGTGGCATTAGAATTAAAATCAATATCAGGGAATAATAAATCACTGGCTGTATTTTCGCCCTGGGTTACGATTAGGTTAGGGGTTTGCCTATAAGCCGTTATTACTCCTTCATCACTAATTAGCCATGCTGTAATTCTACCATTCAAAAAAGTGGTTTCGTTCGTTTCGGCTTCAATCTGTAAGGTTTCATATAATGTAACAAAAAAGGCTGAAAATAGGAAAAAAGAAACTACTGGCAAAATCAGCTTATTCAATGCTTTTTCCTTATAATACTAGGTTAAATCCTTTTGTGCTTATGGGTATGGAACAAAGGTAACGCTAATTGAACCATCAGAAACGATAAACATTTTATCGCTGTATGAAGTGGCATTTAAAAATAATTGTTCTTGTAATGGTCTAGTAAAGTTATTATCAGCTTCTAATTCTTGCCATGCTGGAGTAGGCGGGAATTTTCCATAATAAGTTTGGGCTTCGGTCATTATAGGATAAACTGAACCACCTAGAATAATACCTAAAACTAAGTATGCTGCGGCATTTTTCATCTATGTACCTCTCACGGCGGTCCAAATAAAGTAACCCAAAAGGAATACATAAACAATAACCATAAACGCCACTAAAACGGTGGGCATACCAAAAAGAATCATTAGATTAAAGATGTATGTGCCTGAAACTAATTGAAGGGCTTCCCAGGCTACATAAGCCGAGGCCACGGCTGAATTTTCAACCCTATTAAATGCCGTTGTATTTTCTGTAAAGTTGGCTTCAATGATATTTAGTTCTCGAAGGTTGATTTCATCAATATCTATAATTGCTAAAATATTAGATTTTATTATCGTGCCGTCGGGGGTTGTAAAAGTAACCCCGAATATATCTCCCATAACAAATTGAACCGTTAAAGCTGATCCACTAAGTAAAATCATAAACATCCAAATCAACGGGGCTTTACTTTGTAGTGGCATTAGGGTTTCTCCATAAACTTATCATAAATCATTTTCTCAAACAGTTTAACATTATTGAAAATGGTTTGATAAGAAACCCCTGATATTTTAGCCGCTTCTTTTAATGTCATTCTAGTTCATGTTCTCCTTTGCAAAAAACTGTATGCCAACCCTTATGATTTTTTTTCAGGTCGCAAAATTTATTACATTTCATTTTAACCTGGCTTCCTCGTACTTGTGTAAGTCAATACTCCTACTACTAGAATCAAACCTGATAAAGCCACGGGCCATATTATAATTTGGAAGAAAGCCATTACTCCTAAAATTGCAATAAGGAAGAAATATCCTACAGATTCATTTATACGATTGAAACCAATCATAGCGACAATTATTCCTACCATTGTTATTAGATCAATGGAACCTATCATTCCTAATGTGCCGTATGTTCCATCTCTAAATTCTGCAAATTGTTGCAAGAGTAAAAAGTTAGATTGAGTTAGTAAGAATATTCCTTCGGGGGTTGTTGAATCATTTTCATCTATACATAAAACATCAATGACTTCACTAGATGTATTATTAAAAACGAATGTGGCTTCTAATTCATCCCCTATTCCACTTGTAACTAGATTAGAAAAGTTCTGATCTATCATGGCAAATTTGAAATGAAAAGAACAAGTGGCATTATAGGTATTAGGATAAATAACCGATAAGGAATATGCCGAACTATTAAGATCAGTTCTTGCAAATTTCCACGTTCTAAAGTCTATATTTGTGGTGTCAATATCAATCGCGCCAACTGTGAAATTTCCTATTGATATCGTGGTTAGATTTACAATATTACCCGTTGCGTTATTTGTGTTATTAGTCCACACTGAAACTCTAAACGAATAATTTGTAAATTGGGATAAGCCTGAAACCTCGAAATTAGTTATTGAACTAAGTGTATCATTGATTATTATTAATTGAGGGTTGCCTATTGGTGTTGTAAAATTGATTTGATAGCCTGAAAATATTCCGCCTCTTAGTTCTGGCGCTGTCCATGCGAGATCCGTGCCAGAAAATGTAGTATTAGCCGCAACTAAATCATCAACCGCATCGGGGGTATTTTCTAACAATACATAAGTGATTGATAGTGTAGGCGGCGGTGTTGCTGCGCCATCTTCCTCGGCGGCGGGCTGACTTAATTTGTGCCCCCCACTTGTACCGCCCCCTATATCACCATCCATGTGAACCCCAATCGCGAACCAATTAACACCTAAATTATTTTGTATATCTAAATCTCCAAACGGGCCTAAATCAACACTTTTGTTATTGCCCGCGCTATCACATTGAGCATCATTATTTACATAAGTATTTCCATCGTGAACGTCAGCCCATAGAGCCGCAGCGCCTACCGCCCCGCTTGGCTTATTTGTTAATTGTCTAAAGTCGCAAGTACCTGGGCCACCGCCAAAAATTGCTGTAATGTCAAACAAAAAATCTGAATCAACAATTATCGAAGTATCAGGGATTGAAGTTGTATCCCATTCATAAAAAGAAATATCACAATCGGCTGCCGAAGCTGCACTTAATATTCCTATACTCAATCCTGCGGTTGTATCATCTCTTATTAATGAGGCGGGCGCAGCATCACAAATTTCATTATTACTATCATCTCGTAAAGTTCCATCAACGGTAGGATCTGCTTCAGAAAAAGTCGGATCTATAACTAACATTTCATTAGGTAAAAGTATCGGGGCATTGTTTGAAAAATTAAAAACTAAACTAGACTGTGAACCATCCCACATAACCCTAATATCTGAAAGATATTTGAAAGCCTGGGAAAAATCAAAGTTAACCTTATCAGTTAATTTTGTAACATTGGCTTTATTGTTTAATAAAAAATCTCTATCAAAAGTCTTATCATCAAATTGGCTTAAATCTCTTTGAACATTACCAAATTTTATAAATTGAGGTACATCAATAGTTTGAGTAAATCCGAATCTTCTATCAGTAAGGCCAGATAAATTAGTAACTTCGAGTTGAGTTTTTAACGGCGAGCCATCGGTCTTAATATATCGAACCTTAAATTCTCCCACGGCATGAGCCTTCATTCCCTGGATTTCTAAATGAGTGCTATTTTGTATTAAGGTTGTTTGGCATTGTGCATCATTAATTTGGCTAACTGCGTTCCATACACCTGTTCCATCTACTGATTGATAAACGGCATAAGTATCCGAACCAATAATGGGGCTATCATTTTTATCAATAACGCCCCCTTTGTAAAATGATAACGTACAATCATTCTTATCAAAGATGTAAGAACCTTGAGCTGATTCTACTTTGATAATATTAATATCCTCAAAGAGAACATAATCGCGCCATTGGTTTATAGTATCATCAAAAATTCGTTCGGCGTGGCTAATCCACTGATAAGTATTAGTGCCATCAAAATTTTCACTAATTAGCACTCTATCAAAGTTTTTTCCTTTTTCTACCTGGGCGAAAGCCTCATCAAAAATAAATGGTATGAGTAATAAACCCGCAAAAAAAAAAGTTAGTTTATTCATTATCAATCCCTTCCGCAATCGAACCTTCGATTTCCATATCTAACCAATCTCCTTTAGATTTTTTATTCAATCCCTACCACGAACCGAAGCTACCATTAAGACTTTGAGAACTAGGATAAACAATCCAATCGAAGGAACTAAAGGAATAATGAATCTCATAGTATCTTCATTATTATCATAAACTGCGGCCCATAATGGATTTTGTATATTTGTAGAATCCATAGCACTAAACACCATACCTAAAATCATTGGAACTAAAAGCCAGGATATTCCAAATACTATAATAAAAACAATAACCGAAATACCTAGGAAGATCAGGCTAGACAATCTACCTTTTACACTATACGCTTATTCTTTAAGTTTTTTAAAAAAAAGAAAGGGGTTTGTGTGTGATTTGTCTAAAGTAATCGCACTACAAACAATACCGTAACTGCTGCAATTACGATAAGGACTACTAGCATCAAGTTGAAAGCATTACTTGAATCAGTATCTACCTGATTACAAGTTGATTGCCAACCTGAAGTAGCATTACCTGATAGGTTCGTACAAGTGAAACTTGTATTTCCTAGGATTTGTGGGCCGATTCCGAGTAGTATAGCAATTCCAATAAATGAAGCTGCTAATGCCATTACGGTTCCGCCGCCTGCGCCTGCTGCCATTAATCAAAACCTTCAGATTCTAGTATATAAAAAAATGTCCACTATTTAAAAGAAAAAAGAAGGTTATGAGATTATAATAATCTCACAACGAATAAGACTGTTACTGCTGCGATAACAATCAATACAACTAACATCAAATTGAAAGCGTTACTTGAATCAGTATCTACCTGATTACAAGTTTGTTGCCAACCTGAAGTTGCGTTTCCTTGTAGATTCGTACAAGTGAAACTTGTATTTCCTAGGATTTGTGGGCCGATTCCGAGTAGTATAGCAATTCCAATAAATGAAGCTGCTAATGCCATTACGGTTCCGCCGCCTGCGCCTGATGCCATTACTGATTCGATAAAATTCTAGTATATAACAAAATGTCCACTATAAATAATGCCTAACCGAACTCCTTGGTTTGCTTTACGAATACAAAGTAAAGTAATGCGCCGAATAATGCAATAGTCCATACTGCGACAAACATCCATAATTCGAGAGGAAATAGAAAATGCGAAACGGGTAAGAACATTACTAGGATCATTAAAGGATAAACCGCTTTATGATATTTGATATAAGTCATTAAAGAAAATATGCCTACTAACGTCATAGTGAAATATCCACCCGTGGCCCATTCCCAACCTAAAAAGATAGTTTGTAGGAAGTCCTCACCCATTCCGCAATTTTCCCACATTTGCGCCCCCGCCGTATCATTAAGAAAGCATGGGGTTGTATCATTAACCTGGATTGTTTGAAGTGATACTGCACTAAGAATAAAGAAGGCTAGGGCTAGCACGGTTTTTCTACTAACTACTTATCCTTTAAGGTATAGGTGTCGCCGCTACTTCTTCTCTTTCTCTATAAGCTGAAAGCATACTTCGTATATCTTTAGGCAATTCATCGAAGTCTAATTCACCCTTAGCAATTGCTTCTTCTAGTTTTTCAGGTGTGGGATACTTACTCATTATTTCCGCTTCTTCATCTACAACCCCAGGTAAACCAGGAATTAAACCTTCAAAGGCCCCATCTTCAAGAAGATAAACCACAACCGCCACTATAACTAATACAATCATCATAAGTACGATTACCATCATCCAGGGTTTTTTTACGCCATAAGGCCGATTCATAACTTTTCTATGTTCTATATCAGTTCTTTGATAATGTGCGATAACATCTCCTAAAAATCCCGATGAAGTTTCGATTAAATCCCTCTCGATAAATTCTCCTATTTTTCTGATAGGTGTAACGATCTCTCTATCTACTCCTAAATTTCTAATATACTGAATCATGTTAGCGACTTCTTCAGGGTGTTTAACTTTCTGTTTTTCTACTTGTTCAGATAACTTCCTTAGAGAATGTTTAGGTTTTTCACCTTCTTTTAGTTCTTCATTCAATCCCAACAATCTAATAATCTGATAAAGATTTTTGTCTATGTGAGGTAGTTTGTTTTCTTTCAATAGTAATTCAATCCGTTTAGTATCTTCAGGTGAGATCGGCCTAACGTGAGAAGTATTATAATATATTTTTCTGAAGGATTTAGCTAAGGTTTTTTCCCATGTGAAAATTCGCGCGCCATCAATTTTGAAAAGGTAGATTCTTGTATTCACATCAGCCAGGAAGTAATCTCCTAATGCGTATTTGATAGGCACAAAATGAACTTTATGAGCCGCATCTGTAATATCGGCGGTTATGTATTTACTAGAGTAAACATCCTTACCCGTTAAAACTCCCATTTATTCAGCCGTGCCTGTCTTTAATTTCCTAATCATTAACTCTTTTAATGTAAGATCCTTTTCAATGGCTTCATGTTTCAAATCTTTATAGAACTTATCTTCAACCTCACAAATTAACTTCCTCATATATATACAAAATAATATACTTACTTATTAGAACTTCGGTTTTCTCATACGAGAACGAAAAGAAGTAAATGTTTCTAAAGGATTGCTTTCATTATCGAAACGGGTTGATAGTTCTCTATCTCTTTTCCTTTGATTCCGCTTTAGCTTTCGTGAGGCTTCTTTGCTTCTTCTAGGCATAGAACACTTTTTAAGATAATCACTAATTAATTAAATATTGCCTATTCCTGAAGATGCCAAATTACACAATGATGCAATAGATTTTCTAAGTGATGCGGCCCAGGAAATAAAAAAGATGCCAAACGAGGCGGGCGAATTAGTCGACCAATTAATTGTGGACCCCAAACAGATTTACTATGAAACCAGGATTGTAGATTCTAATCAGTTCGGCGGCTTTGTATTTGAATTAGAAGAACTAGAAAGAATGGCAGAATTATCTTATAACAATATGACAAAAGAACGCGCCGATGTTATCGCGCCTCAAATTATAAAGTTAGTTAAGAGCTTTCATTATTCAATAGATGGAAAGTCAAGTGAAACAAGAAGGGATAAGAATAATGCTCAAAGTTCTCTCGTTGATAAATTGGTAAGGAACAAACAAGAAAGAATCATTAGTTTGAAAGGAGAAGTAGGTCATTCTTTAATGGATGCTATTCGCGGTAAGAACGCAGAACAAGAAGCTACTACTGAAAACTAATAGACTTTAGAAAAAGCCTTTATTTTAAATTGCCGTCTTAATTTCCCGTGGTGTTTCTTTATTTGCAATTAGAACCCCATCTAATTTTTTATCTAATCTAGTTTTTGTTATAGTTAAATTTAATGCAGCCGCTAAATCTTCTAATTGAATTACTTGTTTTTCCCTAGCTCGATCAATATATCTAAAAGCTTGTACCATCTTAGCCCCGTAAGTATTCATACCTGCAATAAGAAAATGCTGTTTAGCTGCGGCCTTGAATGTCCACGGATCAAATTTAGCCCCGCCTTCTTCAATGAACTGCTTAACTGAAATAGAACTATCAGAACCACTAGAACAAGTAGAACATATCTTATCCATGAATTTTCTTTCAGGGCTAACAATTAATCTTAAACTATCATTATTCCAAAACAACACAAGAATAAACGGATTCTTATAATCATACTTGAATTTTTCCTTTGGACCTATTCTTAATGAATAATATTTTTTTACCCTAGCTAAAGTGAAAAGCTTTTGAAATTTCAAAACTGTACCCATTTTACCCGATCCCACGGATTCTTCTACATTTTTCATTTCACTCGAACCCATCGAAGTATAGAACTTAAAATCACTTTGTCTAAGGTAAGGCGGCAAACCTTTCATGTAATGATAATTCAATATGGAAATTACCTTAATGTC
>SDBT01015128.1_pt1 | contig 12276 bp, 7 predicted proteins | sample 2277101 | NCBI WGS metagenome assembly SDBT01 (sample SAMN10404973, study PRJNA504765) | marine sediment metagenome | isolation source: marine sediment core GS10_PC15, 103 cmbsf | place: Arctic Ocean: Southern Knipovich Ridge | collected 2010
TTTGCGATTGCGCCTGCGTAGCCGATATTTTTATCGAGCCGGACAATCTCGATTCGGTCCTTAAATTCATCGGGAATTGAATTTTCAGCCGGAGTGGGGGAGGCGTTGTCTATAACAGTCAGAGCCACATCGGCAGGGACAGTTTGAGCGAGCGAGGACACGCATCTGGGAAGGACATCCGCGCCATCATACTCCACAACAACAACCCGAACCGATGCTGTCGAATCCGACATGAGTCAAGTGTACACATTATGCGGGAGTGGGTTCAATGGGAGTCGACTCTCGAAGCTGCCGGTGTGCTAAGGCTGCCATCGGATACCGTCGATGATTGAGATATTCTCGAGGTCCAGTCCGAGAAGCGATTCCTCAATCTGCCGGTTCCATGAGGGAGAGCAGAGAACGAATATTCGATGTCCGGGAGCGGATTTATCCAATTTTTCTGGGTCCCGGACAGGCTCTTTGAATCCCGGATAGATCGATCCTATCTTGGTGCTGGAGCTGTCGACTGGGAAAACATCGAAAGACTCGGCTAACCTGCCGGCAAGGTCTCTCGCGACAGGATTTGCGGGCCAGATATAGATGCTGGTGTCTTTGGTTCCCCTATCGGCGCTGAGACTTTCGAGATGACCGGCGAGTGCTGTAAGACGTTTCTGCTCGGTCTCAATTTTTGATATTGCTTCACTGTAAATGCGTCTCGAATTCTCCACCTGCTTCGATCGTTCTTCAGCAGGGATTGAATCGAGTGATGGTCTTGCTGGTGAATCGCCTGGTTCCCGAAGTTTTGAAACCATGATAAAGCCGAACGATCTGCTCTGCTCCGAAATGGATTTAACCGTCTCAAATCCGCAATTCTCCAGGAGTAACTGTAAGTGAAACGGTGTGAAATGCAGAAAATGTTCCGGGAAAAGCGACTCCACGGGATGAGTCGCGAAGTTTGGCACCTCGGTGATTAAAAGCCCGCCGGGGTTCAGGTACTGTTTGACTGCATCGAGCCATGGACGGGGTTCAGTGATATGTTCGAGCACGAAAAAACTGACGGCGGCATCGAAGGAATTCTGCCGATCCGTACCGGGAGATGTAAGCGCCATCTGTTCGACCTGATCTGAGGTCCGGGCGAGCGGATCGATACCTTCGGCTTTGTATGATTCTGAATTGAGTATCCTGACAAATTCACCGGTAGCCGCGCCGATTTCAAATATGGATGAACCGGACGGGAGGAATTCCCTGATTACCGCAAGCCTGGATTGCGGGTTGAAATCCGGTGGAATTACCTGTATATCCGACTGAAGCGTGTAAGCCTGACGGTAGAACTCGTTTAAAAAGTGAACGGGGGGGATTTTTCCTGAGAAAACGAACCCGCAGTTACCGCATAAAGTGTCGTCATGCAGGAACTCGAAAAGATCTCCCCTGGTCGGCTGAACGCAGGTCCGGGTCCCGAGCGGGATAAGGTTGGATTCTTCCCCGCAGATATCGCAGGCTTTTGATTTCCAGTCAGCTTTTTGGATTTTCCGGCTCATGGCGAATAAATCCCAGTATATCTCAGGATTTCAAGGTTACAAATCGGCCGTACGGGGATTAGCTGAATATTGGGGGGGAATTTTTTTTAATTTTTTTTGAAAAACAGGCTAAAGTCGTCCTTAAGTGTGCCGAATAAGGCAGTAAGGGACCGCGTGTACCCGATTTCTTCGTATGTCCCGGGGGCTGTCCGGAAGCCCTGGGACGAAAAAAACAGAGAAAGGGAATGGGTAACCCTGGTGGGGTGCTCTTCCTGAATGGGATGGAGGTGGAAAACCTGATTAAGACCAGCGGAATCCTTCGTGATTGAAGGCATCCAGCCGGTCTTGCTGCGTTTTAGCGCAGAAATCAGAAGACGTTACGGGAAATCCGGGGAAGGATCCCCAAAGGGTTTGCCGGGACGTAGAGGCGACAGACCGCCGCACCATTATCAAATACTCATATTCTCAAGGAGGAGAATCTATGAGTGTTCTGCAAATTAATCAGAACATTATCGCCCTGAATGCTTTAAGAAGCTTAGGGCAGACAAGTCGGTTCCTGAGCAAGAACGTCGAACGCTTATCAACCGGCTTGAGGATCAACCGCGCGGCCGATGACGCAGCGGGTCTCACCATTAGTGAGCGCCTGCGAGCGCAGATTCGCGGGTTGAGGAGAGCCAGTCAGAACGCGCAGGAGGCGATCAGCCTGATTCAGACGGCTGAGGGTGCTCTAAGCGAGACGAACAGCATCCTGCAGCGTGTCCGAGAGCTGGCCATTCAGTCAGCAAACGGTATTCTCACCCAGAACGACCGAGGGGAGATCCAGAGTGAGGTCGATCAGCTGATTGGCGAGATCGACCGAATCGCAGGCTCCACCCAGTTCAACAGCAAGAATCTTCTGGATGGAACAGCCGCGGCACTGACAAGTGTCGACGACCCCAACCGTACTACGCTAAGGGTAACCGGCGATGTCGGCAAGGGCGGTAACTTCACCGTAAGAACCACCCTGCTCGATGCGCCGACGCTTGCGGTCTACAAGACCGATCACATGCACACCATCGCGGGCGCCGACAGGGTCGGAATCGTCAACGGCGAAGTCACCTATCTGAATCACGCCAGTTTCGATGCCGGTTCATCCAATATCGGACTCGACCAGATGGAGGTTCAGAGCCAGACAGCCAATGGCCGATTGCTGGTGGAAGCAGGCGCGGCAGTGGTAAGCGTGACGGCTTTTACAGTCGCATTAGGTACTGACACAATTTATAACTCGCTCAATGCGCAGGAGATCACATCCGGGGTCGACCGGATTCGCCTCGAGGGCTTTGACACACAGGGCGCGGTTGTCAATTCATCGTTTCTGATTGACGAAACCGTGACCTGGGCGAGTCTGGCAACCTTCATAGAGGACCTGCTTTTCACTGCTCCGGGCACGGATGGTGCTGTGGAGTGGAGCGCTACTGACACCGGTCGTTTATTCATTAGCGCCGCCGCCGGCTCGATTGCCAAGGTCACGAATCTGGCGTTCTCCGATGTTGACCTGTCCGGCAGTAAGCTGAATCTCAGCGTCTCTCCGTTCAGTATCACCGGAGCCGTTAACAATCGGATATCGATTGGTGACACCATGGTCGATGAAGCGACGGTGGCAATAACCGCCAACGGCTTCCGCGTGGTCGAGACTGTTCAGGGTTCCGACTCGCACAAGCTCGGCGATAACCAGTCCGGCGAACTGGACATCCGACTTAACGGGAACGTTGCACTCGGATCGGACGAGATCACCATGACCACGCTGGGCCAGAACGAGCTTCAGCAGTATGGGACCGTTGTCCAGACATCGACACCGTCAGGATTCTATACCTTCCGTGTGTCGGCGACCTCGGAGCGGACGTACATGGTTACAAACCTCGATACCGGCAGCGTGGGTCTTGCAGTGGATATCTCACAGGCCGGTACTGCGGCATCCATGGATCTGGATACGTTCCAGGGACTCAGGCTGTCGTTCGATGCCATCCTGGTTACAGGTGAGACCGGTATCATCCATGTCAGCACCAACAATGTGTTGCCGGCCCAGAACACGACGCAGTTGCAGTCGATCGCTGCGTTCGTGGAGAACGGAGTGTTCAGTGGTCGTGACTATGTGGAGATCGGTCTTGCAGCCGTTCCTCTAGGCAGGACGGCCTCAATCCTCCTCAATAAGACGGACACGATGGAGGACATGGTCGGCAAGATCAGCCTTGCGATCGCCAATCCGAACACCGTGCTCGATCTGAACCTCGAGGAGACACTGGTCGGCGGCGCCTATCCGGACCTCGTTCACTTCAATCTTACCGGTCCGGCAGCCGGGACAATCTCGATTACCACCCCGGTACCTGGTGTGGAAATTGTATTCATGGGTGATGAGTCGACACTCAATGCCCTGAGTCTGTTCCAGATCCAGGAGACCACTCTGGCCAATTACCAGATCAGCGTGGTGGATATCGAGACCGGCGGAGTTGTGGCCAGCGGTGAGAGCAATATCGGAACACTTCGAGGTGTACTTGCCGGTGTTGACATCGGTTTCGACACCACGCAGGGCTTTAAGCTCGATCCCGACGGCACGGTCAACCAGGTACCCAATCCGTTTAACCTGGATCCGTACACGAGGCCGACGATCAGCGTGACCACGAACTACTCGGGTGAGAATTTCATCCACATCGTTCCGAACGCACTGGTATTCCAGATCGGAGCCAACCAGGGTCAGAAGCTCCAGTTGGCGATCGGTGAGATGAGCGCCGATGCGATCGGTTTAGGGGGTATCCTTGTCGTCAGTCAGGAATCCGCCGAGAACGCAATCACTGCGGTCGACGGCGCTATCGATAAGGTAGCAAGTTTCCGAAGCAAGCTCGGTTCTGTTCAGAACCGCCTTGAGTCGACAATCCGGAACCTTGACATTGCCTATCAGAACCTGGCAGCTGCCGAATCCGGAGTAAGAGATCTGAACATTGCGGAAGAGGTCATCAACTTCAGCCGCAACCAGATCCTGCTGCAGAGCGGCGTTGCTGTTCTGGCACAGGCCAATGCGCTGCCTCAGACGGTCCTGCAGCTGCTGAGATAACCGTCTCTGACACGGTTGAAGGTTAGAGAGGTGATCTCATGGCAACGATAGAGAATCTTGGAGCATCTTTTATCCGTATGGAGTTACCCGCCAGGGCTGACAGGCATGAGCCTAACAAGCTTAACCTGAAAACCAACCGGGAAACTTCCAATGCTATGGCCAGGGCCAGGGCTGCTGCGCAAGCAACAGCCAAAGCTGCTATTCAGCGTGTCACGGCCGAGCGCACGGAAGAAGTAGAGCACCGGGAGACCTCAAATTGGCGGGGTCGGGTCCATGAGAGAACTCAGACTCGACGCCAGATGTCCCTCGAGGAACTGGCTGAGGTTCTGAGAAAGGTCAACCTTACTTTCGACTTGTTTGAGATCCAGGCTGTTATCTCTGTCGATCAAAAGACAGGTGATATCTCAGTCGAGGTTGTCAATCAGCGGACCGGCGAGGTGATCCGGAAGATTCCACCCTACGACGTCAGCACAATGGTCGAGTCCCTGGAAACGGGTGACTCGATATTGACTGACATCGAGGTGTAGCCGAGCTTCTTCCATGATTTGGATTTTCGCCGGGGAGGGCCGAAAACCTCAATTTTTCGAGGAAAATGGCCCTCCCCGGTTTTTCGGACTTAGGCTGCAGGGAATTGAGTCGAAAAATATATAGATAGGGGTAACCCTTCCTTTGCAGTCCGGAGGACCAGATCAATGGTTGGTGGTATAACTTTCAGCGGTCTTATGTCAGGATTATCGACTGATGATATCGTCGAAGCCCTGGTCGGACTCCGCAGAACTCCCATAACTCAGATCGAAAACCTTGCTGAGGGACGCGGTTTTGAAAAATCGGCGTATCAACTCGTAAACAGTGGAATTCTTTCTCTGCAGGGAGCACTCCTTAATTTGAGACTGGAAAGTTCCTACCTATCCAAGTTGGCCTCATCTTCCGCCCCCGGACTACTCGGTGTTTCAGCAAGATTTAATGCCGTGCCTGCAAGTTACTCGATGTCCATTCAGTCGGTCGCCCAGGGAGCCAGGGCTGTTTCCGGCCTGAACGATCGGTCGCTCAAACGGGCGGCGGCCAGAATGGCTGTTGGGAATTCCGCTGGAATTACTCAACTGTCCATGACCGCAAATCAACTCGGAGGCACTCGTGCAAGGTCGAGCACCCTGCTGGTCGAAACTCTGCAGGCGGGTACCGGGTCGGCGGCTGTTACTTTGGGGGACAGAATCAAAATCGATGTTACTCTGAAAGACACAAGTTCGAACACCGTGTATTTCGATTTTACCGGAGACGCCACCGACACTATGGCGCGTCTGGGTCAGTCTATCGTGGAAGCGTTCCAGGGTGAGGCGCAGGTGTCGGTCGATGCAAACGGGGCATTTCGGATTACCGAGACCGTTCCGTCCGGCGCGGCAACAATTTCACTGGACGGACTGACTTTCGTCGATGCGGACTACTCCGGCAGTACATTCACAATCAATACCGGCAATACAATGGCCGGAAATTTTGCTACCGCCAGGACAATTGTCGGGACCAGGACCTTTACAACCGGCAGCAGCGCGAACATCGCCACCGGTGTCGAACTTCTGACGGCTCTCGATCAATGGGACGGTGGAGTGTTCAGCGGGGATGAAACAATCGAGATAAGCGGTATGCAATACGACGGCGACGCTGTTTCATCCTCATTTGCTGTCGGAGCCGCGACTACTCTGAACGATATCATCACCGAGCTGCAGACTCAGTTCAACGAAGGGGCGAACCCGCCCTGGGAAACGACTGTCACAATCGAGAACGGAAAGATTGTGCTCAGGGATCAGTCGACCGGATCAAGCTCAACATCGATTTCGATGTATTTCTACGATCCTGACGGGAACCTGAATCTGAATACCGGAACTTTTATTACTGTGGAGCAGGGTTCCTCGGATGTCACGCAGACCATCCTTACCACCGGATTCGCCGAGGCGGCCGAGGGCAGGCACCTGGTAACAGCTACCGAGGGAAAAGCGGGTGTCGTAACCGGAACCGTCAGCCTTGACGGCGATACGATCCTGGGTTCGCTCGGAGTCACGGAAACAAACATTTTCACTATCGACCGCGATGACGGCGCCGGTGCAGTTGATCCGGTCACGGTATTCGGAGTCACGACCCGCAGCACCGTGCAGGATCTGATAGATGCGATCAACGGACAGATTCACGGTGTAACGGCACAACTGGTGGATGACGGCGGCGGTTCGTACAATCTGCAGATTCTGGCATCCGAAGGCGGTGTGGATATCCGTCTCACCGATGAAACAACCGGTGTGGGCATTCTGGAAAACGTTCTCAACCCTGATGTCGGCTTTGTGGATTCCGACATAAGCACTCTGGCTGATGCAGGTCTTCCGTCAGTGGAATCTGCGACAACGGTGGATTCGGATTATACATTCACTACAATATACAAACCGGGTAACGGCGGACCGGTTCAGCGGAGGACGGTAACCGATTCGGATGGAACCGCTATAACCGACTTAATTTCGAACGTCCAGTTGCTGGGTGCCGGTAACGCATTTAACGACGGAGTTGCGGTTATTAACACTGCCCAGAACAGCGAATTAAATGTAGCTCCGGCAATGCAGCAAATCATAATCGGGACTTCCGATGTGGCTGAGGCGACGAGCACCTCCACTCCGCCACTGAATATATACACAACGATCGACAACTCCGGGCTGGATATTTTGCTTACGGCAGGAACATTTACCATCAACGGGGTTCAGATCACAATCGACGGCACCGATACGCAGACGCTCGATGAAGTTATGGGACTTGTTAATTCATCGGGTGCCGGGGTCCTGATGGAATATGACTCGGTGCACGACAGGTTCCTGATCTACCGCCCCAATGCCGGAAATACAAATCCGATAACACTGGGTGGTGTGGGGGATACATCGAATATCTTCACTGCACTTGGACTGCTTGGAATAAGTGGTGCGGTTCAGTTCAGCGGATCGACCGAGGGAACCATCAATACCGGATCGGCTCTTGCATACTCGGGTCTGAGCATTCCGGCGGTCAGCGGTACTTTTACAATAAACGGTGTGAAGATAACGGTGAATGTCGGTGCGGACAGCTTCGAGGATATCATCAAGCGAATCAACGATTCACCGGCGGGAGTTATCGCGAGCTACGACAGCAACCTCGATCGCCTGGTTCTCACCCAGGACCTGTCCGAGCCTCCGCTTTTCGACAGCATCCAGATCGGCAGCGGAACGGATACATCGAATTTCTGGTCGGCGATGCGGTACACCGACAGCTACCAGACTTCCCAGCTTATTGGATCGAGCAGGGAAAAGGCTCAGTTTACGATCGATGGAGAAACCTACATTCGTGATACGAACACTGTCGATGATGCGATCAACGATGTAACACTGTCAATAAAGGGTGTTTCATCGGATCCGATCGCTGTTGATATTACATCGGACACAAGCAGGGCCACCAAATTCATCAGGGATTTCGTGGTTGCATATAATGAGCTTCTGGAGTTTGTCAATGTCGCTCCGCTGACAGATGAGGATCAGGATTATCTGGCTCCATTAACCGACAACCGGCGGACGTCACTCACTTTCTCTGAAATAGACGAATATGAGGCAACACGGGAGGAACTGTGGGTCCGGGAGTACCTGTATCGTTCGGGCACGCTCAACCGACTCGACAATTCCATCAGGCTTAATACTTTCAGTCCGGTTGCGAGTATCACTGACAGCGCGTTCAGGATGCTGTCGGATATTGGTATCACAACCGGCGATGTGGGTTTTGGTCTTGACTACGCAACAAGTGCATTTCTGGTTACGGATTCAACCGATCCTGACGTGATCCTTCAGAAGCTGGAAGAAAACAGGGTTCTGCAGAATGCACTGGAGAGCGATGCTGAGGATGTCCTTGCTCTGTTCGGTAATCCCGTGGTATCAACAGTCGAGGTAATCGGAGTTGTCGATATTACGTACGGAATCACACTCGCAGCTCCCCTGAGTTTTTCAATCGGTAACGGAACAACCCAGGCGACAGTGACATTCGGTATCGGTTTCACCTCTGGAAGTCAAATAATGTCTGAGATTGTGAATTCGCTCGCGCAGGTCGGTCTTGGAGAACAGTACCGGGTATACCAGACTGACGCCGGCTTCATTCAGATTATCAGTGAGACCGATACCGAACGTGCCAGGATATCGATCCAGGATCTCGGAGCAGGATCGAATCTTGCGAACGTCCTTGGCATAGCTCCTCAAACAGTGATCGGTGACGACCCGATAGCAAATGCCGGTCTGGCCAGGCGTCTGGACGCATTCCTCGACGGTTATGTCGGGACGAATGGGATTATCTCAGAAAAAATCAAGCTCGGCGGTCTGATCGACCGGGAACTTGTAAGGTTAGCCGACAGGATTGACGATTATGAGTATCGTCTTATCCTGTACGGACTCAGGCTGCAAAGACAGTTCACGCAGATGGAAATCACCATGTCGCTCTACCAGCAGACAAGCTTGTTCCTGGAAGCCCAGCTCGGTGTGACATCACTGTTAGGCAGCTCCAGCAGCAGTGGAGGTATCCCACTCTCCATGTAGTTAAAGTCCCGAGAAAGAGGGTCGGGATTTAGGGTACAATGAGTGTATTAACTGATAAGGACCGGCTAATGGAATTAACGATCGACGGCGAGTCGGTAGCAGTCGATGCAAAAGAGATATCCACTCTTCGGGATCTGGTTACGCATATCGAGCTGAACCTGCTCAAACCACCCCAAGTCATCATCAGGATGGTTCTTAACGAAGAAGAACTGGACGAAGCCCAGGAGATAGGTCTTGGCGGTTTTTCAATTGAAGAAATTGAGACGCTTTCGGTCGAGACTGCCGACAAGCAGGAACTTGCTCACCAGGCACTCGATGATGCGCAGGAATATCTACCGCAACTGTCGGTGCTTCTGGAGCAATCGGCGAAGATGATCCGGGAGGGTGACACCGTCCAGGGCCTGATCCTGGCAAGCGAAGCTCTGGATGTGATAAGCGCGTTTGGAGAGGTACTGGAAGGTATCCGTGCGACTTTCCGGCTTGATTTCGCTGAGGTCAGAATCGATGAGTTCAATATGCTCGACAAGCTCAAGGATCTCGGGAAGCTGGCCCAGGAAATTCTGAAAGCGGCTCAGGATGAAAATTGGACTTTATTCGCCGATTTAACCGAATATGAGCTTTCTCCTCTTTTATACGAATGGATGGCTGTGATACCATCGCTCGTTGCTCTGCTTCCGAGCCAGGATAATTCGGAAGCTGATTTGGGGGAATAGAAGGAAGAAAGGCAGTGGCCGGTTGGGAGACCGGCATATGGAAGAGGGGAGTATTCTGAAAGTGGGTTGGATGGGTAATTCGGCCGGTGGGGATACGCGGATTCCAGTCCGCGGTCTGACCGATGCCAGCCGAAAGGAGTCGGCTATGGCCCATCCAATTGTTGAAACCTCGCCTCAGGCGGCGAGCGGGACAATTTTAATTCGTAACCTTGAAGTTCTTCGAGAATATTCCCCGGAGCTTTCTGATAAGTTCGGGTCGATGACCGACGAGGACAGGGATGAGGAATTTCCTGATCTGTCGTTCGAAATCCGCACGGCAAAAAATGGCCAGCTAACCATGGTGGCATTGAACGGTGATGCTGAGATACCTCTGCACTCCACCTACGATCCCGACCGTGAGGCGGACGACCAGGTCAGGGGTGTATTGAAAGATGACCGGCGTAATTATTTTGTGCAGCTTGGGTTTGGTCTCGGTTATGCGCTTGAGAAGCTGCTTGAGGAAGTGGACGAAAAGACGAAGATTCTTGTGGTCGAGCCGCACTTCGCATCGTTCAGACAGGCTCTGGCTGCCAGGGACTTAACAGGGATTCTTTCCGACCCAAGGACGGTCTTAGTGTTCGGAACCAGGATTGAGGACGGTCTTGCCGCCTTCATGAAACGATACCATCTAGCCGATTGCCGGGGTGTCGGTTTCATGGAGCATGCGGGACGAACGAACCTTCCGTCCGGTGATTTCTGGCATTCCTTCCTTGAAAGACTGAAGGCATTGATGGTGACGTCAGGCGGGAACCTCCAGACGCTCATGACCATGGCCTGGCAATACCAGAAGAACACCATGATGAGCATCGGTAAAGTTGCCGACCATCCTCCGGTCAGAACGCTGTTCAATGTCTTTGACGGAAAGCCTGCTTTAATCGTAAGCGCGGGACCCAGTCTCGAGAAGAACATCGATCAGATTGCCGAACTCCGCGACAAGGTGGTCCTGATCGCCGTTGATACTACGCTCAGACCCCTTTTGAAAAAAGGAATCGAGCCTGACCTTGTTTGCACGGGAGACCCCCAGGAAGCCAACTGGCGGCATCTTCGGGGCACGGAAACAACAAGAGCTCATCTGGTTGCCGAACCCATGACCCACTATTCGAGCCTGCAGCATTTCACCTCGAGGCTCTTTATCGCCAGTTACGGTGACAAGGTAATGAGCTGGGTTTCGAAATTCATTCCCGAGGTCGGTTACGTGATGTGCTGGGGTTCTGTCGCAACGATGGCGTTCGACCTGGCGAGAAAAATGGGCTGCGATCCGATTGTCTTTGTCGGGCAGGATTTATCTTTCCCCGGCGATCGAACTTACGTGAAGGGCACATATTTCGAAGAGGAGGATAATCTCGATCTGTCTGTCGAAGCTTTTGAAAAAAGGCAGAGCACGTACAAGTTGACTGATATTTACGGTGAGCCTGTCAAAACAAACAGGCAGATGTTTGCATACAAGGAGTGGTTCAGAACCGAGTTTGGTCGAACGGACGTCAGAGTTGTAAATGCAACGGAAGGCGGAATATTGAAGGAAAATTGCGAGATCATGACTCTCAGCGAGGCTGCGGAGAGTTTCATGACTGAGGAATTCGATGCTTATGAGGTCATTATCGATGCGGCTTCGAATTTCGAAGGATATGAACTCGATCCTCTCCGCAGGGGATTGTTCGAAATGATCGGGAGTATTAAGAAGGCCGTTGAAATATGTGAAGTGGGTGTTAACAGGATCAGGGAAGCAGTGAACGCGGCTGAAACAATGGACAATCTTCCACCGACATGGTGCCTGCAGGTAATTAAGGATCTGGACGATCTCAGGTTCAAGCTGAAAGCAGAGGATTCGATGGCGACTTTCCTTGAGACGGCGAATCAGACCGGAGTTCTGAATTTTCATCGGGCTTTCAAGGACGTCAATCATGCCCGGTTCAACAGGGTTACATTCAGCAAGGCACTCGATCTGTATACCAACCTGTTCATGTCGACTGCTCGAACGGGGAGAGGTGTATTGCCGTTTTTCGTAAACGGTTTCAGAATCCTGGCTGACCGGGAGGATGCCGGGACTATTAATCCGGAGGAACTATGACAGACGAGCAGCAATCAGGAGTAAGAGAAGCTTATCTCGAACAAATGGTCGAGTCCGCCGGCAGGGACGGCCTGCTTATCATGCTTGTTGAAGGCGCGGTCAATTTCATACGCCGCGCAGGTTTTGCGCTCGAGAAGGAAAAGCTTGAAGAAGTCCACATTTGCCTCGTCAAGGCCCAGAACATCTATCTCGAGCTGGTTGTTACGATAGACCTGGATGCGGGTGAGTTCGCTGAAAGTATCGCCTCGGTCTACCAGTATCTTTACAACCTGCTGATCGAGGCCAACCTGGATAA
>SDBT01015129.1_pt1 | contig 12276 bp, 10 predicted proteins | sample 2277101 | NCBI WGS metagenome assembly SDBT01 (sample SAMN10404973, study PRJNA504765) | marine sediment metagenome | isolation source: marine sediment core GS10_PC15, 103 cmbsf | place: Arctic Ocean: Southern Knipovich Ridge | collected 2010
GATGGGGCAGAACATCACAGGAAGGGGTCATTTAAACAAAAGAAAAGACACCATTTTTCGTGGTGTCTTTTATCCATCCCGGGGAGGATAGCTGCCTTAGTCCTCCAGTTTGACCAGCCCCTTTCTAATGGCAAATCGGATAAGCTGGCTCTTATTGTGCATCCCCAGCTTATCCATGATATTGGTGCGGTGCCGCTCTACCGTATTTAGGCTAATGAAGAGCATTTCGGCAATCTCTCGACTGGTGTAGCCTTCACCGATTAGCTTAAGCACCTCTCTTTCCCTGGCCGTCAACTTAGCATAGCTATCCTTTTCTTCTCCTACCTCCAGCCGCTCCAGATAGTCATCCAAAAGCTTCCGGGCAAGGGAAGGAAAGAGATAAGCTTTATTCCGGGATACAACTCTAATGGCGTTCAATAGTTCGCTGGGGTCAGCGCCCTTGACTACATAGCCGGAGGCACCAGCTTGAAGCATCCGAAAGAAATAGGGAGCGTCCTCATGCATGGTCAGGGCTAGAATTTGCGCCTGAGGGTGGGTCTCCTTTATGGTTTGGGTAGCTTCCACACCCCCCATGTTGGGCATAGCTATGTCCATAAGTATGACATCGGGCTTTAGCTTTTGCGTCTGAGCTAGACTCTCCCGGCCATCCTGGGCCTCCCCCACTACCTCCATATCGGGCTGGGAGTCTAACAGAAGACGAATCCCAGCGCGAACAATAGAATGGTCATCAGCTATAAGAAGGCGAATCTTGTTCACCACGGCCCTCCTGCCAAGGGATTTCGAAATGGACATAGGTACCTCCTCCTGGCTGAGATTCTATGTTTAGTTTTCCTCCCAGGAGGCTTATGCGCTCCTCCATACCCAAGAGACCCACCGCCCTGTCTTTGCCCCCTTTGCCATGCAGGATATTCACACTAAAGCCCACACCGTCATCTTTGATGCTTCCCACGATGGCGGAGTGGGTAGGCTGAAGGCGAATGCTGGCTGTCTTGGCCCGGGCATGCTTCACGACATTGGTAATTGCCTCCTGCACCACTCGGAACAGTGTTATCTCCACGGTGGGCGGGAGCCTTCCATTGAGCCCCCCCATTTCCAGTTCTGCCTTTACCCCGGCGGTAGCCAAATGGTTCTCGACATACTGACCAATAGCGGCGGCCAGCCCCAGATCGTCCAGAAGACTGGGGCGAAGGTCTTGGATTAGCCGGCGCACCTCCTCAATTGCCTGGCCGGATAGACCACGCAAGAACTCCAGCCTTTGCCTTGCCGCCGGGTCATGGTCCAATAGAGCCTCAACGCTCCCCAGGCTCATTACCATACCGGTAAGGGTCTGACTTATCTCGTCATGAAGTTCGCGGGCAATGCGTCTCCTCTCCTCCTCTTGAGCGGTGATAATCTTTCCCAGAAGGTCACTGCGCTCCCTGTCCCGCTCGCGTAGCTGCTGGTAGAGCTCCTCCAGCCGATTGTAGCTGGTGGAAAGTTCTTCCAGCATGGAGTTCAGGGCACCCGTGAGGCGATTGATGATAGGGTCACCCACAGGTGTGCTCACCGCCCTGGCCGTGAGGTCACCGCGATAAACCGCATCCACTGTTTCGCGGAGGGTGGTCAGAGGTAGGAGAGCGGCTTTAAGGATGAAAAAGTTTACCACGATGCTCAAGATTATCCCCATCAGGACGAAGATGGCGATGAGCTCAGGGGCAGAGCGCTGGGAGAGCTCTCGGGTTAACCAGGTGCCCACCGTCGCCCCTGCCACGATGATGAGCGAGTTGGCGATGAGGACTTTGTAAAGGGTGGATAGGTTCATCAGCTTTTCTTTAAGGCTCTTCATTGTGAAATTACTCCATTTTAGGGTCATATTTAGCTCACTTTGTCACCAGCACGTAATACCCATTCTAAGAAGTCCAACGCCCCTGCCCTCTTAAAGGATATAGTCCCACGCTCCAAAAACATGTCCCTTCCCTTCGTACGCTTGTAACGTTCAGAGAGTCTGCTCTCTCTGAACCCTCCGATATTCTATGAAGGCTTCTATTACAGTAATTAAATCGTCATTTAATTCATCAGAATACTTCTCTTTTGCATACTGACGGAATTCCGGCCAGTCGGCTTGACCATTAGTGGGGGGTGGAGGCAGATGGCCTGCAAGACGGATAACTTGTTCCAGAGGAGCCTTTGCGTAGTTAGCCAATTTAGAGCAGGATGCAATGCTGGGCATGTCATCACCCGAGAGCCATCGGCTAACAGTGGCGTGGCTTATGCCTAAAGCAGACGCCAGTTGACTCGGTAAACGGCCTCGCCTGTGCATCAGTTCTTGCAGAAATGCGCCTAAAGCGTTATCCCCTGTGCTCATATATTCACAATACAAGCTTTGCCGCCAATAATAGCCATTGTCCAGCTAGACTTGTACCCTTTCCCAAGCATTTGTTTATCCAGGCTTGCCCAGAAGTCATCTCCAAGATTTGCTAGCTTCACCTGGCTGGCACACAGCGTCCATTCACGCCGATTTAGATTGCCACCACTAACAAAATCGCCAATCTCACCTCCACCTCTTCTAGCCCCTAAGATGCTATTCCTGAAAAGCATAGTCGGTCGTGTGCCCTGTGCCGCCGATGTCGTTCACTTTAATTATAAAGGCTTTTTTTGAGCCTGTAAATCGGGTCGTGATACTAGTATCTCAATGCTAGTAGAGGCTGCACAGACAGCAAAAGACGCTATCTCGGGATAGCGTCTTAATACTAGTCACCCGCTAGACCTCTAACGTCAGCGGCCTTTTGTAAGCATCAGGCAGTTATCAACCCTTTGCTGATGGCATATTTAACCAGTTCAGTGCGGTCATGCGCTCCAAGCTTGTCCATCAAATTGGTCCTGTGGGCTTGCACCGTCCTTAAACTTATGCTTAATAAGTTGGCAATCTCCCTATTTTTCTTCCCCTCAGCAATCAACATCAGTATCTCCTTCTCACGGCTGGTTAGACCGTCGTAGCTGGTTTTTTCTTCACCCACCTTGACCTTCTGCAGATAGTCATGCACTAGCATTCGGGTAATAGCCGGGTAAAGGTACACATCACCTTGGTGAACTGTCCTTATAGCAGATAGTAGCTCACTGGCAGCGGCGGCCTTCACCACGTATCCTGATGCCCCTACTTGCAGCATCTGCGAGAGATATTGGTTAGTCTCGTGCATGGTCAAAACTAGGACTTTGACCTGGGGATTTTTTTGCTTTATCTGTCGAGTAGCTTCCAGTCCATTCAATCTCGGCATTGTTATATCCATCAACACCACATCCGGCACCAACTGCTCCACCTTGGCTATTGCTTCTACACCGTCACCTGCCTCTCCCACCATCTCGATGTCCGGCACCTTTTTTAAGAGCGAGCGGATACCCTCACGCAGGATAAGATGGTCATCTGTCAGGAATACCCTGATTTTATTCATTACGGATATTCCCCTCCATCAAGGGTACCTCTACACGGAGGCACGTTCCTTGCCCTGGCTGTGACCTAATAGTGAAAGCCCCCTCCAATAAGGTGGCTCTTTCTGCCATAGCGTGAAGCCCTAGGTTTCCTCGATTACCTTTCCCTCTTAGAGCTGCCTCCGTGTCAAAACCTTTGCCATTATCTTCTACCTGCACGCTAACCATTGAATCACCTAATTCTAGTCGCACTCTGACCTCATCCGCTTCGGCGTGCTTCACTACATTCGTTAAGGCCTCCTGGACAATCCTAAACAACATGGTTTCAGTATATGATGGTAGCTTTGTTTTGGGACCGATGACTTCAACTTTGACATCGAGGTCATGTTTTGCTAAATAATCCTTGGCATACCAGTCTATGGCCTTGGGTAGTCCCAGATCGTCTAGCGCGCTGGGGCGTAGTCGCAAAGCTAGGCTGTGTATCTCCTCCAGTATGTGAATTGCCTGCTCTTTGAGAATACCCAGCTTTTGCCTCGTATTGCGGTATCTCACAGGCAAGGTATCCTCGACGGCTTCTAAATTAATCACCAGCGCAGCGAGGCACTGGCTTGCTTCGTCGTGTAGCTCTCGAGAGATTCTCCTGCGCTCTTCCTCCTGAGCACCGATGACCTTTGCCAGAAGCTGCGTTCGTATTTCCTCTTTGCGTTTAAGCTCCCTACTCATCTCATTGAAGGCGGTGCCTAAACTGCCAATCTCATCCTTGAGCCAAACAGGGGACTCCCATCTGAAGTCGCCCTTACCTACCGCTCGTGCTGCCTCTGCCAGTCGGGAAAGCGGCCTGGTCAGGATAGAAGCCAAGCCGTAAGCTATGAAAAGTCCGAGCACCAGTATCAAGGCGACCCAAAGTAGAATATGGCGGACATATTCAGCGATTGAGGCATTGATGGTGGCCTCAGACAGCCCAAGACGAACGACGCCTGCCTTGCCACCAAGGACAGGGATGGCCACATCTTGGATCGTGTCATCCTCAGTTTGCAATGTCTGGACCCGGTATGCCTCCTCCGTTGGCATCCGATTTACCTCCAGCAAATCGGTGGGGAATCCTTCATCAAAAGTATGAACTAGGACATTGCCCTCAGCGTCCAATATGAAGGCGTAGACGAGGTCCTTGTCAGCAAAGCGGGTATCCCTGACCAACTTATAGAGACCGAACAGGTTGTGGGTCAGTATGTGGTCACGGCTCTGCGCCGCTAGGCTGGTGCCGATGGCAATGCCTCGCTCCTGCAGTTGACTCTTCAAGGCAGCCGAGACATCATGGTATGTATACCAGACCAGGGCCGAGGTAACGGAAAGAATGCAGACAGCCACTATACACATGATCTTGGTCCGGATGCCCACAGCCCCTATCTTGGACCAAACGGCAGATACCAGCAATTCCTTCCTCATGTTACCACCCCAGCTTCGTTTTCATTTCCCTTATGGAGTCATAGAGGTCATCGGAGACGAGCACGAATTTGTCGATAGCTAAGTCGTTGAGTACCTCCATCCCTTCGTCAGAATTGTGTATGTTGAGAAAGAAATCCCGCAGTTGCTGCTTCAACTGTGGATCCAGCGTTGGGCTGATAACTACTGGCGGTATTCCATAAGGACCCCAGCGAGCGATTATCTTAGTCTTGGGTGCTAGCTCTATATCGTTGGCCACCATTAGGTCATAGACCAGGCTATCTACGGCGGCGCCATCCACCAATTTGTCGGCCACTGCCATAATAGAGTTATCGTGGCTATAGGTGAAAATATGCCTACTGAAGAAGGAAACTGGAGACTCGCCAAGCAAGAAGAGCTGGTAGGTTGGCGCCAGGTGACCGCTGTTGGATATCGGGTCGGTGAAGGCAAAGCTGCCACCTCTGAGATCGTCTAGGCTCATAGCACTGCTTCCCTCGGATACTATCAGATAAGAGTAATATACGGTTTCTCCGTGCACCTGTGGCCCCGCTAGAAGTTCCATGCCAAATTCCTGGTGACCTTCGACATATGCCAGGGAGCAAATGAAGGCCACATGGACACGTTGACCCCTGAGCAGATCGTTGATCTCAGCATAGGTTGGCCTCAGAATCAGCATTACCTGCCGACCTAGGCTCTTACCCATGTGGGTTAGAAGCTCCTGATAGACCTCCAGAGTTGTGCTTGGGGATAGTACCCCAGCAATAGCCACCCGTAAGGGGCTATCGCTGGCCCCGCTGTAGTTATTACCGCCGATTTCCTGCACTGGTGGGACTGCCGACTTTTCATCAAGGCTAACCTTGATTCCATCCGGCGACTGACCATAACTGACTGCGAGAAATAGCACCACTGCCAGCGCCGCCATTGACATTAGGGCGAGAAACCAAAACTTAGCTTGGCTCGTAACGCGATGATAAAACCTCATTAGAACCCAGCCCCCTTTCCCCTTTCCAGCCGGTTGGAATCAATCTGTGTTGTACCTGAAGTTGCCACAGAAACATCATATTGTTGAAGCTCTTACCTATCACTGTTAACTCATCCCGCCAGCAGCTCTTTTCGTATACCACACATTCGGTGCAGCTTCCAAACTTTTGGGCAAACTGACCTTAGACCTCCCCTCCGCAGAACGCCCCGACAATCTGCCAGCATCCCTATTTCGTCATTTTTGTTGCTTCTCGGCTATGCTTAAAGCATAACACCGGGAACACGAATTGTCAAAATTCTTTAAGGTCAAAGGGGGAATCTTTCAAAGGGGATTTGCCTCTTGTCAGAAAGCTGGTGAGGTCAAATGTATAGCTAACTTGGTTAGATTATCAATCGGTGAGGCAACAAGAAACCTAGCTTCGCATAGTCCCTTGCCTATGTAGTGCTTCGGTCGTTTTGGGACAAAACGACCCTGCTGGAGTGTTAGACCACCCTTCGCCTGGCGGCTGACGCCCTCATCATACTTCCAACACATGATCCGGGAGCGGCTGAGAGACTTCATAATCTCAGTGGGTTTGCTAAAGGTTGACTGTACTAACTGGATAGTTGGCTTTATTGACAAAATTGGCGCCTGGGTTTAGAATTAAATTGAACCGCCTCGGTCACTGCTCTATCTAAGAAGAGACGATAGCATGAATCTGAAAACCCTGAAGATAGTAACCATAGTGGCTCCCGCCTTCTTCATCGGGCTCTTCGAGGTCGTCAGGCATTTAGTATTTGTTGAGCACCAGCCCATGATAATAGGGAACCTGGTAGTATTTATTGTTGTCCTTGCTGGGGCGTTTTTGTTCTCTAGGTTTATCTTCGGAATCATCGGTAGGATGCAGCGGGAGAGCCTCCGCCGAAACCAGGAGCTTGCTGCTCTGAACAGTGTGGCTCTGGCAGTGAGCGAGTCCCTGAACTTAGATGTAATTCTCTATCGTGCCCTGGACAAGGTGCTTCAGGTGACGGCGACTGATGCTGGTGAGATATTTCTCCAAGACGAGCCGACCCAGGAGATGGTGCAACGGGTGCACAGTGGACTCTTCCCTGAGGCCTTTCAGGAGAAGACCAGGTTCCGAATAGGGGAGGGCTTCGTTGGGGTAGTAGCCGAGGCCGGAGAGCCTATAGTGGTAGCGGATATCTCCCAAGACCACAGGCTGCTCAGGGATAGGGTAAGAGAGAGCGGATTCCGCTCTCTAGTCAGCGTCCCCCTCAAGTCGAAAAACATCGTTATCGGGGTCATCAACCTTACCACTTTGAGCCGCCGCCTCTTTACCCCCGAAGACATACAGCTCCTAACTAATATAGGCAACCAGATAGTGGTGGCTATTGAAAACGCCCGCCTCCACGAGAAGGTGCAAGGCATGGCTGCCCTGGAGGAGAGGGAGAGAATCGCCCGGGAGATGCACGATAGCCTGGCCCAGGTGTTAAGCTATGTCAACACCAAGACCCAGGCAGCAAGGCATCTCCTCACTACTGGTCAGCAGGCACAGGCCGAGTCTCACCTCAAGGAGCTGGAGGACATTGCCCAGGACGCCTATACCGATGTTCGGGAAGCTATCCTGGGGTTGAGGAGCACAGACTCGCTCCAGAAGGGAATGGTATCTACCCTCAAGGAGTACCTTTTCCGCTTCAGTCAACTCAGTAACATCAAGACTGAGCTGCAGGTCAGTGACGGAGTGCCTGCATCTCTCCCAACGACTGCCGAGCTCCAGGTCATCCGCATCATCCAGGAATCCCTCACTAATGTGAGGAAGCATGCTAAGGCAAGTCATGCCTGGGTTCGGATTTCCACCAAGGACGAGCAAGCTGAGATTGTTATTGAGGACGATGGCCAGGGCTTCAATGTCTCCCGTATCAGAAGGGGGGACTGGCCCCGATTTGGCCTTCAGACTATGAGGGAGAGGGCTGAGAGCGTGAGGGGAACCTTGGATATAAGGTCCACTTCGGGGAAGGGAACCAAGGTAACCCTGATGGTTCCCCTGACTCAGAGGACAGGAACATGAGGGTACTACTAGTCGACGACCATGCTTTAGTCCGCAACGGCATTGCTAGCCTTTTGAGGACCCGTAACATTGATGTCATTGGGGAGGCTGGCGATGGGCTGGAGGCCCTAGAGAAAGCTCGCCAGCTCAAGCCAGACATCATCCTCATGGATATCAAGATGCCTAGCTGTAGTGGACTAGAGGCTACCCGTCTCATTAAGGCTGAGATGCCCCAGACTAAGATTGTCATCCTCACCGTCTCCGATGATGATGAGGACCTCTTTGAGGCAATAAAGAGCGGTGCTGATGGCTACCTCCTGAAGAACATCAAAGCCGAGGAGTTCTTTGCTTTCCTCTCCGGCGTGGTCAAGGGGGAAGCTGCCATCTCTCCCCTCCTGGCGACGAAGATTATCGAGGAGTTCGCCCACCAAACCACTAGGGGAATTGAGCCTCTGCCCTCAGAGAGCGAACCAACGAAGAGGGAGACCGATGTGCTGAGGCTGGTAGCTACCGGGGCACTTAATAAGGAGATAGCCCACAGCCTGAACATCACCGAGAACACGGTAAAGTATCACCTGCGACATATCATGGAAAAGCTTCATCTAAGAAATAGAGCTCAGGTGGCAGCCTATGCTGTAAGCAAGGGGATAACCCCCAATCTCTTCCCCGAGAAATAGCTCCCCCACCTTTTCGGGTGGGAAGAGGCTCATTTTAGTATCTTTTGGGTGGTCTTTTAGACCACCCTTTTTATATCCCGAAACTACCCACAAGTGTGTGGTGGTTGGGGGAGGGAGGTGAGATAATCAGAATAATAGTTCTTCAAGCAAATGGCAGCAAAATAATGAGCAAAAGAAGGAGGAGAAAAATGAAGAAAAGATTCCTACTGATACTTGGGTTGGTAAGCATTCTAGTGGTGGCTGCCTGCGCCCCAGCCGCACCGAAGATGGAATTGCCTGAGGGGGCGATAAAGCTCTCCGATGTCATTCCACAGATGGGTGAGCACTGGGCCAACCCCGCCCAATTGCCCCTGGGCCCCATTTACCTGGTCTATAAGGGGGAAGTAATCGGGATAGAGTATATGTGGACCGAGGATATGATGCAGGAGGTGAGCATCCCCACCCCAGCTGGCCCTGAGGAGTTCAAGGCTTTAGTACCCCTTCCCGTAGGGGTGACCATAGACCATGTGGATATGGCCTTTATGACTCATGGACATGAGGGCTTTGAGGTACCCCACTGGGACATGCATCTGTACTTCATTACCCAAGCGGAGAAGGCTGCCATTACGCCCTGAGGCTAAATTCGGTCAGGTAATAGATAATTGTTAATGGATAGAAAGGGAGGAGCTAAAATGAACTTTATTGTCACCCATATCCATACGCCGGAGCAGTGCCCAAGCGGAAATCCTGAGATTCTGAAGGTGCTTCGAGAGGTCTGTCCGACTACAGAATTCGCTGAGAAGTGTGTTGTGAAGGTGCTCTCCAGTTGGATAGCAGTGCCGGAACACACCATGTACTTTGTCTTGGAGGCAGATAGCTACGACTCGGTGGTGAAATACTTTGAGCCTATAATGAGAATTGGAACGGCGAGAGTAACACCTGTGCTTGAGTATGCCAAGGCGGTAGGCCTGCTTGGGAAATAGGCATCCAACCAACTCTTCGAAGACGGTAAGTGTGGGAGATTTAAATAAAGATGGCAGGGGAACACTGACGGCATATTCGCTGACTTCAACCCCAACTAAGCTGTTCCTAGCTGGAGTCTCCCATCTTCGGAGTGTGAGTGCTAAGGACCCGAAAGGGTGGTGAGAGACCCGCTGTAGTACCTTTTGGGCGGTTGCAAGACCGCCCTTTTTATATCTCAAAACTACCCGAAAGCGTGTGGTGGCTTGAGATAGGGCGGGGTACAATAAAAATAGATAATAAATTTAAAAAGAGAAGGCAGCAGTAAGAGAGGTGAAAGACCAGTTGAAGACGATTGTTGCGGTGCCCTTGAGCGTCCTCGTGGCTCTCAGTGTTACTCTGGGAGCCAGTTTTATGCTGCCGATGAGAAGACATTTTCACTAATGAGGTGGAAGGTTGACTGAAGAAGAGAAAAAACCCCAAGAAGTTCCCCAAAAACGTAGACGCCCCTATGTAGGGGGGGCTTTACTCATTGCCATAACGGTACTGATTATCACCCTTTTCACCGGTGGCATAGCCTATGGTATTCAAAGCATGATAGGGGGCGAGGAGGTGGAGAAGGGGGTTTTGGTAGATGGAGTAAGGGAGTTCAGGATATTGGCGCCGCAGTGGTATTACGAGCCGAGCATCATTAAGGTAAACCCCGGGGATACGGTCAGGTTTATCGTAACTAGTCCCGACATTACGCACGGCTTTGCCATAAATGAGTTGGGTGTTAACCTAGTTCTATCCTCTGGCGTAGCAATAGTACACGAAGTAGTGATACCACCGGATTTTTCTGAAGGGACCTATACCATGTACTGTAGTATATTCTGTGGTAGTGGGCATTCCTATATGAAAGGGAGCCTAATTGTTGGTGCCGGTGGTGCTGGGATGGGGAAGATTTTACCCTACATCGCCACCGCAGTCATGTCCGGTGTGTTCATCGCCGTTGGCATTATAGGGAGACGTAGGGCAAGATGAAGTGGGTCAAGAAACTTACCAGTGATTTAATGGAGATCGGCCTCATAAGACGCCTGGTAAAGCTCCACTTTTTCCAGTTCCTCTTAATTGCCCCGGCTACGCTCTTCTTCATTTTAGCTGCCATTACCATCATATTCGGGGTCAAAAGTCCGGCGTTCAACTTTGGCATGGTGTTTACCTGGGTGGTATGGTGGGGGATAGTGATTTTTCTCATTGTCATCGTTGGCCGGGGCTGGTGTGTCATGTGTCCCTTTGGTGCTTTCGGAGAGTGGGTGCACCGGCTCAGCCTGTGGTGGAAACGGAAGTGGGGCTTGGGGTTCAATTTCAAGTATCCCCGCCGACTGCAAAATCTGTGGCTCGCCATAGCTATCTTCATTACCTTCATTTTTCTGGACAACGGATATGGGCTTTCTAATAGCCCTATCCTCACCGTTGGTCTCATCACCGTGCTAGTTTTGGGGGCAATATGGATATTCCTCCTTTTTGAGCGACGAACCTTTTGCCTGTATCATTGCCCCCTCACCGTCCTCATTGGCATGTCTTCTATGTTAGCCCCCTTTGAGATTCGGCGAAAGGATGCTGAGGTCTGCCGTCAGTGCACGACAAAGGCCTGCATTAATGGAAGTGAAGATGCCTATGGCTGTCCTATGATGCTCCGTCACTGTGACTTCACCATTGACGAACGAGGTCATCCACTGTGTCAGGCTACCTGTCCCGCCGGGGTCAATTCCGATGGCTATGTAGCCCTCATTGCACAGGGCAAATTTAAGGAGGCCCTTGAGGTGCATAGGCAGACTATGCCCTTTGCCGGGGTTTGTGGCCGGATTTGCACCCATCCCTGTGAAACCGCCTGCGAGAGGGGGAAGGCAGATGGCCGTGTGTCCATCCAGCATCTAAAGCGCTTCATGGCTGACTACGAGCTTAGGGTGGGGAGAGAAAAGGCAACCCCCATCAAAAAGACAAGGGAAGACAAGGTAGCTATCATCGGCTCGGGGCCGGCGGGACTAGCCTGCGCCTATGACCTAGTTAGGCAGGGATACCCGGTTACCGTTTTTGAGGCTGCTTCCCAAGCCGGTGGTTTGTTACGCTATGGCATTCCTGAACACCGGTTGCCCAAGAGGGTATTAGATGATGAGATAAGCTATATTGAAGAGTTAGGTGTGGAGATAGAGACTAATACCCAGGTGAAAGACCTAGGGGATATATTCAATCAGGGCTATAAAGCCGTCTTCTTGGGAGTTGGGGCTGGGACAAGCCAGAAGATGGGTATTCCCGGTGAAGATACCACGGGAGTAATCCACGCCCTTGACTTCTTGAAGCAGGTAAACTCAGGGGTAAAGGTTGACCTTGGGGAACGGGTGGCGGTTATCGGTGGTGGCAACGCTGCCATTGATGCTGCCAGAGTGGCCCAGCGCCTGGGGGTGAAGTTGGAGAACGAGTGGCAGTTACCGGATGCTGCCAGAATGGCCCAGCGCCTGGGGGTAAAGGAGGTTTCCATCGTCTATCGTCGCTCGCAAGCCGAAATGCCAGCTATCAGGTCTGAAGTTGAGGAAGCAGAGCGGGAAGGAGTGAAGATTCATTTTCTGGCAGCACCAGTTGAGGTGCTAACCAATGATGACCGCGTAATTGGTATCCGATGCATTCGGATGGAGTTAGGTGAACCTGATGCCAGTGGTCGCCGACGCCCGATACCTATTGAGGGCTCTGAATTTGATATGGATGTCGATAATGTAATCATCAGCATCGGTCAGGCAGTGGACAACACAGCGCTGCCTAAGGAG
>SDBT01015130.1_pt1 | contig 12276 bp, 3 predicted proteins | sample 2277101 | NCBI WGS metagenome assembly SDBT01 (sample SAMN10404973, study PRJNA504765) | marine sediment metagenome | isolation source: marine sediment core GS10_PC15, 103 cmbsf | place: Arctic Ocean: Southern Knipovich Ridge | collected 2010
TAAGTTCCACCTAAACCAGTCATATCATTAGAACAAAGTATTTCCGTTTTGTCTTCACAAGTATCTGTAATAATTTTTTCAGCCATAAAAGATTGAAGAACAAAACTAAGGGTAGATGGAGCAGGCTCTTCTAACGAAGTGCAGTCTCCCTTAGTGGGTTGGGGAGTTCCAGCGCGTAGTTTAAAGCTCGTAGTTCTTGTTACCATTAGAATAGGTCTCCTTCACATGATGGAATACTATATTGAAAACTATAGGTATTTGTGGCTATTCCCGGAACAGCAACACTAACGCTAAATTGGGTCATTTTAGCCTCCAATCCCAAAATAATAATATCCAAAGTATCTGCATCTCTACTATCAAAGGAAATAGGAGGACCGGCCCATATAAGGTCCGATCCTAAAAATCGTTCTGTATCTGTTACTTGTTGGGCAGGGCCTGATGCAGCACTTGCGCTAACAGTCCTAAAAGAACAAAATTCTCCTAGCACAGTAAGATCCGTGATAGGATCTCCTTCTCGAAAAGCTTCTCCGGTTTTGGTTCTTATAAGTCTGGTTACATTATTTTCGCAGTCGAAACGCTGCTGGATAGGAAAACTTATTCCTGCGGTAGAAGGGCAGGAAGTATCAAGATAACGATCTCCCCCCTTAATGAAAGCATAGGCGGTGATGTTAATATTGCCCGTAGAAGGGCCTTTCAGCCTTTTTCTAACGTCATCCAAGACATTAGGTGCGGTATCACATTGGCTTAAAATGTCAATAAACTCAGAAGAACCTGTTATTTGAGCAGATATGATTCCTCTAAATTCAATTTCAAATAAGCCCGCGATAGAGCATTCACAAGGCAATCTTTTCCCTCCTAATTATACGCCAATTATGTATAAAATGCAACTCTATTCGCTTCCGTACACAGCAAAAGCGGGGCCACCCTCCCCCAAACTACGATGGTTGTGGATTGGAATTCCAACGACAGAAGCTCTTCCTACAAATAAATTGGTCGAATCTCCGGTACTTTTAGTAAATACAACTTGGAATTGCCCGGAAGCTTTAGGAGTTACAATAGATGTTCCGTCTTGTCTATCCTCAATAGTGGCTAAAGAATCATCACTAACTGACCAAGAATCTCCTTCAGCATAAGTGGTACCTTGAAGTTCAAATCGGGCTGAAATTCCTGGGGACAGGGCAATAGATTTGGGGATGATGTCAATAACATCCAACTCATCAAATTGTTCAGCATTTTCCTTAGGGCCCTTCGAAATTTTAAAAGGATCCCACGAAGCTCGATCCGTCTTTACGAGTTTAGAATGTTCTCTGATATTCGGAGTTTCATTTCTAATACGATGAGTTCCCCCATTTCCGATTCGCTTCTCATAAGAAACGCCTTTCTGAGGATTTCTAGAAGAGATTCCAGTAATACCAGCAAAGGTAGACTGCCCTCTAGTCCTCTGACGCCTAGAGAACGTCTGCCCTTCTAATTCGTAAAATACATCTTGCCCATTGAGAGTAACTACGTACTTAGTAGCGTCATCAAAAGTAGGATTAACTTGAATACTTAAAACTTTTCCTGTAAATATAGTCTTAAGATTATCTAAGGTTCCTGCTCTTATTGTTACCTCTTGTCCTACTGGAAATACAGTATCCGCAGGAATTTTAATTGAAGCGTTAAATGTAGCTGCCAATTGTTGTCTTGAGCGTTGAACAGAAAAAGCTTCTATGTCTGGAGTAGAAAAAACTAAGGCTCCTCCAAAATCTAATTCCGCTCTAATTTTTTCAAGAGTTATATTTGTGCAAGTTACCATTAGATATGCTCCACTGGATTATTAAATATTCTTATGTTAACTCTATCTCCAACTGAAATGTCATCTAAAATCATACTAAGAGCAGTTATTTCTCCAAAACCATCTACTCTAACCACGTATTCTGCCCCATTGCCTGCATCCTGCAGAATAATTCCATCTCTAGTTACATCTTCTGTTCTTAATTGGTACTTACTGTCATTAAAACTTCCTAATGTTTGGTATTTAGGGCCAGTAGAGATAGTAATTAAATACTGACTAGAATCAGAATAACTGTAAGAAATTTCATTAATTACTGATCCATCAGGCATAAGCTCTCCAAGTTTGGGATCTGAGTCAGGGCCCAAAACTATGGAACTAGTTCTTATATCTTCTTCTTGAAGAGCCAATAATTGCTGAGCAATAGTTAAGCACTCTGCCTCTTCACAAAACGGAAGAGTAATGTCTAGAGTAAACCCATCCGTATTATCCTGAAGAATAGAAGTTTCACTTTCTTCTAAATCCTGAGTAGTGGTAGGATCAGCATCAACTATTCCATCAGCTTGATCTATAACTCCTGTTGAAGCGATAGTCCTAGTGCCGTCGATACTGGAAAGGGTTTTGTTGGAAGCATAGGTAATAGGCGGGGGGACATCAATCAAAATTACAGGAGTATAAGTGATGGCTATATTACTAGCAATTGCGGCTGCCCCTCCTAAAGGATCAAAAATATCTATACTAGGACGTCTTCGTTCCACTATTACACACATTTGCCCTGATGAATTCCAATAACCAAGAGAGTCTCCAATATTACATATAAATTGGTCATTAGAAGCAGGAAACCTCTCAGTGAGATCATTAGAAAAAGCGTAGACCAATTCTTGTACGGGAGCGTCTGATGAAGCAAACGCTTGAGGATCAGAATACACTCGGCAAGTGACTGCGGCTCGGGCATCTTCTAAAATACTAAATAAATAAATTTGTATATCTTCACTACTATCTACAGTCCATGTCCAATTTCTTCCATGAGGTAATTCTACCAAATCTTTACTGGGGTCTATCACCCAAAAAATAGAAGCGTTGATTCCACTGCCTCCGGGACTTGCGGTAAAACTTTTAATTTTATTACCAGCAAAAACTACATCGGTAATTCCAATAAAATCTGATTCCAACCTTCCAAACTTATTTTCACGAATAAATCTTTCCTTAGGTAAGGTTATTAGTCCGCCCGCTATAGAAGATAAAACTGCCCCACAAGTAGGTAAATTATTTATATTACTATCATTAATAACATTAATCAGAATAGGAATATTTCCTCCAGATCTATTTCCTTGTTGTCCTGGTTGACTAACAATACTTGCATCCCCGAAACTGGAAAAACCTCTTCGTCCTGCATCTCCCAAAGCAGATCCTATTGTTGAAGGAGTATTGATTGTATTATTTATAATAGTGGCGGGCACTCTAATATATTCTTTAGTAGTGTCTCCAAACGTTATTCTAAATCCTGGAACATTTTCTACATTATCTGGTAACTCTAAATCTACTAGATACCCTATCAACGTTTCAAAAGCGACTAACTCATATGAATTCTTAACATCATCTAAATATTGCTGATCCAAAAGGGGGTCGTCATAAGAAATCGTAGCGTAACGAGAGACGAAAGCTTCTTCACAAGAATCTTGCGCACAATCTTCGTAAGCCATAAGTTCTTTATTCTTGAGCCCATCGAAACTAGTTCTAAGTTCTCTAATGGGCGGTGTATCATACCCTCTAACGATTATTAAATCAATCGGCTGAGTGATAGTACTTGTCGGGACACAATATCTAATATCCAAATTTACAGCAGGAGTAGTTCCTACTGTATAATATCTAGCAATTCCAAATTCATCTATTTCTATCTCAATAAATCGTCCACCAATAAGTTCGGTTAACAAGGCTAATTTTAACATAGTAGCCGCATTTTGATTTTTAATATCATAACCAGGAAGCGAGCTACCTTTGAACTCAAATCCCACATCAAAAGGAATACCAAATTCATCTAAAATGAACGTAGATAATGGAGCATCAGGATCTTGATCTAATAATTGATTCTGAGGATTAGTTGGGCCTACTTGTAGAAGATCTACATAATTAGGATCTCCTTCTTCTAGAATTATGGTACCATTAGGCCTAACAATAACCATGATTACACCGTCTTCGATGCTTGCGCTGCGTTTCTAGCGGCCCTGGCAACATTGTTAATATTTTCAATCTTACTTCTAAGTTCAGGAACGGTGCTATTAATAAGATCCTCCACCTTAACTGAAATCTTACCGGCAAACTGGCTATCAATTCTAATGTTGTCTGCAAGCTGAGTATCCTTAGCATCCAATTCTCCTCTAAATTTAGTAAGAGAGTCTCTCAATATATCCGCCTGACCAAGGGCATTTTCTGCGTTAGCATTGGCTGTGTCAACCGTAGCCTGAATTATAAAGAAGTCTTCCTCAAACTGTTCGATACGAGTACCAACTTGCAGAGAAGCAGTAACCACGTCATTGATAGAGGTTTGGAAATCTTCAACTATTTCTGAAGTTCCTTCTGCCAGAGCAGTTACTGATATCATTTCTCTATCCAATGCAGTTATATCTATAGCATTATTCTCTACTCTAAGTAACAGCTCTGTTTCTCCCTCATTGAGTTGAAGGATGCCCTGTGTTAATCCAGGAACAGTAGAGGTGTTAATAATTACAATATCATCTGTATTAATAACAACTCTTTCATTTAAGTCTAAAGTTTCGTTTTCTACTTGCGTTAATCGTCCAGTTACATCTCCAACCGAGGATGTTATTCTTTGGTCTACCAAACCCTCTTCTTCTAACAACTCACTTTTCAGTTCGCCAATGCTTTCTGCAATCTGTTGGGCACCAACGGCAGCTCCCGCAGTTACTGTACCGATAGAAGTAGCAAGACTTGTGATGGAGGATTCACTTATACCAACTATGATATCGCTTGGTAGAGAAGTAATAGTCACATCGTCTAATTTTCTTACTACTTCTTCATTGGCTGCTGTTATTGTTTGAGTAAAATCGGGAGGAAGAGTCACTCCGTTTTGGGATAAAGCTGCCAAACTTTGACTTACCGCTTCCAATGCTTGGGCGATGGCTTGAGAGCTTTCATTCGCCCCCCTACCAGTCGTAGCTGTGCCTGCTAAACTTTCACGAGCAACTATTTCAGATGTTCCTCGTTGTACAACACCCCCTGTAGCGTTTATAGTGGGGTCAGCGGCAATAACTGGCACTCCAAGAGCCTGTTGTGCATTAGCATCCCTAACAATGCCTTGGTTGGAAGCACCTCCATAATGTCCTTGAGCGCGCGCTCGGGCAGATTTAAGATTCTCTATATATTTCTGAGCGGACGCCGGGCCTCCCCCGCCGCTTGGAGAAAATACCCTATCCCCCCGACCAAGAGCCCGTAAAATATTCTTATGAGCGCCTGCCTCATCGATAGAAGATTCAACTCCTTCAAATGCTCGGCGAGGACCAGAAACATCTTGATTATAAGGGCTAAAAAATTGCATTTGTGGAGAATAAGAAGATTCTCCAGTATAGCGTGTTCTTGCGGTTCCTGGAGTTACTTTTGGAACTCCAGGGCCAGTCTTTCCGCCCGGGCCAAACGACGGCGGTAGATACATTCTTCCCTGCCTCTTGGCCGCTTCTAAAGATTCTCCAGTTATTCCAAAATCATTAAAACCTCCTGAAGGAGCAAGCGTTTGTATTTCGGCTATTCTTCGTAACAAATCTTCATGAGATTTAGGTGTTGGCGTAGTCGACGCGACAGCGGGAGCCATGCCAGCGGCTGCTGCAGGAAGGCCCTCGGCGCCCTCTGGCCCTAAACCAGTCATCCAAGAGAGAGGCTTTTCTAGATTAGGCTTGGCAAGGAAACGTCCGGCAACTCCGCCTGCTTTTCCTAATAAAGTTTCTGGGTCTGCTTTTAAAACTTTATCCCCAAGCCAATCTCCTATCCCCATTAAGAGAGGAGTAATAGCATCGGCGCCCCGGGCTCCAAAAATATCACCTAATTGACTACTAAAGGCACCTCCTGTATATTTATCAACAACACCAGTTAAAGATGAGCCTCCAAAATATCCGGCAATGCCTCCGGTAACACCTCCAACAATAGTAGTTACTGCAGCGGCTATTGGATTCATTGTCATCGCGCCTGCGGCGAGGCCCGCAGCACCGCCGCCAGCTATACCGCCTATAATACCTCCCATTCCTCCACCAAATTCTTTGCCTGCGCGTTGCTGCTCTTCAGGAGTTTGTGCGTAACCAGCCTTATATCCGGCGTAACCAGAAGCACTTCCTTCTACAGCCGATGCCAGTGGCGCTAGTATTTTACCAGCTCGTGCAAGAAGTTTTCCACGCTTAATACGTTTGGCAGCTTTTACGGCCGGGGTGTCTTGAGGCCTCTTGACTCTGCCCCCTTCTCCAACACCATGTTCCGCTTCAAAAGTAGCTAACTCTAGATCTTCAAACTGCGCTCCTCGGGGGCCTTCAAATATCTCGGGGCCAGTTCCTTTTGGACCGGCTGCTCTTTCTGCGTTAAGTTTAGCAGCTTTTTTAGCTCGTTCTGCCATAAGATCTGCGAGATCGGGCGCGGAGTCTTTGATATTTATTCCTCGCATATCAAATGGATCTTCAAGAATCTCTCCTAAAAGATCAGCGGGAGCCCCTCCCGCTCCGGCACCCCCACCAGTTGTGGCCGCTTTAATTTCTCCGGTGAGAGCTTTAATTTCTCCAGTGAGCGCTTGAATTTCTCCACCAGCCCCAGCTCTTGCTAAATCTTCAGCATTGGCAGCTTTCGCTCTCTCAAAAAGAGCCTGTTCCTCTGGCTCCAAACCTGCATATGCGGCCTTGGCCTGATCAGTAAGCTCTCCGGGTAAATGTTGCTGAGCAGGGGGCTGGCGCAAACCAGGGCCCCACATCTCATCTTCTAATTGATCAATGACGCCCATCATTTTAGGCACATCTATAAAGCCTTGTTGAGTAGCAAATCTACTTTCCACTTGTGCCAACAATTCAGAAGAACCTTTTCTAGCAGTTATCCTTCCTCCTTCTTCAATCTTATCAACCAGCATTTCTAGAATAGGATCACTGCCCTCCTTTCTAGCATAGCTCACTCCTCCGCCCCCACCGATGGTCGAAGTCATTTCTAGATTTCCGGGATCCATTAATTTCACCTGGGCACCCAGATGTTCTGCTGCCTTCTTATAGGCGCCTACTTGTCTAGTATCAAGAGTTGATCTGCTGGCCTCTATTTTTCTTATACCTTGTTGCTTTGCGAAACGGGAAACTTCTTCTATTTGTTTTCTCCCAATTCCTTGGCCTCTAAAACCTTCATCAACGATGGCATTGTCTCCCATTTTAATAACGCCGTTCTTTATTTCAAAAGCTTGAGTACCTATAGCCCTACCGCCCGGGCCTCCTATCTCTGTAACAACACCGTACATTTCATCACTGAATTTATAAATAGAGGTTACTGCATCATCCGCAGCAGTTCTCAATGCGGCGAGAGCAGGGATAGCGGCAGCACCGACTGTTGCAGTAAGGGCGGATTTAGGATGTTGCTTGGCTGCTTCTTTCTGTTCTTCTTTTCGTGCATTTACTAATGCTCCGGTAACAACTCTGGCCGCTTCCATTTCATCAGCGTCTAAAGTTCTTCCTGTCAATGCTGCCAGAATTTGTTCCAAATATATACTATGTTTTTTCTCTTCCGTTAATTGATCGTGTGTCCAAATACCTATAGCTGCTAACTCTGAAGCGGCTTGCTTGCCTCCTCCTTCTTCGAAAGCTTTCCTCATCATTTGGAACTGAGCCTTTCTACCTTGGTCTTCTGAATGTGCCTTTAACTGAGATATAAAGGGTTTTATATTCTGCAAAGAGGGAACTCCCTTGAATCTCAAATCTTCTCCACGTAAAGTGGCCTCTTCCGCAGTTTCTAATTCTCTGCCCAGAGTATCAAAAATTCTTCTCATTTGGCTTTGAAGCTCCATTGGATATTCTCCAGTATCCATAGCTTCATATAGAGTATCTCTAAATTTTTCTGCTTGAGATTGTTGTTGTTTTAGTTTTTGTACTTCGTAATCTTGCTTTTTCTTAATTTTAGCTTCTTCTTCATCGAATTCTATCTTAACAAGTTCTTCCTTAGCTGCCTTTCTTTCAGACATGTCCCTGCCTGATAATTTCTTTTCTGCTTCTTCTCGCCTTAACTCAAAATCATCTTTAAAACCAGGCTTACCTACTCGCGCCCAGGGGCCTTGAAGATCTGATTTTGTTTTCTTGGGATCTAATTCTAGTGCTTCTGCTTTCTTAAAATCATCTATCATGTCTTCTAAAGTTTTAGCAAAATCTTCAGCCATCTTAGACATTTTACCATGTTGCATAATTTTCAGAAGAGTATTATTAGTTTTGTCAAGTTCTCCAGCTAAGCCCCCAATCTGATCTTGAAAGGCTTTTCCAGCCGCCAAGGTTTGTATCGCCGCTTCGAGTTGGGCCGATTTTTGTCTAGTCTTAGACTTATCTATCTCTGCTTCTAGTTTACTTTGTTTAGAGGCTATTAGGTAAGATGACAATTGCCTTTCCACTTCGTGACGATATTCTTCCCTAATTTTTCCTATGCGTAGGAGTTTTTCCGTAATTATTCTTTCATTTTTTCTAAATTGATTCATACTACCTGAATCACTCGCCCCACTTCCGCTTACCTGTCTTTTTGTGGCTTGCTGAAGTTCTCCCTTATTGTATAGTAAAAGTTTTTGTAATTTTTCAAATTCTTTTAATTCCTTTCCTTCCAGTCCTAATTTTTTACCTCTTTCTTCATCTATTTTATATACTATATTGGTTTTTCCTCGTCTGTTCTCCGGTACATATTGTATACCAGTAGCTACTTCTTCGGCCATTCTTCTAACTGCAGGGGGAAGTTCTTTTATTACTTTATTAAGAGTAGCCATTTCTGCATCAGTAACGGCCTTTCTAATACCTCCTTGTCTTTGCTCATCAGTCAAATTTGGATCTGCTTGCACCTTCAAAATATCCAAAATAGCCGCCTGAATATTTGTTTGAGTGTCTAGAATACTGCTTTGTTCCTTAGATTGAGATTTGATAGCGTTCATTATGCCTATGTCGCCTGCATTCATTCCTTTAGTCAATTGCTTGGCTCTAATTTTAACTTGTTCAGCGGTCATATTTTCTTCAGCTGTTTGTAGATCTTTCATACTTCTCTTAAGAGTTTTATATTGTTTAGATGCTTCTTCAAAGGTAGCAACTTGTCTACTTCTAGACTGTAAAACATCATCCAATCCCTTCACCATTTTAGCCATGTCTGGCATTCTCTTAACTAATCTTTCTAATCCAACAAGCTCTTTAGCCCCTTTGCCAAAAGTAACGTTTGGTAATGTAGGCGATCCTGCCAACGCTCCAGACGTTTCTATAACATACTTGGTTCTAATTTTCTCGGCCTCAGACATGTCTTCGGCAGCGTATCTAGCCTCTTCTAGTGTCTTGCTAAGGTCTTGAATAGCCTTATTAAAGTGTAATACCTTGGACAATTCAAAGCCTTCTGATTGTAGAGTCATGGCCAACTCTTGCATTCTTTGATCTAGTACTTTAATATTAGCGGCAGATTTAGACATTTGGGCGGCAGCTTCTTCTACATTTCCATCTCCAATCAATTCATTATACTTTCTTTGAATTTCTTGCATTTCCTTTTGAATGTCTACCAATCTCTGCAAAGTATTAGGCAAAGATTCCATCACTCTCTGTTCGGAAGTTAGATCTCTTCTAGTAGCAGGGCCAATACTGAAAGCCCCTGGATCCCTAATCCCTGCCATAGCTCCAATAAATTGCATAGTAAGCAATCTTTCAGTCTGCGCAGCCGCGTCCTCTATAGCCTTCTTTCTAAATATCAAAATCTGAGCCTCTGAAGCCTCTACGGTACCAATTATATCTGCAACTGCAATAGCAGACGCTTTATCTGAAGTAGTAGTTAAAGCATTGTAGAATCTCCACACCATTTCACCGGTAGCACTATTGACTTCTCCTATTAGAGATTGTGCTGCTTGAACGGCTTCCTTTTTTTCCTCATCACTAAAGAAATCATATCCCGAAGTTGTCTCTTTTAAAAGGGCTTCCGCAATGGATTTGGAAATAGCCATTACTTCACCAGTATTAGTGGGGAAAGAAGCTCTTCCCACAGCGCCCTGGAAGGCTTGGGGCTTAATTCCTTTCTCAATCATAGTCTCTATTAGACGGGCGGGGCTGGCACCAGTAGTGTAATCGAGCAATCCGCCAGTTCCGGAACTTTTTGCCATTTGTTTAAAAGCAATAGAACCTGGAGTAGCCCCTCTACCAAATTCTCCAGTAGGAGCAACAGCCTGCATAGCTTTAAAGAATTCTGGATCCATGAGCTTAGCCAAAGTTTCTAGATTTTTAAAAGTAGGCATTTGTTCTAGAGTTTGTCTGAGTTTGACAGCGGACAACGTTATATCTTCCTGAAGTCCAAGATGATGTTCCAGTTGGGCTGAATAAATTTCCTCAACTGCCACTGAATCCCACCCAGCTTGGACCACTCTATCTCTATACTCAGCTAAGCTCTGAATTCTTTTTTGACTTTCCTTTAATTGCCCTGCCAAACTAGAATCAGCCTCAATGTTTAACAGGTGTGATATTTCTTCATTGAGTTTAGACAAAAAACCTTTAGCTTCATTAATATCTGAGGCAAAGGCTTTTATAACTCTAAGTTGTAGGGCTCCGGTAATGGCATTTTGGGCATCTACTGCGTTATCAGTTAAAGCAGCAAAACCATCAGATACTTCATAAATAAATTCTCCAGACTCCGAAATGGTTTTAATAGCAGTAGGATCTATCTTGGCAATAGCTTTTCCAACTTCTGCAATTATATCATGATATCTCTTGGCAGCCAAGGCCGCTCCCTTGAAATCTCCTGCAGCCAGGGCTTTCTGCGTGGCGGGAACATCTGCCTCTAATTTTTGAGCCTGAATTAATTTTTTATGTGCTAATCCAACTCGTTCCAGATGGGTGCCTTGAGATCTATAGGATTCTGCCAAATCCTGGCTTTGTCCGATCTGATCGTACATTGCATCTGCTACATCTTGGCCAGATTTTCTAGCTTCGTTCCATATTTGAACTAATTTAAATCCAGCATAAACCAAACCCGCACCCAATAGAACAGTAGTTACTCTCATAGTAGTATTAAGCAACATAAAGGCCTTTGACATGCCAACTATGCCTAAACGCATTCTTTCAAAACCTCTAACTATTAAACCTTGTTCTTTGGGATCGAAAGGAGTCCCAGCCATAGAAGGTCCTCCCATTTTCGCGGCAGTGGCCCCTGTAACAAATTCCGTATATCCTGACATGCCTCCAAATAATCCTTTACCTGCTTTACCGACACCTTTGGCAATACCTCCCATATATCCTTCTTTACCAAAGAATTTCTTAAGTCTAGGACCTTCATTTCCATAGCCAAGCATTGCATCTAAACTATCTACTACCATATCCGCTGCTTTATGAAAAGCTAACATACCAGCGGCTCCCATAGTACCAATAGTAATCAACGGCCCTGGAATTTTACCTGCCACACTCGCCAATAGAGAAAGAACCTTTATACCGGCAGTGGCTGTTGGAAGAATAGCCTTACCAACTTCTAGACCAAGGCCCTTTAAGCTTTCTCTTAATACGCCTATCTGCTTGCCGAGAGTTTGCATTGCTATTTGGTTCTTTCTAAGAGCAAAGCCCTGGCTAGCAGCAGCGTCGGCGCTGGCAGACAGGGCTTCGTCAAAGTTTTCCATCAAAATAATGAAGGAGTTATAGTGTCTAATTCCGGCAGCCGCTTGTGCAATTGCAAGCTGCTGAGACTTATTCATGTCATCCCACGCTCCAGCTAAATCCTTAAGAATATCCATAGCTGGACGTAAATCACCAGTGTCTGTTAAACTTTTAACACCTAGTGCCCCAAACTCTTTTTGAGCAACAGGGCGACGCATCCCTCTCATCATAAATTTAAGGGAGGTTCCAATTTCTTTACCGGTCTGTCGAGTAACAACACCAATCGCAGTAGTAACGCCCATAAAATCTTCAAAATTCATACCCGCAGTTCCGGCAGCAGCACCTGCACGCTTGACAGCGTCTGCAAGATCCTTGGCGGTAATAGCATGTTTGGCAGCTACTTTTGCCCAGGCATCTACGAAACCAATGCTACCACTCACCTCATCTCCAAAAACTTTATGAGCTGCGGTTAAGGCTTCAGTAGCTCCGGCGGCGTCGAGGGTAGTAACATTCACAGCTATTAGAGTTGCATTAGTTCTGGCCAAAATATCATTCATCTTGAGACCTTGCTGACCATAAACAACCATACCATCTAATACTTCATTAATGGCAATGCCGTAATTCTTTGCCATTCCTACCGCAGCATCTTGCATGGCCACGAAATCAGTAACCGTAGTGTCCATA
>SDBT01015131.1_pt1 | contig 12275 bp, 10 predicted proteins | sample 2277101 | NCBI WGS metagenome assembly SDBT01 (sample SAMN10404973, study PRJNA504765) | marine sediment metagenome | isolation source: marine sediment core GS10_PC15, 103 cmbsf | place: Arctic Ocean: Southern Knipovich Ridge | collected 2010
GGAGGCCGTGGCGCGGAGTGGGGGCGGTGCTGAGGAAGGACCACCCGGGTGCCGGCGAGCTGGTGGAGACATACCGGCGCGAGATGGAGAAGGCGCGGCGGTTCGTGGCCGAGACCGGCATCGTGCCGATGCCGGAGGACGAGGAACTGGCGGTCATGGAAACACCGGTGTTCGACCGTTCCACCACCCCCTACGCCGCCTACCTTCCCCCGGCGCCCTTCGAGCGCGAGCAGCGCGGGCTGTTCTACGTGACTCCGGTGGATGCGCGCATGCCGGCGGAGAGGCAGGAAGAACAGCTCCAGGGGCACTCCCTGCACTCGATAGCGGTGGTGGCGCTTCACGAGGGCTACCCCGGGCACCACCTCCAGCTCGTCACGGCGAACAGGGCAGCCTCGAAGGTGAGGAAAGTCGCTCACAATACCGTCTTCATAGAGGGATGGGCGCTGTACTGTGAGGAGTTGATGCGGGAGCAGGGGTACTACAGCGACAAGCGGACCGTGCTGCTGCAGGTGAAGGACCTCCTGTGGCGCTCGGCCCGGGTAGTGATAGACGTGAAGCTGCACCGCGGCGAGTTCGGCTTCGAGGAGGCGGTGGACTTCCTTGTAAAACGGGCGCACCTTGAGCCGGTGAACGCAAGAGCAGAGGTGCGCCGCTACGCGATGACCCCGACGCAGCCTATGAGCTACCTGATGGGCAAACGTGCGATAATGGCGATCAGGGAGCGTTACACCACGGGGAAGACAGGCACGGCGGAGCTGGCGGAGTTTCACCGCAGACTGCTGTCCTCGGCGAGCGCGCCCCCGGCGATCGCGGAAAGCGAGATGGAGGAACAGTCCGAAAGGACCGGGTGAGGCAGGGGAGATGGAGAACGGACAGTTGCTCGAGATATCGGGACTGAAGACGCACTTCTTCACGGACACGGGTGTGGTGCGCGCCGTGGACGGCGTCAGCTTCGCTGTCGGCCGTGCCAGCACGGTCGGGCTGGTGGGGGAATCCGGCTGCGGCAAGAGCGTGACCGCGCTGTCGGTCCTGCGGCTTGTCCAGTCTCCGCCCGGGCGGATCGTCGAAGGGAGCGTGAAGTTCAGGGGCCGCGAGCTGCTGGATCTTCCGGAGCGGGAGATGCGCGGTATCCGTGGAAACAACATCTCGATGATATTCCAGGAACCGATGACCTCGCTGAACCCCGTGTTCACCATCGGCAACCAGATAGTGGAGGCGATCCGGCTGCACCAGAAACTCCCGGTGAAGGAGGCCAACACGCGAGTGCTGGAGCTGCTGCAGCTTGTCGGCATCCCTTCTCCGCACGAGCGCGTGCGCGACTACCCGCACCAGCTCTCGGGGGGTATGAGGCAGAGAGTGATGATAGCGATGGCGCTCGCGTGCCGCCCGGACCTGCTGATAGCGGATGAGCCGACGACTGCACTGGACGTGACGATCCAGGCGCAGATATTGGATCTCCTCCGCCGCCTGCAGGAGGAACTCCAGATGTCGGTGCTTCTCATAACGCACGACCTCGGGGTGATAGCGGAGACCGCTGAGCGGGTCGTCGTCATGTATGCGGGGAAGGTGGTGGAGGAGGCGCCGTGCAGGGAACTGCTGCACGATGCCAAACATCCGTACACGAAGGCGCTGATCGAGTGCCTCCCGGAGGTAGGCGGCAAGCGGGGCCAACTGAGGGTGATCCCCGGACAGGTGCCCGATCTTTCCGATGTGCCGCCCGGATGCCCGTTTCATCCAAGGTGCCAGATAGCGGTCGAGAGGTGTAGGAGCGAAGAACCGGAGGAACGGCAGGTGGGGGTGGACCTGGTGGCCTGTCCCCTGGCGTGAGTGCAGAGGGTACGCGGAGACTGAGTATGCTTCTCGAGGTAAACGAGCTCAAGAAATACTTCCCGGCCAAGCGGCACGGTTCGTTCATCCACGCGGTCGACGGGGTGAGCTTCTCGGTGTCGCGCGGCAGCACGGTCGGGCTGGTCGGGGAGTCGGGCAGCGGAAAAACCACGACCGGCAGGCTTATCCTGCGTCTGTTGCGCCCGACGGGCGGGAGCATCCTCTTCAACGGGGAGGACGTCTTGCAGATGGACAGGAGGCGGATGAGGGCATTCAGGCGGCAGGCGCAGATCGTTTTCCAGGACCCCTACGGCTCCCTGAACCCGCGGATGTCGGTCGGGGCGATGGTGGGCGAGGCTCTCGCGATACACAGGATAGTGCCGGCTGCGCAGCGCGCCGAGCGGGTGGCCGAGCTGCTGGAGATGGTCGGGCTGCACCCGGACCACGCGTCCCGGTACCCTCACGAGTTCAGCGGGGGGCAGCGCCAGAGGATAGGCATCGCGCGGGCCCTGGCGGTAGAGCCCGACCTCATCGTGGCGGATGAGCCGGTCTCCGCGCTGGACGTATCCATCCAGGCGCAGATACTGAACCTGCTCGCAGAGCTTCAGCAGCGGCTCGGCCTCACCTACCTCCTGATAGCGCACGATCTCAGCGTGGTGCATCACGTGTGCGATTCGGTGGTGGTGATGTACCTGGGGAAGGTGATGGAGATGGCGGATACGGAGCGGCTCTTCACCAGTCCTCTCCATCCCTACACACGCGCGCTCCTGTCGGCTCATCCGGTTCCGGACCCCGACAGGAAGCAGGAGCGGATAGTGCTGAGGGGAGACATCCCGAGCCCGGTGGACCCGCCCGAGTGCTGCCCGTTCGCTGCCAGGTGCTTCATGGCAGTCGAGGAGTGCAGCAACACTGTGCCGGCGCTCGAGGAGAAGGCACCGGGCCAGAGGGCGGCCTGCATCCGGGTCTGACGGAGAGGAAGGGGTTAACGCTGTGACGAAACGAAGGCTTGCTTGCAGCGCAGCTATCCTGGCTGCCGGGTGCATTGTCCTTGCGTCCTCCTGCAGCAGGGCCGTGCCGGAAGGGTCCACCTTCACTTTCAACAACGGAGCCGAGCCCCAGACGCTGGACCCGGCCCTGATGACGGGTGTGGCCGGCATGACGGTGGCCCGCGAGCTTCTCGAGGGCCTGACCCGGCTTCACCCCCGGACGCTCAGGCCGGAGCCGGGAGTGGCCCGGTCCTGGGACCTGTCTGCGGACGGGCGGCAGTACACCTTTCACCTGCGCGAGAGCCGCTGGTCCAACGGCGACCCGGTGACCGCACATGACTTCCTTTACAGCTGGGAGAGGGTGCTGAACCCGGAGACGACCGGCAGTTCCTATGCCTACATGCTCTTCTGTCTGACCGGCGCACGCGAGTTCAACGAGGGCGCGCTCGCTGATTTCGGGCAGGTCGGGGCGAGGGCAGAGGACGATCGCACGCTGGTGGTCACCCTGGAGCGCCCGATGCCGTATTTCCTCTCGCTTGCCGCTTTTGCCACGCTGTACCCCGTCCACCGGGCAACGGTGGAGAAGTACGGTGACCGCTGGACGAGGGCGGAGAACATCGTCGGAAACGGCGCTTTCGTCATGAAGTCCTGGTTTCCTCACAAGGAGATCGTGCTGGAGAAGAACGATTCCTACTGGGACGCTGGAAACGTCGCTCTCGACAGGGTGCGGGCTCTCGCGGTCGAGAAGGCGGAGACCGGGTGGATGATGTACATGAGGGGCGAGACCGACTGGATAAGGAGCATCCCGATGGCCCGCACGGATGGGGCCAAGAAGCGGAGCGACTATACCTCGGCGCCTTATTTCGGGACCTATTTCTACCGGTTCAATGTGACTGAGAAGCCACTTGACGACCCCCGTGTCCGCAAGGCGCTCGCGATGGCCATCGACAGGCCGTCGATATGCGAGAACGTGCTCAGGGCCGGACAGGAACCCGCATTCAGCTATGTGCCCCCGATGGTAGAGGGCTATCGGGGTTCCGCGGGTTTCACCTACGACCCGGAAGCTGCGAGGGAGCTCCTTGCCGGGGCCGGATTCCCGGGAGGGAAGGGGATGAGGAAGATCACCATCCTCTACAACACCAGCGAGGCCCACAAGAAGATAGCCGAGGTGGTCCAGGACATGTGGAAGAGGGAGCTCGGCATAGAAGTCGAGCTGGTGAACCAGGAGTGGAAGGTGTACCTGAGCACCGTCAATAACATGGAGTACGACGTGGCGCGAGGCTCCTGGATCGGGGATTACCTGGATCCGAACACTTTCCTCGACATGTTCGTCACCGGCGGGGGTAACAACCGTACGGGATGGGCGAACGAGCGCTACGACCGGCTTGTCGAGACGGCTGCTGCGACGGTCGATGAGAAGAAGCGGGCGGGCATCCTCCGGGACGCGGAGCGGATACTTGTGGAGGAAGAACTGCCCATCATCCCTCTCTACTTCTACGTGTACGAGTATCTTCTCAGACCGGGGGTGGAAGGGTTCTTCAGCAACCCGCTCAATATCCATCCCCTGCGCACTGTGAGCTTGGGAGGACAGGACTGAGCGTGAGCATCTTTCTCTTTGTGCTGAGGCGGCTGGCAGCCGGGCTGGTGGTGATACTGGTCATCTCGACGATCGCGTTCTTTCTCATGCGCGCGGCGCCCGGCGGGCCTTTTGACGACGAGAGGGCGCTGACCGCCTCGATACGGGAGGCGGTAGAGGCCCGCTACCACCTGGACGAGCCGCTCTGGATGCAGTATGGGAGGTACATGGGCGGGCTGGTCCGGGGCGACCTTGGTCCTTCGTACCGGTACCCCGGCACCACGGTGAACGAGATAGTCAGACGCACTCTCCCGATATCGCTGGCGATAGGGCTGCTGTCGATGCTGCTTGCGACTGTCGTGGGGCTGTGCCTGGGCGTGGCCGCGGGGCGGTCGCGCGGCCGCTGGCCCGACCGCCTGCTGATGGGCAGCAGTGTTCTTGGCATCTCGGTTCCCAAGATAGTCCTGGCGCCGCTTCTCATATGGGTCTTCGCGCTGAAGCTTGGGTGGTTCGGGGTGACCGGGGACTGGGGAAAGCAGATGATCCTGCCGGTCATCGTCCTGGCTGCGGCATCGGTCGCGTGGATAGCCCGCCTTGTCCGCTCCGAGGTGATAGAGGTGATGGGAATGGACTTCGTGAGGACTGCCCGGGCGAAAGGTCTTGGCGAGTGGACAATAATGATGAAGCACGTGCTGAGGCCCGCCCTGGTGCCAGTAGTCTCTTACCTCGGGCCGACCTGCGCCGCGGTCTTCACGGGAAGCGTTGTAGTGGAGAAGATATTCAACATCCCCGGGATGGGTCCGCAGTTCGTTGACGGCGCATTTAACCGGGACTACACGCTCGCCCTCGGCCTGCTGGTAGTCTACTCGGTGTTGCTTGTGCTTTTTAACATCCTTGCAGACGTTGGACTCGTCCTGATGGACCCCCGGGTGAAGCTCACCGGGAGGCCGGCATGAGGCGCGGGGGCTTCTGGTCGAACCGCCTTGCGGTGGCGGGGTTTTCGGTCGTGACGGTCGTGCTCGCGGCCTCCGTGTGCGCGCCGTTCCTTGCCCGCTACAGCTACGCGGAGCAGGACCTCGCGCTGGGTTCAGCACCGCCGTCTGCGAAGCACTGGCTGGGGACGGACGACCTCGGCCGGGACATCTTCTCGCGCATGCTGTACGGGGCGCGGATATCGTTCTTCGTGGCGCTCGTGGGCACACTGGTCAGCGTCGTGATCGGGGTCTCTTACGGGGCCATATCGGGTTTTCTCGGGGGAAAGGCGGATGCGTTCCTGATGAGGGTCGTGGATGTCCTCTACGGGCTCCCCCTGATATTCTACGTCGTGGTGCTGATGGCGTTCTTCGGCCGCAGCATCGTCAACCTGTTTGCCGCCGTCGGCGCCGTGCAGTGGCTGACGATGTCACGGATCGTGCGCGGGAAGGTGCTGGTGCTGAAGGAGCGGGCGTTCGTCGAGGCGGCCCGGGCCTCGGGAGCGTCGGGCAGCCGGATCGTACTGCGCCACATATTGCCCAACACGGCCGGCACGGTGATAGTGTGCGCGAGCCTGACTGTTCCCGGGGTGATGCTCTTGGAGGCGTTCCTGAGCTTCCTCGGGCTGGGCGTGCAGGCGCCGATGCCGAGCTGGGGGACGCTGATACTTGACGGGGCGGACTCGCTGGGCGTGAGGTGGTGGCTGCTCTTGTTCCCGGCTACGGGCTTTACGCTGACCCTGCTGGGACTGAACTTCATAGGCGACGGTCTGCGTGATGCGCTCGACCCGCAGCTGCGGTGAGGGACGGCGAATGGAGTCCACGGATTAGGAGAGAGGCATGAAACTCAGAGTGCTGCTTCTCGCGATGCCTGTAGTGGTGTTGGTGCTCCTGGTGGTCAGCTTTTTCTTCGCGAGGCAGAGCGTGGACCCGAACGCGAACCAGGTCGTCTTCGGGACGGGGGCGGACGCATCTTTCCTTAATCCTTTCCTTCACTCGGACGTGCCTTCAGGGAGTGTGTGCGACCGGGTGTTCAACGGTCTGGTGAAATATGACAGGGACCTCTTCCTGACGGGGGACCTGGCGGAATCGTGGGAAGTCGAGAAGGGCGAGAAGCCGGTCATCACCTTCCACCTGCGCAAGGGCGTGCGGTGGCACGACGGAGAGCCCTTCACGGCGGAGGACGTGAAGTTCACCTATGAAGCGATAATGGACGAGAACACGAAGACGGTGCGGAGCCCGGACTACGAGCTGGTCGAGAAGCTCTGGGTGGTGGACGCCCACACGGTACGCATGCGTTACCGGGAGCCGTTCTCGCCAGGGCTTGAGAGCTGGGCGATGGGGATGGTGCCCAAGCATATCCTTGAGAACGAGGATATCAACACCGCCCCTTTCAACCGCGCTCCCGTAGGGACGGGGCCCTTCCGCTTCAAGGAGTGGACAAGCGACGAGAAGATCGTGCTCGAAGCCAATGACGACTACTTCGAAGGCCGCCCGCTGGTGGACAGGATGGTGTTCCGTATTATCCCTGAGAGCTCTCTGAGGGAGATGGAAATGCTGACGGGGGGCGTCGACCTGTCCGGGGTCAGCTACCACTCCATCGAGCGGATGAAGGAGCACGAGCGGTTCGATATCTACAGCCAGTTGAACCGGGGTTACTCATATGTCGGGTACAACATGGCCCGGGACCTTTTCAAGGACAAGCGAGTGCGCCATGCCCTGACGCATGCAATAAACCGTCAGGAGATGCTTGACTTCATACTGTACGGACACGGCGAGGTGGCGACCGGGATATTCTCGCCGCAGATGTGGGCGTACAATCACGACGTGAAGCCCCTGGCGTACGACCCCGATCGGTCCAGGGAGCTCCTGGCCGAGGCAGGCTGGAAGGACAGCGACGGAGACGGCTGGCTGGACCGCGACGGGGTGACTTTCAGTTTCTCGCTGATGACGAGCACGGGAGGCAATGTCGGAGAGGATATCGTAGTGCTCGTCCAGGAACAGCTGCAGAGAGTGGGGATAAAGGTGGAGACCGAGTTCTACGAGTGGTCCGTATTCCTGGACAGGTACCTGAATAAGCGCAACTTCGACGCCTGCGTCCTGGGGTGGAGCATAGGGATCGAACCGGACCAGTACCAGCTCTGGCACTCCAGCCAGATCGAGAAGGGCCTGAACTTCGTCGCGTACAACAACCCGGAGGTGGACCGTCTCCTGGAGGCGGGGCGCAGGGAATACGAACTGGAGGAGAGGCAGAAGATCTACCACAGGATCCACAAGCTGATATCCGAAGACCAGCCGTACACGTTCCTGGTCGTATCAGAACCGCATACAGCACTGGCCAAACGGTTTGTGCTGATGGAAAAGACCGGGGAGGGTGACCGGGAGGGCCGGGGCCGTCGGCCCCAGAAGATCAGGATGGAGAAGATCGGCCTTACGGTGGACCTCATAGACTGGAAGGTCAATCCGCGGCATGCGATAGCGCTGCCCTGAGGGAGTGTGATGCGCCGTTACTTCGTACGCAGACTGCTGCAGACGATACCGACACTGTTCGGCATATCGGTTGTCTCCTTTGTCATCATCCATCTCGCGCCCGGGAGCCCGGTCGGGATGAAGCTTAACCCGAAGATGACGCCGGAAACGGTCGAGAAGATGAAGAAGAGCTACGACCTGGACAAACCTCTTCAGGTGCAGTACGTCCTCTGGATAAAGAAGCTTGTCACCGGCAAGCTCTACTCTTTCAAGGACGGGCGCTCTGTCATGGAGAAGATCGCGGAGAGGCTGCCGCGGACGATACTGCTCAACCTGGTGGCCACCTTCATCATCTTCGGGCTCGCGGTCCCACTGGGGGTTTTTTCCGCTACCCACCAGTACTCCTTTGCGGACAGGCTGGGCACCCTCGGTGCATATGTCGGCCTCTCGATCCCGGGGTTCTGGCTGGCCTACCTCATCATCCTGGGTCTGGTCAAGCTCGGTGTGCCGGTCCTGGGGATGAGCACCTTCTCAATGGGGCAGGAGATGTCTCGTGCCGCCGTTGTCTTTGACAGGGTATGGCACCTTGTGCTGCCGGCAGTGATCCTGTCGATCGGCGGCATAGCTTCCATCTCGCGGTACGCGCGCTCCAGCATGCTCGAGGTCGTGAGGCAGGATTACATCCGCACCGCCCGGGCAAAGGGCTTGAGCGAGACGGATGTGACGTACAGGCACGCGCTGCGCAATGCCCTTCTCACGGTCATCACCATATTCGGCTTCTGGATCCCGGGGCTAATCGGCGGCTCCCTGATCACCGAGACAGTGTTCGCCTACCCGGGCGTCGGAAGGATGGCTTACGAGTCGGTGCTTTCGCGGGACTATCCGACTGTGCTCACGCTGCTGACGATCTCCTCGGTACTGGTCCTGTTCGGGAACCTGATCGCGGACCTACTGTACGCGGTCGCCGATCCGAGGATACGGTACGGGTCGGAGGGACGGCGATGAACAGTTCCGTGGACAAGAAGCCCGGCACCCGGACGCTCGAGAGACGGCGGCGCCAGCGCTCTATTGTGTGGATGCACCTGCGGCGGAACCGTCTGGCAATGGTCGGTGCCGCGGTCGTCGTGCTGGTCGCGGCAGTAGCCATAGCCGGCGGCAGGCTTGCGCCGTTTCCGCCTAACAGGACTGACGTGAAGGTAAAGCTCCAGCCTCCCTCGAGCGAACACCTCCTCGGGACAGACCAGCTCGGCAGGGACGTCTTCAGCCGGATGGTGTACGGCGCCAGGATATCGCTGGAGGTCGGCATAGTCGCCGTGTGCATATCGATAGTCATCGGCATCCTGGTGGGGGCTGTGGCCGGCTATTACGGGGGTATTGTGGACACGCTCATAATGCGGTTTGTCGACATGATGATGTGCTTCCCGAGGTTCTTTCTCATCCTTACGATCATCGCAGTACTCGGGCCCAATATCTACAATGTGATGGTCGTGATAGGCGTGACGAGCTGGATGGGCACGGCGAGGATGGTGAGGGCCGAGTTCCTTTCGATCAGGGCCCGGGACTAGGGGACGGCCGCGCGCAGCCTGGGTGCGGGCAGCCGCAGGATCATCTTCCGGCATATCCTGCCCAATGCTCTTGCCCCCGTTTTCGTGACCGCCACGATCGGGCTTGCGACCGCGGTACTCCTGGAGGCGGGTCTGAGCTTTCTGGGGTTCGGGGTACAGCCGCCGAATCCAAGCTGGGGAAACATCCTCACGAAGGGCAGGGAGTATATCTTCGATGCGTGGTGGCTGACCGCATTCCCTGGAATGGCCATTCTCATCATCGTGCTTTCCTTCAATCTTGTAGGCGAAGGATTGCGCGATGCTCTTGACCCCCGGCTCAGGGGCTCCCTGGGGTTCGGCCTGCCGCGAAGACGTCTCTTCTCCCGCAAGCCCGCTGGAGCATAGCGGATGAACTTCGACCTTGTCATAAGGGGTGGTGCTGTCTTCGACGGCAGCGGATGGGCCGGGGGCGGCGGGCCTGAAAAGGCGGTCACGGACGTGGCGGTCCTCGATGGACGCATCGCCGAAGTGGGGGACGGCAGTTCATGGAAGGCATCCCGGGAGATAGACGCGCGCGATCGCGTAGTCTGCCCGGGCTTCATAGATATCCACGGGCATTCCGACGTCAAGCTCCTGGTAAACCCCCGCTGTGAAAGCAAGCTCCTGCAGGGGGTGACGACCGAGGTGGGAGGCAACTGCGGCCTGTCGGGCGGCCCGGTCTTCGCCGAGGCGACCGAGCACGCACGGGAGCGCTGCAAGCGCCTGGGCCTGGAGCTCGACTGGTCGGACATGGACTCCTTCCTGAAGAAGCTGGAGGAGGCGCCCCGCGGGATAAACTTCGTGCCTCTCGTCGGGCTCGGGAACATCCGGGGCTCTATCGTCGGCTACGCGCAGCGTGATGCGACCGAGGGTGAACTGGCCCGGATGAAGCACGTTCTGCGTGATGAGCTTGCCGCGGGCGCGTGGGGAGTGTCGACGGGCCTGATCTATCCCCCGGGATGCTTCGCGTCGGCGGAGGAGATCACCGAGCTCGTGAGGGTCGCAGCGGGAAGCGCCGGCCTCTACACGACGCATATGAGGAACGAGGGCGACCGGCTGGTGGAGGCGGTCGAGGAAGCCCTGTCGGTCGGACGGGATACGGGCGTCAGGGTGCAGATCTCGCACCTGAAGGCCGGGGGGAAGAAGAACTGGTCGAAGATGGACGATTGTCTCGGCCTGATACGGGAGGAGAGAGCGCGTGGGACCGACGTCTGGTGCGACCGCTACCCGTACCTGGCCGGCTACAGCAGCCTGGACATGGTGCTCCCGTCGTGGGTCTATGACGGTGGTAGGGAGGAAGAGCTCAAGCGGCTGCGTGACCGCGGGACGAGGCGCAGGATAACCTGGGAGCTCGACCGGATGTACCAGGACCCGGCGGACTGGGACGAAGTCATGGTCGCCTCGGTGAAGAGCGAGGAAAACAAGCATCTTGAGGGCAAGCGCCTCGGGGAAGTTGCGGCCATGATGAAGAGTACGGCTGCCTCCGCGGTTATTGACCTGCTGGTCGAAGAGGAACTCCACGTGGGGGCGGTCTACTTCGGCATGACGGAGGAGAACCTTCACAAGGTCCTCTCTCAAGAGTTCTGCCTTGTCGGTTCGGACAGTTCTGTGTATGCTAGCCGCTCGATTGACGGTTTTCCTCACCCCAGGGCGTTCGGGACCTTCCCCCGCGTGCTGGGTAAGTTCGTACGGGAGCAGGCCGTGCTGGAGCAGGGAGCGGCGCTTTCCCGGATGACCGGGTTGGTCGCCCAGCGCATCGGGCTCCCCGACCGCGGGAGGATCCTACCCGGGCAGCGGGCGGACATCGTGGTGTTCGACCCCGCGACGATAGAGGACACGGCCAGCTACGAGGAGCCGACCGGGCGGCCCCGGGGCATAGACCTGGTGGTCGTCAACGGCACGGTCTCCGTCGAGATGGGCGAAGTGACCGGGCAGCTTGGGGGCATGGTATTGCGCCGGGCTGCACAGGACTATAGTCCCGGTTAAACTGGCAGCCGGATCAAGACTTGTTGGAGAGGGATCAGGGTGGCTGGACAAAGGCAGACAAAGTCGTGGTGGGTCAGGGTGAAGCGGAGGCACCTCCGTAAGAGGAGACTGATACCTGCGGTATGTGCGGCCATACTGCTCGCAGGCACGGTCGCGCTCTGGGTCAGGATGAGATACGTGGCCGACCTGGAGCAGATCATCCCCGGGCGCGCGATCTTCTACGTGAGCGGCCGTAACCTGGCCGCGGGATGGTCGCTGTTGAAGAACTCGCACGCGTGCAAGGAGATATGGTCCCAGGAGCTGTGGCGGCAGCCCGGGGTGGCGGCAGTCAGCGAGATGCTCAATGGCCGCCGGCACGACCGGGTGGAAGCGCTCGGCCTTCCCGTCAACGAGGATACGCTGCTGCAGTTCTTCGGGAGGCATTTCGGGATAGCCGTCCTGGGGGCGAAGCCCAACGGGGACCCGATAGTGCTTCTTGTCAGCAAGGTCGGCGTCAAGCCCATGGCGATGGAGCTTGTCCTGAGGATGAAGGGATGGGGCTCCGGGGACGAGGGCGTCCAGACCATGGCTCACGAGGGCGTGACGGTCAGCGTCGCAGAGGGAGGCGGGGTCGCATGTGCGATGGTGGGCGGCTACATCGTCGTGGCAAATGACGAGAAAGCCGTCCTGGAAACGCTGGATGTCTTCGCCGGACGAAACAAGAGTTCGCTTGCCGGCGCTCCGCGGTTCTCGCGGATAGCAGAGCGGCTGCCCGAGGGCGGGGAGATGGTCGTCTTTGCCGACCTTGTAGGCATCGAGAGGGCGTTCCCGGGCCTGTGGGAAAAAGCTGGCTACGGGCCCGCACCCTTTACCGCCTTTCTGAAGAGTGGCTTCTTCA
>SDBT01015132.1_pt1 | contig 12275 bp, 9 predicted proteins | sample 2277101 | NCBI WGS metagenome assembly SDBT01 (sample SAMN10404973, study PRJNA504765) | marine sediment metagenome | isolation source: marine sediment core GS10_PC15, 103 cmbsf | place: Arctic Ocean: Southern Knipovich Ridge | collected 2010
TTATGATAGCATCAGCCGTTATCAACATCGCCTTATAAACGTTTTTCCTGTCAAACTCATAGTTTGATGGAACATCAGAGCCGTCAATCTTATCCATCTCAGCCTGGATTTCTGCCTTAAGTCCCTTAAGGCCCTTGTGGAGGACACTCGCGTAGTCAGCTACGGTGTGGCAGATAGCAAAACCAACAATGGGGTAGGAGGCTCGGCCTACGAAGTGTCCCCCTTCGAAATTTACTTGGGGGAAGTTTTCTGCCAGCTGTTTTTGGATAATGTTTTCGTGAGTAATATTCCGCCAGTAGGGTAAAATATATTCCTTCAAGGTTTTAGTATCTTCATCGCTGACAACCCAGGCGTCGACGCCTCTTACTTTGAGGGCGTCAACTTCACTTAAGGTTGCGTTGACTTCTTCACAATAGACATCCCTCTCCAGCCAGTTGGCCATGAATTCCTGTTCCACCTCCGTTCCGGGCACCATGGCGGTAGGGTCTCCCATAAGAAGCTGGCCTTCTTGGTAGGGAATGGGAAGCTGTTCACATACCTGCTTGAAGGCTTTTGCCTTCCTTAGGATAGCGGCTTCCCCTTCGGTCTGCCGGTAACTATCGGTCATCAATTTAGCACGCCCGATGCATAGATAGCCTCTCTTGCCTTGAGGCCTCTTCATAAGATTGTCTCTCATCCTTTGTATACGTTGTTCCTCTTCATCGTCACCCTTAAGGATCATCCGGTTAAAAATAGAGCCATGCCACATCTTCCCGTAGGTTTTGGAACGCTCCCACCACGGAACTACCTTCTCTTCCCCCATTTCTACCCTTTCCATCTGCTTAACCATTTCCCCACTTCCTTCTATCTATCCCCGGCGTTATTTTTGGATGCAACAATGATTTGATACTGTTAGTATAATAACTAGATGAGTATGTTTGTCAAGAAAGTACGTTATCCGGATTCGGCAGGGTCTTGCGAGATTACCCTATGGTAGCGTACCCTTACACTGAGGAGTGACCAGTGGGGAGGCACGGTGAGACGGTTCTGCTATGAGTATCGCGCTGCCATGGCGTCTTTATTTAGGTAGCCAGGGAGGGACTGAGGGTAGAAAAAACAGGGAAAACGAATTATAATAAGAAGCCAGCCTATTAAATAGATTGAATGGAGGTACAGACATGAAGTCAGTATTACTAAAAGGGCCCGGTCAGGTTGTTTTTGAGGAAGTTCCCGTTCCTGAGATCTCTGCTGATGAGGTGTTGGTAGAGGTCAAATACTGTGGAATTTGTGGTAGTGACATCCATTCTGTTCCTGAGTGTAACCTGTATCAGGCAGGAGCATACCTGGGGCATGAATTCTCCGGGGTTATTACCAAAGTGGGCATGAATGTAAAAGGTTGGAAGGTGGGGGACAGGGTGGTCGCCAACCCGATGTATATCTGTGGTGAGTGCTATGGATGTCAGCACGGGCGCTGGTGTGACTACGGTGCCGATGCGGCAATTGGTGTTACACCTGGCTTGGAGTACGCGGGGGCCTTTGCTAAATACGTTAGGGTTCCCCTTCCCGAGAGGAGGTTATATCGTCTTCCCGACGAGGTCTCCTTTGAGGAGGGGGCGCTGGTTGAAGCCCTGGCTTGCTCGCTGCATGCAGTCCGGATATCAGCTTTTAGACCGAGGGAGCAGACGATGGTTTTAGGAGCTGGGATGATAGGCCTGGGGGTTATCGCCCATCTCAAGAATGCCGGTGCCGGTCTCATCATTGTTACCGAGACTGTTGAGAAGAGGGCTGAAATGGCAAAGAGGCTCGGGGCAGACTATGTGTTTAATCCGGTTGAGGTCACCAATTTAAAGGAGAAGGTGCTTGAACTTACCGGGGGCAAGGGGGTTGATGTGGTCTTCGATTGTTCTGGCGTGCCCGAGGCTTTTCGCAGTGCTACCAACTTTCTTAGGAAGGGTGGACAGATATTACTAAAGGGGATTATTCCCAAAGAGGTTCCCATTCTGCCGATGGACTTCGTCTTTAATGAGTGGGAGATAAAAGGCAGCCTGTGCTATTACGCTGACGAGTTCCCCATGGTAATTGAGTTTATGAAGAGGGGTATATCTCCGGTTAAAGAATTGATAACATCGAAGATAAAGTTGAGCGAGATTATTACTAAGGGATTTGATGTGCTCCTGAAGCCAGGTAGTAGTGAGATTAAGATACTAGTTGAACCAGATGAGTAATTTATGGTGTTATGAATTGGGGAAGTTAAGGAGGGAGCGGCTAGGTTAATCCGGTGGGCTTTAGGCTTCTTATAACTCCGAGACAGTCAGGCTAGTGACAGGGGATATTTCCCGTATTCCCTGATGGCTTTAACCATGGCCACATAATTCTCCGGCTTTACTGCGGAGTGTATCGAATTACTGGACATACAGATAAGTCCACCACCCGCTCCTGCCTTCCGTATGCAGTCCTTTACTTCCTGGCGCACCTCCCCTTCGGTGCCCCAGCTGAGGAGGGGGCCGCAGTCAATATTACCCGCCAGACAGACCCTGTCACCGTATTTGACCTTCGCTTCCCCAATATCCATGCCCGCTTCCGGATCTATCGGGTGAACACCATTGACCCCAGTCTCTACAATCAGGTCAAAAATCTTCCAGATATTCCCATCGGTGTGCTTGATAACGCGGACTCCCCGGCTCCGGGCATACTCCACCAGCTTCTTAAGGGGCGGTATAATAAATCTGGCGGTATGTTTCGGGGAGACCATAGGTCCTTGTGTCGTCGCGAAATCTCCGGTAACCATGATGATATCAGCACCGACGTCAATACAGTTTCTTAAATATCCCAGGTGGTAATTGAGCACGATATCATTGGCTCGGTCTACCAGTTCAGGATTGGTTATGATAGCCTTGAAGTAAACGACATCTCCGAGCAGACTCTCCCTGGCGACGTCAAAAACATCGGTGACCGTGGCTATGATTGCCCTCTGTCCCTTGAATGCCTTCACCAGTCTCTTAAGTCGCTCGTATCTCCAGGGGAGATCGGGGTCAGGGGGGACATAACTATCTAGTTCACCCTCTGATTTGATACACGGTTCTATGGGGTGGGCGATATCCTCTGACGTGAAGCGTACTACCCCGCCCCATTGGTCACGGGCAATATTCTTTGCGGCATCCAGGGTCTCATAACTCCAGGCTGTTTTATCAAACACTGCGGCGGCGTCCAGGTCCATAGACTCGATGAAATCTTCATAGGTAGCCCCGGGCAATATGGCATCTCTCACCTTTTGGTGGATGAGAAACTCAAAGTGGGGAACCATATCCGGCTCCTTTAGGTCGAGTGCCCTAAATATTCGCTCTACACTGGTGAGTTGTGGCATCTTAGCCCCCCTTTCCAGAACTGGCAACCAGTTGTCCGGCCTTTATAACTGCCTGAGCCGCGTCTGGAGCGTAACCATCGGCGCTGACTTCATCGGCAAGTGCCTGGGTTACCGGAGCCCCACCGATCATTACCTTAACCCTGTCCCTCAGCCCGGCTGTCTTCAGGGCATTTATGATTTCCGCAAACTTAGGCATGGTCGAGGTGAGTAGGGCGGACATTCCCAGAACTTGGAAGTTGTTCTTCTCCACTGCCGAGCAGAATTCTGCGGGAGATACGTCAACACCCAGGTCGGTTACCTCCCAGCCGTTTCCCTCCAGCATCATAATAACGATGTCCTTGCCGATGTTATGGACATCACCCTGAACTGTGCCGATGGCATACTTGCCCGTCGGCGGGATGTCGCCGCTACTCAATATTGGTTTTAAGGACTCCAGCGCTGCCCTCATGGCTTCCCCCGACATCAGCAGCTCGGGGAGGAAATACTCCCCCTTGCTGAACAGCTCGCCAACCCTCTTGATGCCAGGGATAAGACCCTTATCCAGGATGTCCTTGGCGTGTAGCCCGTTACTCAACATCGCTTCAGTTAAACTCGCAGTCCTAGCGGTGTCCCCCGCGATCACACTCTTACTAAGCTCGCTGAAATCAGCCATCCTTCTGTCCTCCCTTTAGTATGCCGGGTACTTGTTCCAGTGTAGCCTTTCACCATTTGGGGTGTCAAATACTCTTCAAATCCATATGACTAGCGCTACGTTATTTCTTTTTGAGGCTTGAGGTTCTTCTCAAAAGTCAAGTGCTGGCAGGTAACTGATGGTGTGAAGAATATCGGGAGGGCAGGCCGTGGTAGGGAGTTAATGGGGATAGGAGACCTCTATTTACTAACCGTAGTCCATAGCAATCACGCCTGCTTTATAGACCGTCCTTAGCCTGTTAAGCTTCAGGAGTAAGGAAGGATATTTCACAATTTTCGTTATCTTGGGGGCGCGTCCCTCACTTTTCTTAACCCCCGAGAAGAACCTCCCGATATTCGCCAGGTCTTAGTTGCTGAGGTTCATTAGAATGTGCCCTCCCTTGAGCAGGATGGGGTTGGCCATCGGGTGATTTTTAACCTCGGTTTCATAATCTTCCAGACTGTTTATATTTCTGGCTAATATCTGGCTGGCCTGGATGATGGGTGATAGTCCACTAAGCCCGGTGGGATTGGGCATGGATGCCGCATCACCGATTAGGGCGATGTTTCGCTGAACCAGCTTTCCGATTCCCGAGGCAGGAATTATCCCGGCCTCTCTTTTTATTATCTGGTGGCTATCTAGACCTTTATATTTCAAAAAGGCGTCTAAGTGAGCAAAATCGCCGCCGGTGCCAACATTAATGACACCATCCTTGGGGAATATCCAGGCGTAGCCGTAGGAGAATCTCTTATCAAAGTAGAACTCCAGAAAGTCCATAGCCGAGGTATTACAGGCAATCTTATACTGGGAAGCGGTAACAAAGTTATATTTCATCCCTAGATACCGGGCTAAGCGAGAATGAGGGCCATCGGCGCCAATAAGGACCTGGTAGCCGATGTTTTCTCCGTTTTTTAACCTGATGCTATCCCTGGTTACGGCGATTACTTCTGAGTTTAGTCTGAGCTCCCCACCCCGCTCAACTTCCTCGGCCATCCCCCGGAGCCACTTGGTTCTATCGAGGACAGCGCACTCTTTATCGATGTGGTCAGCGCTGCCCCCGGGGAAGATTAGATTTGCCCCCCTTGCTATTTTAGCTATGTAGGGACTTGAATCAAAAGGCACCTCGTTTAGCCACCTGAGACCCAGGGCTTCCCCGCAGGCGGTTGCCCTGATTTCTGGGCTTTTCTCCAGGATTAGGGGCTTTATCCCTCTCTGGAGCAGGTTCAGGGCGGTGATTAGTCCGGCTGGCCCAGCACCAACGATAACTACATTCATGTTTTTTCTGGGCTTACTGCTTCTTCCTAATTTGATACCTGATGAGGGTCTTCATAACCTTGGCATCCGGGCTGGTTAAGTATTCCTCCTCATGGATGCCGGCTATCGCGTAGCCACTTTCTTCAATGAATTGGTGCAGGCGCTCCACGGTAGGGCCTTCCTGGTCGTAGGGCCCGAGGTGGAGAATCTGGGCTACGGTGCCGTATTCCCAGGTCTCGAGCTTAACCGTGGTGCTGGGGATTTTCTGGGGTAGGGAGGTGGTGTCCTCCGGGATGGGTAAGCCTATAATCATCGTCCATTCATCTTTAGGGACAAGGTGGGCATCGGGATAGCGGGCACGGAGACCACTGACCTTGAAGGTGGGTAGGCCCTGCTTCTTAAGGGCAAACTTTAGGGTGTAGACCGAGCCGTAGAGAGCCGGCATGAACTCAAGGAAAACCTTATCCGGGGCGCCCTTGCCCTGGACTACTGCCATCTTTTGCGGTGGCATTTCCAGGATTTGCGGGTCTGTCTTAGACCTTCGTGGTGACATGTTAACACCTCCCGGTTACTGATTGCTTAGCCCAGTATAGCACGCCACCAAGCCGTGTCAATCGATGTGTCAAATGAGGATATTCCTGCTAACTAATTCTGAGGCTTTCCTTTCTCAAAAAGAAGGGGATATTAAAAATGAGGGGTGTAGGCTCTCTAAAACCCCCTTGTTAAAGCTAATAATCAGATACCTCCCGGCTCCTCACTCTAAGATAAGCCTTTTTTATTCCTGTTAAGTTATCTGCTCCTGGATAAGCCTCTCGCCGTACTCAAGCAGGGTTTTGGCTCGCTCCGGAGCGAGTTTCTTTGATTCCAGGTAGGCTTTTAGCGCCTCAAGCGGGGTTATTTCTTCAGCGGTTAACTTACCCAGTCTCAGGCGTGTCTCTCGTTTGGTATCCCGGGCTATGGTAAAGTAGTGAGCCTCCTTCAGGGCGCTGCGGATGTCATTATCTCTTAGCTGGCCCTCGGCCTCCGCGGGCAGGCTAATATTTAGTCGCACTATACTGTCCTTAATATTGCTTTCCTGTTCGGTGATAGCCTTAATCACCGTTGAGGTGGGCTCAACCTCTTCTAGCTCAATAGTGACACTAATGGTGAGGAAGCGGCGTCCGGTTACCTTGTGGAAGTCAAAGGTGACCTGTCGCTTGCCGGTGTCCTTGTCGGGCTCAATGTCTACCACATAGAATCCCTTATCGTCTGCCTCTTCGCTGAAATTTAGCCGCTCCAGGCTACCGGCGTAAATGACGGGGGGATTATCGCGCAGAACCTGATGCTTATGAATATGACCGAGGGCGATATAGTCAAAAGCCGGGTGGGCGATATTGCTTGAGAGAAGGGTGTGCTCCTGCCCGATAGTCATTAGTGCCTCTGAGCCTACCTTGGCGCCGGAGACCCAGACGTGGGCGGCGAGTATGGCGGGTAGGGTGGGGTCAAGTTTTTTGGCATTAGTGGTAATTATATTGGTTAGCACCAGCTGCAATCTCTCATTAATCTGGCTAAAGTTAAGGTTTTTGGTGTCTTCTCTGCTGAGCAGGGCACTTCGTCTCAGCCAGGGCAGGGAGACTATCTGGATAGTGCCACTATCGGTCGGAATATGGTAAATATCGGGGCGGTTGGAGACATAAACCTTTTGAATGGCTAGCGTATCAAAGATTTCCGTAGCCGTCGCTCGGCCGACGGCATTAGGTAGGTCATGATTACCGGTGAGGAGAAAGACCGGGATGCCACTGGTGGACAGGCGGTTAATGCGTTTGGCAAATTCTCGTTGCTGGGTCGGACTTGGCTCACGACTCTTGTAGGCATCACCACAGAAGAGAGCCAGGTCAACCCGGTTCTCCAGGGCATAATCTACCACCTGGTCAAGGGCGGATAAAAAATCAAGGAGGCGAGAAGATAGCCCGGTGGCTGGGTCAATGCGCCCATAGGTTTCCACACCGAGGTGCAGGTCGGCAAAGTGGAGGATTTTCAATCTTTCTCTCCCTCCCTTTAGATTTTTATTTGGTAACCCTATCCCCCTGTGCCCCCCTTCCCCTTGTCAGGGGGATAGGGGAATGATATTACAAAGAGAGGCTTCGCCCCCTCTTAAATTACCGGTACTAGCTGGGGCTTGTCTTTCTTTCTTCCTTCCATATCTTGCCGTCGGGTGGTAGGACAAATAAATCTTCGCCACTGAGCTTGGCGGCTAGAGTTGTTCTCAGTTCTTTAATAGGGACTCGTATCTGGTTCATGGTGTCGCGCTCTCTGATGGTGACCTGCTCATCCTCCAGCGACTCAAAGTCAATGGTGACGCAGAAGGGGGTGCCAATCTCGTCCTGGCGTCGGTAGCGCCGCCCGATGCTCTGGGCATCATCGTAGCTGACTGACCAGCACTGGCGCAGGTCAGCATATATCTCTTTGGCGGCTTTAACCAGTTTCTCCCGTCTACTTAAGGGTAATATGGCGACCTTGATGGGGGCTAGTTCCGGGTGGAGGTGGAGTAGCACCCTTATCTCTTCATTATCTAATTCTTCGTCGTAGGCGTCGCAGAGTAGAGCCAGGAATGTCCGGTCGACACCGGCCGAGGGCTCAATGACGTAAGGGATAATTTGCTCTTTGGTGTCTTCATCAAAGTAGGCCAGGCTCTTGCCACTGTGTTCAGCATGTTGGCTAAGGTCGAAATCACCACGGTTGGCAATACCTTCTAGTTCCGCCCAGCCCATAGGGAAAAGGTAGTCAATGTCGTAGCAGTCCAGGGCGTAGTGAGCCAGTTCGTGTTTCATGTGCTGGCGTAGCTTGAGGTTTTCCTTCCTGATACCCAGCTTTTGGTACCAGTTAAAGCGCTCCTCGAGCCAATAGTTGAACCACTCTTCGTCAGTGCCCGGCTTGACAAAGTATTCAATTTCCATCTGCTCAAATTCCCGACTGCGGAAGATAAAGTTGCCGACGGTAATCTCGTTGCGGAAGGACTTACCTAGCTGGGCAATGCCGAAGGGCAGTCTTTTCCTGGTGGTATCAAGCACGTTACTGAAGTTAACGAATATACCCTGGGCTGTTTCCGGGCGCAGGTAAACTAGATTAGCCGCTTCCTCAATAGGTCCCATGAAGGTCTTAAACATTAGATTAAACATATGAGGTTCGGTCAGTTCACCACCGCAGGCAGGGCAGCTATCACCCTCTAGATCATCGGTGCGCCACCTCTGGTGGCAGCTCTTACACTCAGCCAGGGAGTCGGCAAACCCCTGCAGGTGTCCACTGGCTTCCCAGGTCTGGGGATGCATCAGGATACTCGTATCAAGACCGACGATGTCATCGCGCTCCTGCACCACGGCTCGCCACCAGGCTTCCTTAATATTCCGTTTCAATTCTACACCGAGGGGGCCATAGTCCCAGCAACTAGACAGGCCGCCGTAGATTTCACTGCTGGGGAAGATGAAACCGCGCCGTCGACAGAGGGAGACAATCTTTTCCATGGTAACCTTGGTCGGGGTCTTTTCAGGCACTGTTATCGCTCCTTGCTATTATAGTGATTATCTTTTTAGCATTGTAGCTAAAATTGGGGCACATTGCAAAACCACTTCAGGGGGCGCCAAGCAATCCACCTCAATCCTTGCCGTTAGCCTGGCTTGATGGTAGAATGTAACGATATTTTGGAAGTACTTCGTAGTGACCTTTTGTTCCAATACTTATTAGATAGAGGTGTAAAGTGATTGTTGACAGGGTAGTCGTCGGCCCATTTGCGTCTAACTGCTATATCGTAAGCGTTGAGTCTAATAAAGATGGCATCATAATTGACCCTGGTGATGAGGCGGAGGTGATTCTAAAGAAGGTAAGCGATTTAGGACTTGACATAAAACTAATAGTCTTAACCCACGGGCATATAGACCATGTCGGCGCTCTGAAGGATATTAAGGAGGCAACCGGCGCTGAAATGGCGATCCATATTGATGATGCTAAGTCTCTTAGTGGATGGGGAGGCTTATTAAAGAGCATATTAGTACCCGGGCTTTCCTATCCGGTTCCCCCTTCCCCGGACCGGTTGCTTGAGCATGGAGATAGCCTCGATGCTGACGACCTGCACTTTGAGGTTCTCCATACCCCGGGGCATACTCCGGGGTGTATCTGTCTTCTGGGGGAGGAGGTAGTCTTCAGTGGTGATACCCTGTTTAATTATGGTATCGGCCGGACTGACCTGCCGGGTGGTGATTATAACCAGCTAATAGAAAGCATCCGCACCAGGCTTATGGTGCTACCCGATGACACTATCGTTTACCCCGGTCACGGACCGGAGACTACTATCGGTGCTGAGCGGAGTGGTAACCCCTTCCTGAGTGGTTAGTCTAGCTTCTAGATTAACCCACCAAACCCGGCCAGAACCGGGGCTAGCACCAGGGCTACTATGGACATCAGCTTTATCATGATGTTCAGGGATGGCCCTGAGGTATCCTTCATCGGGTCACCCACCGTATCACCGACGACCGCTGCCTTGTGGGCATCTGAGCCCTTACCACCGAAGGCACCGGTCTCTATCCATTTCTTGGCGTTATCCCAGGAGCCGCCGGCATTGGCAAAGGTAACCGCCAGTATGAAACCGCAGGCAACGGCACCGATTAAGAACCCACCGAGGGCAACTGGTCCTAGTATGAGTCCGATGACAATAGGAGCTACTATAGTTAGTATACCAGGGCCAATCATCTGCTTGAGGGCGTCTCTGGTGCAGATATCAACACACTTCCCGTATTCAGGCTTTGCCTTGCCTTCCATCAGCCCTTTTATCTCACGAAATTGTCGGCGCACCTCATTAACAATGGCGAAGCTGGTTTTGCCCACCGCATTCAGGGTCATGGCACAGAAGATAGCTGGTATCATAGCGCCTAAGAGGATGCCAGCAATAACCCGCGGGTCAAGGAGGCTTATCTCAGCAAATTTAATGCCTACTGCCTGGGTGTAGGCTAGCAGCAGGGCTAGGGCAGTAAGTCCGGCAGCACCAATGGCGAAACCCTTACCCGTGGCAGCGGTAGTGTTACCTAATGAATCCAGAGCGTCGGTGCGCTCTCTTACTTCTGGAGGTAGGTCTGACATCTCAACAATGCCGCCGGCGTTATCGGCTACCGGTCCAAAGGCGTCGGTGGCGTCCTGTATGCCCAGGGTGGCTAGCATACCCACCCCGGCAATAGCAATACCGTACATACCGGCGAAGTGATGAGCGATTAGCATAGCGACGGCAACTAGAATAATAGGGGGTAGGGTGCTCATCAACCCGTTGGCAAAGCCCCTGGTTAGCAGTGTCCCGGGGCCGGTTTGGGCAGCGTTTGCAATTTGAAGGGTTGGTTTGTGGGAATATGAGGTAAAGTAATTTGTGCTCTCGCCAATTAAGACACCGGCAATAAGACCGGCCAGGATAGCCCAGAATGCGCCAATATTAACCCCTAAGAAGTAGACGGCTAAAAAGGCGAAAACGGCGGTGAGAACTGAGGCTAAGACAGTGCCCCGGCGCAGAGCATTAAGTAGAGCGCTCATCTTAGCTGCTTTACCGCTGACCCTTACCGCGAATATGCCAATAATGGAGGCAATGATGCCGCCGGCAGCGACCATCATGGGCAAAAGCCAGGCTGTAGTTATATCCGGCATTAGCTTGGTAGAGAAAACGGCAATTGTCCCCAGTACCATGGTGGCAATAATGGAGTCAACATAAGATTCAAAGAGGTCGGCGCCCATACCAGCCACATCGCCGACATTATCACCCACGAAGTCAGCGATGACCGCGGCATTTCGGGGGTCATCCTCAGGAATCCCCTTCTCAACCTTGCCCACGATGTCGGCTCCGGTGTCGGCGGCTTTGGTGAATATACCGCCACCAATTCTGGCGAAGATGGCTACCGACGAGGCGCCAAAGCCAAAGGCGGGAATAACCTTCAAGAGAAGGTCAGGGGTACTGCCAAAGGTAAAATAGAGAACGCTCAAGCCGATAATGCCGATGCCGACAACACACATCCCCATTACCGCCCCACTGCGGAAGGAAACCCGTAGGCCATCATTCAGGCTCTTTTGGACGGCGGCTGCGGTTCTGGAGTTAGCTCTGATGGCGATGTTCATGCCGATGAAGCCGGCCATTGCCGAGGCGATGGCGCCGAGAACAAAGACCAGGGCTACCCACCAGCCAAGGAGGGGGACGATGCCGAGAACAACGGCCACTACGGCGACAAATATGGCCAGGAATCTATATTCTCTGTTGAGAAAGGCTAGGGCACCCTCTTTGATAGCCGCCGATATCTCTCTTATCCTGTCTGAGCCTTGGTCTTGCTTCAACACATAGCGAGCCATAAAACCAGCGATGCCAAGTCCAATAGCACCACATATTACGGCAATTAGCATTGGATTCATTATCTAATCTCCTCTCTAGCTCAAAAGTTTCACACTGACTACTAAGCCTGTCTTGTTCTGAAGTTTCACACTGACTACCAAGTCTATTTTGTTCTGAAGGTCTTACACTGACTACCAAGTCTATTTTGTTCTGAAGGTCTTACACTGACTACCAAGTCTATTTTGTTCTGAAGGTCTTACACTGACTACCAAGCCTGTTTTGGCACGAGAGGTTTTCGTTCAGACTAGCGAAGCCTGTCTTCAAATGTCTTCAATTTCCCCTCAAGCTTCTTTTGCTGTATAACTAATGTCAGGTCACTGCGTGTTCTTTCTAAGATGCCACGAACCATGTCAGTGGTGCGGCGCAGGCCACCGGTGATGGCATCCGGGAAGTCCATAGTAACCAAAATATTGTAGATATCATCCATGGCAGCTAGTAGCTCTTCAACTCGCGATAGGTCGTCTCTTCTTATACTGTCTAGGAGGTAGCGTCTCAGCTCACCGACAGCTTCACCCAGCCCGTTAAGGTAGGCGGCGAAGTCAATACCCAGCTCATCAGGGGTCGGCGTCTGGTTTTTGGTTACCAGGGCGAGGGTAATGCTGGCTTCAGCAAATTCC